>ENA-OQAS01001015-OQAS01001015.1-human-gut-metagenome-genome-assembly--contig:-NODE-1015-length-13772-cov-5.779700_pt1 | contig 13772 bp, 20 predicted proteins | sample MGYA00242733_ERZ504523 | MGnify/ENA primary metagenome ERZ504523 (study PRJEB26092, sample SAMD00036239) | human gut metagenome | host: Homo sapiens | study: EMG produced TPA metagenomics assembly of... | reverse complement strand
GGACGCCCCGCTTACCCCGGCTTTTGGATGAAGTGTCGGCCTTCTGTGCGCAGCACGAAGCCGGTGCTGTTTCTGGATTACTTGCAGCTTGTCGCACCGGCCCGCGCGGCATGAACGAGAAGCAGACCGCCGACGCGCCGTCGCCATACTCAAGCAGCTGGCGCGCCGGTACGATATGCCCGTTGTGGCCGCATCCAGCCTGAACCGCGAGGCTTACCGCCCCGGCAGTGCGAGCGGGCCTTTCAGCCTTTAAAGAATCCGGCAGCGTGGAGTACAGCGCCGATTTGCTGCTGGTGCTGAAATACCGCACCGATGCCGACAGGGAAAACAAGACCGCTCCGCGTCATTTGGCACTGACCATCTTAAAAAACCGCTTCGGCGCGACAGGGGAGAGCATCCCGCTTGACTATGAGCCGGAGAAAGAACTGTTCCGGGACGCGCCGCCAAAGCAGCACCGCGCACAGGAAGAAACAAAATACGGTAAAACAGGGGGAGATATTATGACATCATGTCATAATATCTCCCCATTTCGCATGAAAAATGTGAGGAATACCGGGAAAGTGGCTCATGATTTGTGCAGATTATATTGAATTTCGCTTTGAAAATGTGTATACTGAGTGTATACGAAAAAAAGAGAGGGGGAAATATACCGTGTATCTGAAAAGAAAAGTAGACACGTTTCTTCGTGAATGGAAAGCGGACCCGGCAAGAAAGCCGCTTATCATCAAAGGAAGCCGTCAGGTCGGGAAAACCGAATCCATCCGGAAGTTTGCCGCAGAAGATTATGAGAGCGTTGTAGAAATCAATTTTGTCCGGGATGAAAAATACAAGGGAATCACCGCAGACGGCTATGAGGCGGCCGCCATTATCAAAAATATATCGATGATTGACCCTTCCAGAAAATTTATTCCGCACAAAACGCTGCTTTTTTTTGATGAAATAACCGAATTTCCGGAAATAGCAACATCCCTCAAGTTTTTCCATGAGGATGGGCGGTTTGATGTGATTTGCAGCGGCTCTATGCTGGGTGTGAACTATAAGAAAATCGAAAGCAACAGCGTCGGCTATAAAAAAGATTACGATATGTTCTCCATGGACTTCGAGGAATTTTTGTGGGCAAAGGGCTATGATGACACGACTGTTGAAGATATGCTTTTGCATATGCGGGAGCTGCGCCCATTCAACGAGCTGGAGATGCAGGTTTACCATTCGCTGTTTCTGGATTTCTGTATTCTCGGCGGTATGCCGCTGTCGTGGCCGAATACATCGAAAAAAACACCTTTGAAGGTTCTCTGGACACCCAAAGGCAGTTGATTGCAGACTATAAAGAAGACATCCGCAAGTATGCGCAGGGGCTTGACCAGGCGCGCATCCTAAATGTGTTTAACCGAATTGCCCCGCAATTAGCCAGGGAAAACAAGAAATTCCAGATCTCCAAGGTCGCCACCGGCGCAAGATTCCGGGATTACCGTGGGTGTGCCGAATGGCTGGCGGATGCCGGGATGGTAAACATCTGCTTTTGTCTGGAATTTCCGGAGCTTCCATTGGGCGGGAACTATGACCCGGATGTATTCAAGCTCTATTTTGCCGATACCGGGCTGCTCGTCTCGATGCTGGATGAAGAATCGCAGGAGGATCTGCGCGCCAATAAAAATCTTGCGTCTACAAAGGTGCTCTCTATGAAAACATGGTCGGCGAAGCGCTTGTAAAGCAGGGCTATAAGCTCTACTATTATAAGCGGTCGGATTCTACATTAGAGGAAGATTTCTTTATCCGCTCAGCGTCATCGCTGATTCCGCTGGAAGTGAAGGCCAAAAATGGCAGGCAAAATCCATGCGCACGTTGATAGCATCGGACAAGTATGAGGACATCCGCTACGGGTTCAAGTTTTTTGCCGGCAATATTGGGCATGAAGCACAGTTTTATACGTTCCCCTATTTCTGCGCATTCCTGCTCAGGCGCTTTATGAAGGACTTCCGCCCACAGGAAGAAAGCAGCGATTGATTTCACGCAGACAGGTGATTTTTAGAGATATTATGACATGATGTCATAATATCTCTTTTTATAGGAAGAAAACCGGACAAAACTGAAATTAAAATATTGCATAAGAGGGCAAAACAATATACAATAGATATGGAAAACCGGACAAAATATTTTTCCGGAGGGAGGCATCAGACATGGAAACAAACAGCAAAACGATTTTACAGCGCACCACCGCAAAAAAGATACAGGCGTTTTTAGAGGGCGAAGCGCGCAAGGCGCTGCTTGTCACAGGGGCGCGGCAGGTCGGCAAAACGACCCTGATCCGCCAGCTGGGACAGGAAGCCTTCCCGAATTTTGTGGAACTGAATTTTTTGGAAAACACAGCCGCGCGGCAGCTGTTTGAAACAGCCACCGACAGCAGCGATTTCCTGCTGCGGCTCTCTGCGCTGGTGGGGGAAAAGCTGGTCCCCGGCAAGACGCTTATCTTTTTGGATGAAGTGCAGGAGTGCAAGGAGATCGTGACCGCCATCAAATTTTTGGTGGAGGAGGGCAGCTACCGCTATATTTTAAGCGGATCGCTGCTGGGCGTGGAGCTTAAAGACATTCGCAGCGCACCGGTCGGCTATCTTGATGTACTGGAAATGTTCCCGATGGATGTAGAGGAATTTGCCCGCGCCAACGGCGTGTCGGATCGCATCCTTGACCATCTGCGCAGCTGCTATGACAAAAAGCAGGAAGTTGACCCGCTGGTGCATCAGAAGATGATGGAGCTTTTCCGCCTGTACTTGATCGTAGGGGGGATGCCGGCGGCTGTGGCTTGCTACCTGCAAACACATAATCTGTATGAAGTCGCCAAGGTGCAGCAGTCCATTCTAACGCTGTACAAAAAGGATATTGCCCGCTATGACCCGAAGGAGAAACTCTATCTCGAGGATATTTTTGACCTGATCCCCAGCGAGCTGAACGCCAAGAACAAGCGGTTTATTTTAAAGGACCTTCATCAGGACTTTAAGTTAAGCCGCTACCACAATAGTTTTCTGTGGCTGGCCAACGCCGGCGTTGCGCTGCCGACCTACAACGTGGAAGAACCGACGCTGCCGCTGCGACTGAACAGACAAAGCAACCTGTTCAAGCTGTTTCTCTGCGATGTGGGGCTGCTGGCGGCTACCTATGCCAATGGCATCCAGCTGGCGCTGCTGAACGGAGAGAAGAATATCAATTTCGGCGCGGTGTTTGAGAACGCCGCGCCCAGGAGCTGGCCGCCCACGGCTATGCGCTGTACTACTTCAACAGCAAAAAGCAGGGAGAACTGGACTTCGTCATCGAGCATGAGGGCAATGTGCTGCCCCTTGAAATCAAGAGCGGCAAGGATTACACCCGCCATAATGCGCTTTCCGGCGTGATGGCAAACCCGGACTACCACATCCCGGCTGCGTTTGTCTTCCACAGCGGGAACGTGAGTGTGAAGGAGAAAATTACCTATTACCCCATCTATATGATGATGTTCCTGCGCGAGCCGGAGCTGGCGCAGGATTTGACCTATACCCCGGATTTTGGGGTGCTGATGGGATAACGGAAGAACGTTGTACCAACAATTTTTGAAGATATTATGTCATCATGACATAATATCTCCTTTACCGCCTTGCTTTTATATCACTTTAGTGATATACTTATACCAAGGAGGGCGGCAATATGGAAAAGAAAATCACCCTGTTTCACGGCTCGGAAAAAGTTATAGAGAATCCCGTGTTTGGCGAGGGAAAAAAGCATAATGATTTCGGGCTTGGCTTTTACTGCACGGAAAGCGAGGCACTGGCAAAGGAGTGGGCCGTTTCCTCATTGCGGGACGGTTTTGCAAACCGCTATACGCTGGATACGGAATATCTGCGGGTTTTACATTTGAACAGCCCGGACTATACCATTCTCAATTGGATCGCCGTGCTGGTCGAGCATCGTCTTTTTTCCATAAAAACGCCGGTGGCAAGGCGGGCCAAGCAATATCTGATCGACAATTTCAGCGTGAACGTAAATGCCTATGATTTGATTACAGGCTACCGCGCCGATGATTCCTATTTCGATTATGCGGAATCTTTTCTGAACAATGCCATCTCGGTAGAGCAGCTCTCGCAGGCGATGCGGCTTGGCAAATTGGGGGAGCAGGTGGTGATCAAGTCGCAGTTTGCCTTTTCCAATCTGAAATTTGAGGGCTTTTCCATCGCAGAAAAAGACAAATACTATGTGCAGCGCAAAGCAAGAAACGATGAAGCAAACCAAACCTATCTGAAAATGCTGGACGATGAGACAGACGGCATCTATATGCAGGACATTATGAGAGGAGGCATCCGCAGCGATGACCCACGCATACCAAGAAATCTATCTGAGTAATGCGCAGGCGGCTTTGGGGGATGCGTTCGACTATGCGATTCGTGTCTGCGGCGTACCGGGAGAGAATTTTATAAAGCTGTTCACCGTAAGTTCGGTAAGCAAGCATATGGAAAACGGAGAACCCGCGTATCTGGCAGGGAAGAGCGGCATTGAACTGGCTGCACAGATCCTTGCGGAGACGACCGGGATGACAGAACAGCCGGAACAGCCGGAACGGTATGCGCGTTCCTGCGAATATTGGATCGGGTGGGCGGTTGCGTATTATCAGTGGTACTCCGGGCGAAAGTACAGCGAAATTTTCGATGTGCTTTCCTTTGCGGAACTGGAAAAAATGTATTATACCCTGCACGAGGCGGACGTCAGCAAATTTGCCGAGATTGCGGATGCCCGCATCCGGGAGCACTTTGCGGAAACAAACCTGAAACGTATCCGCACGGCCTACGGCTGTTCGCAAGCCGAGCTGGCGAAAAAATCCGGCGTCGGCCTGCGCTCCATCCAGCTGTACGAACAGCGGCAAAAGGACATCAACAAGGCAAGCGCGGAGAGTTTGTATAAGATTTCCAAAGTGCTTGGCTGCGCGATGGAGGACTTGCTGGAAAAATAAAAACACGGACTTTTATCCGGTGGGCGCGGATGAAAGTCCGTGTTTTTGTGCGGGCGCGGTAACGTTACCCGTTTATAGAATGAACGGGTAAACCGTTATATTTTTAAAATAACATTCTATGTTATTGACATTTCCCCGCGTTCAGTGCAATATAAAAGTGTATTCTTACAATACACAAAGTCGAATCAGATCCGATACACCTGTATGATGCGCCGACTTGCCTTAGCCTTTGCCAATGGTTTTTCGCATCATGGACCCACACATGAGTAATCCTTTTGAAAGTGTGTGGCAACGTATCTGAATGTAGCCGGACATACTGATAAAATGCCGGAGAGATGATTCCTCTAAAAAGAATCCGACAGAGCCTGCGGGATCTGCCGGAGAATGGGCAGGAATGTACGCACGTGCTGCTGACCCACAGTGAGTATGATGGTTTGCTGGCGAAAGTAGCCTGCGCGGAAAGAGATGCCCGTGCGGTCTATACAGCGGCATCTCAAAAGATTGCACAAGCCGAAAGAAATTCGACGCAGGCAAAAGAAGCTGCTTACGCAGAAGCGGATGCGGTACAGAAAGACTTGGAAGAAGCCTGCCGTAAAATAGAGTATCTGAACGGCTTAAATAAAAACCTGCTGCGCATCGCGCGGGAGCGCGCCAACGCAGACAGAAAGCTCCGCCCCAAGAAAACGCATACAGGATATGTGTACTTACCTCATCAGAAAAAGAGTACCGCTATAAAACCATGCGAAAAGAAACCGCTGTGGCAGGGCTGTGGGAGACCGCGCTGCAAAGTCCGTATTCCGTTGATTTTACAGAGGAACAGGCAAGAGCGCTGACGGAAGAACTGGTGCAGCCGAACGAAAACAGTGAAACGATTGTCGGGCGCATTGGCATTGATACCTATTATCATGGCAGCTATGAGGACTTGCTGCACGACCAGCGGCGCAGCGGCAGACAAGCGGAAGACTTAAATATTATGCTGAAACCGAAACTGCGCGCTAACTATAAAACCGGTTACTGGGAAGTGATCTTCCTGCACACAAGTCCGCTGGGGCTTGTGCCTGGGAATATGCGGGTTCGAGGATAAAAATAAAACAGCAGGAACTGTCCGGACAGTTCCTGCTGTTTTTATAGGATTGGCCTGTGGGGGAGGTCGTCCCAAAGCCCCTTGGGCGGTTCCGTCAATACAGGAAATCCATCGGGTTGGAGGTACAGGATCCCGACAGATTATTGGTAGAGAATCTCGCCGGCGGGCGTGAAGAAGTCATTGGTAGGTTCGGCGCTGTGGTTGTAGATGTATCCATTCCGGCATTTTATACCGAAACGCAGAAAGCGAAACATTAGGCTTTTTCATCCAAATTAGAATTGTTTCTCATCGCGCAGCCTTGTTTCTGTAACAAATAAAATGATAGACTGTAGAGGGAACATTAATGTCAAGAAACAACGAGATAGACATATTTAGAGGTATTCGTAAACGGCGTCCGTGATACCCCGTACAGAGATGTAACAAAATCAGATTCCAATACAAGAAAAATCCGGACTGAAACCATCCATGTTCAGTCCGGATTTTGCTGTGGAAATGCGCAAATTGATGCTAAAACGTTTGCGGCAATCGGAACTCAGATCACCGCAAACTAAAGTAAAATAGTCGTTGGTAACTCTGAAAATGAGCTGATGTCGGCACTTATTTATTTGTTAAGTTGGTCCAAAACTGGCTGCACAACGGCCATCTTTTCTTCAACCCAGGTGTTCCAGTTGTCTTCAAGATCCCCGTCCTTGAGGACAAGTTTTGCATACTCATCGCCCAAATCCATGGTTGCCTGCGATTTTTCGCGTGAACTCAAAAACTCATATTCGTATTCTCTAGGCAGAAGCGTTGTTGTGTCACTTAATTCTTCGCGAAGTTTGTAGAAACCACGTACGGTATCCTGAATTTCATGATTATAGTTAGGGCTTACCAGACTAAAGTCATCTGTTAAAATCAACCCGCCAAAAGAGGATTCCTTAGAAGGGTACTTACCGCCAAGCACACTTGTCGCACTTCCCTGGATGGAAGGATCAAGCAGAGAAACGTAATTTCCATTTTCATCGAGCTTCCAATCGATTCCTTCAAAGCCCATATTCATGAAGTTCTGTCCTTCCTCTGTGCAGGTGTAGTCCAGAATATCCATTGCGCGTTCGAACTTTTCCTGGCTGATTGTCGGACTGAACATAACTTGTCCCCAATAGTTGGAGTCTTCACGATAATGATACATACCATCATCGCCCACGAGCTGTGCGAGGTGGAGTGCTTCGTCCGGATCCAGCCCCTGCTCAGCAAGACCATTTCGGATATAGGTAATCATGATTGCGTGACCGTCTTCCAGGGTCAGACCGGATGTTCACTGAACGTAAAATTTCTGAGCACCCTGATAACGTGTATAGCTATAGAACTCAGGATCGAGAATACCTTCCTGGTAAAGTTCCTGATACTTTTTCAATGCATCCAATGTGCGAGTGTCAGCAGGTGCCCACTGGAACTGGCCGTTTTCATCCTTGTAGTAACCATCTCCGATATTGCATGCTTCGGAGAATGTGGTTGTGGGATACAGCTTTACCATATCATAGGGCCGAATACTCATACCTACCAGATTATCGCCTACATTGCCAGGATCTTTTTCCAGGAATGTTTTGGCAATTTCTTTGAGTTCGTCCGGAGTATAGGTATCTTTCAGTTCCAGACCGCAAGCTTCCATCCAATCTTTGCGCAATAGATCAGGGCGTGATAGCTAAGACGTTCACTAGGACGATTCAGAGAGAAAACCGGGCGATACAGAAAGTAAGTACCGCCGAGTTGTTCCTCGGCCATAGCGGCAGCAGGGACGTTTTCCTGCGTCTTAGCAACATTAGGCCACCGCTCTTTCCAGTCATCGGGCAGACGGTAAATGGCTCTTGATTAGCATAGTTTTCTAACTCACCAAATTCAAACTGAGCATTAGCAACATCGGGCATATCGCCGGAGTTAATCCAGATGCGCAAACGCTCATCCCAATCGGAAGGATCCATTGTAACAGCGATAATATCAAAATCCACATTGAACTTATCCAACCAGAAACGGCCCCAATCGTCTGCAGAATAGTCTGCACCGGATTTGATTCCCGCCTGGAGCCAACTCAGAGTAAGATGTTCGTCATAGGTGTCATCCGATGCGGATGAAGCAGTTGAATTTGGGGGTTCAGAACCACTTGTGGTTTCAGAACCACTTTTCCCGCAGGCTGCAAGACTCAAAATGAGAGTAGCGCAGAGAAAAAGTGTACCCAACCGTTTGAACTTTTTCATATTGATTTCTCCTTTTCAATTGGTTTCATTTTTACGCCTTGATCGCTCCGACCATGACGCCTTTTGCAAAATGTTTCTGTAAGAAGGGAAATACGCACATGATGGGCAAAGAGGTCAACATGACCGCTCCCATCTTGATTCCCATATCGAAGTTTCGCACAGCTGCTTGTGCGGAGCTGGTGTTGCTTGAAATATTGGATTCCATCACAATGGAACGCAGAACTACCTGAAGCGGAACAATACTATTGTCATGAATGAAAATCAGCGCATTGTACCACTCGTTCCACCGGTCAACCATATAGAACAATGTAAGTGTTGCAAGAATCGGTTTGGAAATGGGAAGAATAATGGAGAAAAGAATTCTCCATTCACCTGCTCCGTCCAGTTGCGCGGATTCAATCAGTGCTTCCGGCAACGAACAGAAATAATTACGTGCAAGCACAAAATAAAATACATTGATGCCGCTCGCCAATATGACAGACCAAATTGTATTCGTTAGATGAAGTTCGCGCATTTGCAGGTACAAGGGAAGAATGCCGCCATTAAACAGCATTGTGAACAGAATAGCTCCCAAAATAAGCCGCCTGCCTGGGTAACTTTTTCGGCTTGTGCCGTACGCAAGTGAGACTGTCAGAAACAAGTTGATCGGGAGTCCCAGAAGCAGAATTTTGAGAGATGTCAGATAGCCGATGGAAATGCGCTTATCTCCAAGAAGATTGATATAATTGTTCAGTGTAGGTTCACGCGGCATCAAAAGAAGCGGCGTATTGAGATATTCCCTCTGCGTAGAAAACGAGATCGCAATCGTATTAATGAACGGCACAACTACCGCCAAAATAAGGAGAAACAGAAATCCGGCAATCAAAAAATCTGCGTGGTAGCTTTTCGATTTCTCATAATATCATCCCTCCTTTTTTAGCCGAACAGGCACTTCCGCCCAATTTCTTTGCACCGTGATCGGCAGCAATCAGGAAAATGCAGTTGACCACAGAACGGAACAAGCTAATTGCCATGGAAAAGCCAAAATCGGGAACGGAACCAAAAGTAATGCGATAAATGTACATATCAAGAATCTCGCAGATGTCTTCTACGGCCGGATTGGATAGATTGAAAATCTGGTCGAATCCTCCCGTCATCAGATTTCCAATGGAAAGAACCAGCATAACAAGAATTGTCGGTTTCAAATTAGGGAGAGTCACTCGAATAAGAGTTTGCCATCGGTTGGCTCCGTCCAATTCGGCGGCTTCATATTGATCCACGTCAATTCCAGACAGTGCAGCGAGATAAATGATTGCACTCCAACCAGCAGACTTCCAACTATCTGTCAGATAAAGCAACGGTATAAACAGTGTGCTGTTTCCCAGAAAATTCGTCTTATCGAGGTTTAGCATGGCCAGAAGACTATTTACCATTCCATCGAGAGACAGAACATTTGTTACAATGCTTGCTACAATGACCCAGGACAGAAAATAGGGAAAGGTAAAAATTGTTTGAGCAATTTTATTGAACCGTTTCCACTTGCACTCATTGATCAGAAGTGCAAGGATAATGGGGACCGGAAACTGAAAAAGAAGGCGGCCGACATTAATTGTCAAGGTTGTCCAGACTGAACGGAAAAAAGCCGCATCTTTAAACACATAAGCAAAGTTTTCAAACCCGCACCAAGGGCTACCCCAAATTCCACCGCGTGCGCTATATGTTTTGAATGCAAGCAGCAAACCGGACATCGGTCCATATGCGAAGAGAATGAACCAGATGATGCCGGGAAGCATCAGACTATAGCAGGCGCGATTTTCCAGATGCTCCGCCCGAGATGACGGCAGATGCTACGAATTTCCCTTTCATCTCAAACCTCTCAATACTCAGGTTGTTTCAGAGTTGTGTTTCCTTCGAATTCCAACTCATGAGCCAGTTCAACTACCATTCGCATTTCGTTGGCGCTGTGCATCAGAGCACCATGAACAACAACATTTTCAAAGCGAATATGGCGCGGACGATGCATTTCGTTATGCATTTCAAAGCGCGGATGATCGAAACCGGGAAAATACTGCCCCCCACGGTGATGTTGCGGAAAGTTACATCCTGTACGTCGCCGCGAACACGGTCAAGCGAATATTTGGAATCAAGGATTTTAATATCCACCAATTTTTCCTGGGCATCTTCGATTCGAATATTTTCATACAGAATATTGTGAACATTAGCGCGATCCGCATTGTGTATCGTCAAAACACCTCCGGATTGATTCCCCTCATATTCGCAATGAATGATGTCACAGTCGGAAAAAACAATATCAGAGACTTCGTTGCAACGTAATTCGTAGCCGATCTCCAACGCGTTACCAGGTTCGGCGTTCCAAAGCGTACAGCCGTGTACATGTACATTCTTCACATTGCAGCAAGCCGCCGGACTGGGAAGCGGACAGGCCTTAATGCAAATGCAGTCGTCACATGCTCGGATAAAACAATTCTCGATCGTTACGTTTTCACACCCAACGATATCAATTCCGTCACCTGTAACCAAGCGGGACAAAATGTTGACGTCGCAAATGGAAACATTCCTGCATGCACCGGGGACAAGGTTCCAAACGCCGCTGTCTACAATAGTGATGCCTTGGATGCGGATATCATCGCCCAGGGTAAAGGCTGCCATCAGGCGTCCCCCATTTTCGTCTGGTTTATGCCATACAGAGCCGTATAGTATACCGTTCCCGAGCACAGAAACGCAATCCGCTTTGTAGGAGAAAATCCGTCCGCATACAATACTTCCTTCTTCCAGATAGGCGCATTCTCCGCTTTTCAGCTCTAATGATCCAACGTTATACACATGGCCTTTTCGAAAGAAGTAAGCGGGTGCGGATCCGGAGGCGCTACATAGTTCGTAGTCAAAATGAAAAGCGGCGTCTTCAGATTGCCGTCCAATTCCACACTTATTTTGACAGGACCGGGTAAGGTAAAGCGGATAACATCTTCTTTACGCTCGAAAGAAATGCCAACAGATAACGGGCGAATAACCACATCTTTAAATGCAGTGGAGACATGGATCTCAACCGGAAAATGTTCAGAATTCTTCCGAACTACAACGGCATAGTCAAAAGAATCTGTGTGATATACGGTCTGTCGGCGGCCATCACACCAAAGTTCATAACGATCTGAATGAGGAATCTCGGCTTCACTGTGAATCTCATATAGAGGATTTTCAGGAAAAAGAGGATGTGGATTGAATTTAGGCATACGTTATCACCTCCTGTGGATTAAAAATCTTGTGTTAGGGCCGAACGGCAGTTCCGTCCGGAAGACGTGCCAGCATCCAGTTCCATGATATGCCGGTGTTTTTACACGGATAGCGGGCCGCCAGTTCTTCGTTGATATCCACACCAATTCCGGGTTTATCGCTCAAGTACAGATATCCGTCACGCCGTTCGGGCATTCCTGGGAAGATTTCCTGCATAAGCTTTCCGTTGAGAGTTGGATAAAGCCCAGACAAGCCATCAGTCCACTCTTGAACGCCAAGATTTGGACAAGAGATGTCAAGATGTGCATTAACTGCGTGCCCGATCGGTGTCATGTCGACCGGGCCGTGCCAGGCGGTTCTAACGCCATAAGCATCACAAAATGCGATTACTTTTCGAGCGGGCGTGATACCTCCTATTTGACTGACATGGATCCGAATATAATCAATCAGATGCTCTTGGACAAGGTGTTTCCATTCCTGAGGATTGTTGAATAATTCCCCCATTGCCAGTGGTGTTGCACACTGCTGGCGTAAAATGCGGAACCAGTCCGACTGTTCCGGAGGTAAAGCGTCTTCCAGGAAAAGAAGATGGTATGGTTCAAGCTCTTTGGCAAAGTTCAATGCATCGATAGGCGAGAGCCGCTCATGTGCGTCATGACAGAACTCCAGCTCTCCGGCGTATTTTACATGCAATGTTTCAATCAGATTCAGTACGTTTCGAATATAGGATTTGGGGTCAAAGTAAGCTCCCGGGGGAGAGTTCTCGGGGCGATGCATAGAGGGATTTTTTCCGCATATCCCCCGACCTGAACGCGGATTTTCCGATATCCGAGTTCCTTCAGGGCTGCAACACGTTCCAGTACGACATCGACGGAATCGCCTTCGGCGTGTGTATAGCACGGAATAGCAGCGCGGCACTTCCCACCGAACAGCTGGTATAACGGCATTCCCGCCATCTTCCCTTTGATATCCCACAATGCCATATCAACGCCGGACAATGCGTTGTTCAAGACCGGCCCGTTGCGCCAGTAACTCATGCCCATCACAGATTGCCAGATATCTTCAATATTCGACGGATCTTTTCCGATTAGAAACGGTCTTAGATAATCATTGATGACCGTCACTACGGCTGAATATCGATGTGCAAATGTCGCACATCCGACTCCATAAAGTTCAGGCTCATTTGTCTCGATCTTAACGGCAACAAGATTGATTCCTTCCGGGGCCGTGCAGATTGCCCGGACATCACGAATTTCAATGCTCATGTTTCACTGGTTCTCCTTTTTTGTTGCTCCCCAGGAATGACCTCTCTGTTCCGGCATACCGGGAAGAGTCAGGCCGCCATCCACACGCAGGATTTCTCCTGTAATGTAAGAGGCTTGGTCGGACGCCAGAAATGCGACAGCATTTGCAATATCTTCAGGAGTTCCTGAACGTCCCAGAGGAATACGTGTGCCAAGTTCGTCCCAAAAGTCCACAGGGATAGTACTCAGCTTCTGAAGATATTCTTTACTGCGCACTGCAATGGCTCCAGGCGCTACGCAGTTAACGCGGATGCCATAAGGGGCAAGATCCAGTGCCGCTGACTGAGAAGCTCGATTCAACGCAGCCTTAACTCCGCCGTATACTGCGTCACAAGGATATGCACGTTCCGCACGAGTAGATGTAATATTAATAATGCTACCGGAGATTTTCGCACGAACCATCTGAGTGGCAGCAGCCTGCATACAGAACAAATAATTTTTCAAGTCGAGATTGATCAGTTCATCTACAGTTTCCGGAGTCATATCCAGAATACTTTCCATACGAGTGCGCCCGGCATTGTTCACAAGAACGCAAGGAACTCCCATTTCTTCGGAAACCTGGTTGACAAATTTGGCTCCAGCACCATCTTTGCGCATATCCACACAATACATTGCACAGCGCTGCGCTGTGGTACTTTGAATTTCAGCACAGAGTTCCTCAGCTCTCTGAGTCGCAGAGAAAAAGGAAAAAGCAATATCGTATCCTTCCTTTGCCAATTTTAGCGCGATTCCGCGCCCGATTCCTTGGCTGGCTCCTGTTACAATTGCAATTTTGTTCACGAATTGTCACAACTCCTACAATATATTTGTGGGTAGCCCCACGGCATCCAGCCGTGTTGCTATCCAACTTGTTGCCTAAGCTGTAGAATAAGAACGTAGTGGTCTGACATTTATCACGCTGGATTTACACGTCCGTAAAGGAGTCAGTCAGCCGCCGTTCTTATTCGCAG
>ENA-OQAS01001014-OQAS01001014.1-human-gut-metagenome-genome-assembly--contig:-NODE-1014-length-13781-cov-11.669547_pt1 | contig 13781 bp, 13 predicted proteins | sample MGYA00242733_ERZ504523 | MGnify/ENA primary metagenome ERZ504523 (study PRJEB26092, sample SAMD00036239) | human gut metagenome | host: Homo sapiens | study: EMG produced TPA metagenomics assembly of... | reverse complement strand
CGGCGGTGCGTGGTCGATTCCGCAGCCTGGACGCGTTCGCGGCCAAGGTGACCGGTGCCGACGGCGTGCTCGCCTCCACCGCCAAGTTCGTGCTGAACCAGCTGGGCGTCACCGCTCCGGTGGCCGACGACTCTGCCGACGAGAACGCCGCCGTGGTGGCCGCCGTCGAAGCCGAGCTCGGCTCCGACTGGCCGAAGCAGGTCGAGCCGCGCTTCGACGAGCGCAAGGCCATCCTGTTCGACGACCGTTGGGCATCCGCACGTGAGGACCTGTCCCGCGCCTACTACGACAACGACGCCTCCGCACTGGACGGCAGCTTCATCGGCCTGGGCAAGGCCGTCGCCGATGAAGCCGCATGGTATGCGGGCAAGACCGCTGACGCCGAGCTTGCCGCCGCGTTCAAGCGCGTGGCCGACGAGGCGCTCGAGCAGACGGACGAATCCGCCGAAGCAAGCCGTTTCGCAGGCGATATCGCCGTCGTGACCGGCGTTGCCCCGAACTCCATCGCCGCACAGGTCGTCAACGGCCTGCTGGCCGGCGGCGCGACCGTCGTGGCCACCTCGCATAGCTTCAGGCAGAGCGTGAAGGCATGGGCCAAACAGACCTACCGCGAGCATGCGGCAGGCGACGCCAAGCTGTGGCTTGTTCCGGCGAACCTCTCCAGCTACCGTGACGTGGACGCTCTCGTGGCGTGGGTCGGCAACGTGCAGAAGAAGACCTCCGGCGCGACCACCACGATTCTGAAGCCCGCCTACGAGCCGAGCCTGTTCTTCCCGTTCGCCGCTCCGCCGGTGCACGGCACGTTGGCCGATTCCGGCGAGCTGTTCGAATCGCAGGCGCGCCTCATGCTGTGGGGTGTGGAACGTGCGATCACCGGCTTCGCGAAGATCGGCGCCGACACCGACGTGCAGCACAAGCTGCATGTGATCCTGCCGGGCTCCCCGAACCGTGGCGTCTTCGGCGGCGACGGCGCGTACGGCGAGGTCAAGAGCGCCTTCGACGCGATCGTCAACCGCGCCCGCGCCGAAAAGGTGTGGTCCAGCCGCGTCACCTTCGCCCATCCGAAGATCGGCTGGGTGCGTGGCACCGGCCTGATGGGCGGCAACGATCCGCTGGTCGAAGTCGTGGAACGTCACGGCCTGAAGACCTACTCCACCGCCGAAATCGCGGTCAAGCTGCTCGAGCTGTCCACCAAGGAATCCCGCGAGCAGGCCGTCAAGGCCCCGCTCGACGTGGACCTGACCGGCGGCCTCGGCAGCGAGCCGATCGACATCAAGGCACTGCGCGCCGAAGCCATGGAGGACGCGGCCAAGCCGCTGCCGCCGAAGCCGGCGATGAGGACAAGCAGGGCGATTGTGCCGCTGCGGCAACGCTGATCAAGGCGCTGCCGAGCCCGCGCGCCCCGCGTCAGGCGAAGGTCGATCTGAAGGATTGGCAGCACGTCACCGCCCGTCCGGAAGACGAGATCGTCATCGTCTCCATCGGCGAGCTGGGTCCGTGGGGCTCCGGCCGCACCCGTTTCGAAGCCGAACTCGGCATCCACTCCGACGGCAAGGTCGACCTGTCCGCCGGCGCGGTGCTCGAACTGGCTTGGAACATGGGCCTGCTGACCTGGAACGACAGTCCGAAGCCGGGCTGGTACGACACCGACGGCAACCTGGTGCCCGAAGAGGACATCGCCGAACGCTACCACGACGAGGTCGTGGCCCGCTCCGGCGTGCGTCCGTTCGAAGAGGGCATGGGCAACGATTACAAGGACGGTGCCGACGAGGAGGAGGCCGAGGTGTTCCTCGACACGATGTGACCTTCTCCGTTCCGACCCGTGAGATCGCCGAGGAATACGTCAAGCTCGACGAAGCCCACACCAGCTACGCGGCCGACGCCGAATCCGGCGAGTGGAACGTCACCCGCCACGCCGGCTCCATGATCCGCGTGCCTCGCCGCGCGGCCATGACCCGCACCGTCGGCGGCCAGTTCCCGAAGGCTTCGACCCGGTCAAGTGGGCATTCCGGCTCCATGGTCGCGACGTGGACAAGATCGCCCTGTGGAACATCGTCACCACGGTCGACGCCTACCTGTCCGCGGGCTTCACCCCGGCCGAGATCCTCGAAGCCGTGCACCCGTCCATGGTGGCCTCCACGCAGGCACCGGCTTCGGCGGCATGGCTCCATGAGGAAGCTGTACCTCGACCGGTTCCTCAACCACGAGATTCCGACCGACATCCTGCAGGAAGCCCTGCCGAACGTCGTCGCGGCCCACGTGATGCAGTCCTACATCGGCGGCTACGGCAACATGATCCAGCCGGTCTCCGCCTGCGCCACCGCCGCCGTCTCCCTTGAGGAAGGCGCCGACAAGATCGCCCTCGGCAAGGCCGACTTCGTGGTCACCGGCGCGATCGACGACATCGGCGTGGAATCCGTGATCGGCTTCGGCAACATGAACGCCACCGCCAACTCCGAGGAGATGTACGCCAAGGGCATCGACGCGCGCTTCTTCTCCCGTGCCAACGACCGTCGTCGCGGCGGCTTCGTCGAATCGCAGGGCGGCGGCACCATCCTGCTGACGCGCGGTGACATCGCGCTGAAGCTCGGCCTGCCGGTCGCCGGCGTGGTCGGATTCGTCCACTCCTACGCCGACGGCGCGCACACCTCCATCCCGGCTCCGGACTGGGCGCGCTCGCAGCTGGCATGGGCGGCAAGGACTCCAAGCTCGTGCACGACCTCGCCAAGCTCGGCGTCACGCCGGACGACATCGCCGTGGTCTCCAAGCACGACACGTCCACCAACGCCAACGACCCGAACGAGTCCGAACTGCACAACACGCTGGCCCACGCCATCGGCCGCACCGACGGCAACCCGCTGTTCGTGATCTCCCAGAAGTCGCTCACCGGCCATGCCAAGGGCGGTGCCTGCATCTTCCAGGTCAACGGCCTGACCCAGCTGTTCAAGTCCGGCGTCGTTCCGGCGAACGCGGCCCTCGACTGCGTCGACCCGAAGCTCAAGCGCGACGACCACATGGTCTGGCTGCGCGAGCCGCTGAAGGTCGGTTCCGTCAAGGCCGGCCTGGCCACGTCGCTCGGCTTCGGCCACGTCTCCGGCTTCGCCGCGATCGTCAACCCGGGCGCCTTCGAGCTTCCGTGGCGAACACCGTCGGCGAGGACGCGCTGAACGAATGGCGCGACCGTGCCAACGCACGTCTCGCCGCCGGCCAGCGTCGCCTTGAAGAGGGCATGATGGGGCGCGCCGCGCTCTACGAGCGATCGACAACCGCCGCTTCCACGAGGACGGCCGCGGCTACGACGCGCACGAAGTGGAGAAGGCCATGCTGCTCGATCCGAACGCGCGCCTCGCGTCCACCGGCTATTTCGAAGCGTGAGACGCTACGTCGAAATCTGTCCTAAATATGGGCAAATGATGACGGCCTGATAAGAAAAGGGCGATACTTCTGCACAGATGTATCGCCCTTTTCCATATGACATGGTCGGGGCATTCCCGGGGTAACCCCGATCAATAATTCCTAGGAAGGCGGAGGAATGCTGGGTCTAGGGCATGACGTCGTTGACGTGCCTGCGTTCGCCAAGCAGCTGAATGAGCCGGGGACGCGTATGCGCAATCTGTTCTCCATGCGCGAGATATGGCAGACGGCGCAACGGTCGCAGCTCAAGCATGATGACGAGGCGGTGCACCTCGCCGCCCGCTGGGCAGGCAAGGAGGCGTTCCTGAAAGCGTGGTGCGCGGCCATTTCGCGGCATGCGAAAGACGGCGCCGAAGTCGCATATCCGTACACGCTCGACAACTTCCCATGGGTGCGCATCGAAATTCTCGACGATTCCCACGGCGTGCCGCGCGTCATACTGTCCTCCGAAGTGCAACGCAAGGTGCAGCAGTCGTTGGGCCTGCCGTTGGATCCGGTGCGCCAGTCGTACGATATCTCCATCTCCATAAGCCATGACGGGCCGATCGCCTCCGCCGTGGTCATGCTCGAAATCTGAAATGCCATTCCCGCTTGCAAAAGTTGGCGGGATGTGTATAATAGCTCGAGTCGTTTCGTGTCGGCTTCGGACGTAGCGGCAACACGCGGATGTAGCTCAATGGTAGAGCCTCAGTCTTCCAAACTGATTACGCGGGTTCGATTCCCGTCATCCGCTCCACAACAGCATCAGAGAAGAAGGCGTGCCTCAAGGCACGCCTTTCGTATATCCGTATGCCCGGGCATACGATTGCCCGGGTATGCTGGAACGGGCCGCGGCGTGCGGCGGCGCAATCGCAAGATATCGCAATATATACGGAGCGGAACATGGGTCAGAAGGAACGCAACAAGGCAACGGAAGTCGTGGATGGCGTGGTCGAGACCGTCGACGTCTCCAAGCACCCGACGGCGTCCATCGAACCGTCGGACCTGTCCTTGGCCGACATCGAACGCCGCAAATCGCATCCGGTCCGCTGGATTCTGTTCATGGCATTGGTGCTGCTGGCCATGATCGCGCCGTACTGGTGGGGACGCGACATCGCGGTGCGGGACGCCTCATGGATGGTGGCGAACCTGAATTTCCTCGATCCCAAAGGCGTGGCGCTGATTTCATGGACGGTGACCATCGTGGCGCTCACCGGACTCGGACTGATGGTCGCGGACGCGAAGAAATGGCTGTGGGGGACCATTTTCGTGATCGGCCTTGCCGCGGAGCAATTCGTCGCCGGTATGTGCCTGCTGAGCTTCAACTTCTGGAACGCCACCTACGTGATGTACGGTGAGGCAGCCGGACTGGCGAACGCCGCGAATCTCGGCATCATCGCCGCCGGTTTCGGTGTCGCGGTCTACGCGGTGCTCTGGGTGGGCCTGCTGGTGTGCATCAAGAAGGAATCGAAGCTCAACGTCCTCACGCGCAGCTGGGCCTCGTTCCTATTGTTCTTCGCAATCGAGCTCGTCGCGCTTGCCGTGGTGTTGTTCGGAGGCCTGCTCGCGTCCATGGCGTGACGTGAAGAACGGCCGTCGGCGGGGGACCGGAAATATCGGCCGGCGATTTTGGTCCGGACGTCGTGTAAGATGTTCCCTTGGCGTGTTTCGCCCGCGGATAGAGAGCGCGTCGGTATTGGGCCGGCAGCACCGCGCAGCAATATAAGGAGGATGCCGTGCACTTACGGCTGAGGAAAAGCAGGAAATCATCAAGACCTACGCAACCCACGAGGGTGACACCGGCTCCCCGGAGGTCCAGGTTGCTCTGCTCACCAAGCGCATCGCTGATCTGACCGAGCACCTCAAGGAGCACAAGCACGATCACCACTCCCGTCGTGGTCTGCTGCTGATGGTCGGCGACCGTCGTCGTATGCTTGATTACCTCAAGCGCGTTGACATCAACCGTTACCGCTCCCTGATCGAGCGTCTGGGTCTGCGCCGATAACATTCTTCCGCCCGAGCGTCACATGGCGCCCGGGCGTTTTTTTGCATGACAGCCGAGTTCGAGGAACAGACAGTTTGAAGGCCCGAGGTTTGGGGCGCACGAGGTCTAGAATCTAGAGATGAGGAAGCGGCGGAGGCAACGCCGCGTCACGCATGTAGGAATCGGTTGGAGTCCGCTGAAGAGGACTGCCGATAGTAGGTACACAAGAAAAGAAAACAAAGGAGGAACCCTATGGAGGGTCCCGAAATCAAGGCTGTTGAAGCCGTAATCGATAATGGTTCATTCGGCAAGCGCACGCTGCGCTTCGAGACTGGTCGTCTCGCCCAGCAGGCGGATGGTGCCGTCGCCGCCTATCTTGACGATGATTCGATGATTCTGTCCACGACCACCGCCGGTTCCAGCCCGAAGGAGAACTACGACTTCTTCCCGCTGACCGTGGACGTGGAAGAGAAGATGTACGCAGCCGGCAAGATCCCGGGCTCGTTCTTCCGCCGCGAAGGCCGTCCGAGCTCCGAAGCCATCCTGGCCTGCCGCATCATCGACCGTCCGCTGCGTCCGCTGTTCCCGCACACCCTGCGCAACGAAGTGCAGGTCGTCGAAACCGTGCTCGCCGTCAACCCGGATGACGCATACGACGTCGTCGCACTGAACGCCGCCTCCGCCTCCACCATGATCTCCGGCCTGCCGTTCGAAGGCCCGGTCTCCGGCGTGCGTCTGGCCCTGATCGACGGCCAGTGGGTCGCCTTCCCGCGCTGGAGCGAGCGCGAACGCGCCGTGTTCGAAATCGTGGTCGCCGGCCGCGTTGTCGAGAACGGCGACGTCGCCATCGCCATGATCGAAGCCGGTGCCGGCAAGAACGCATGGCACCTCATCTACGACGAAGGCCAGACCAAGCCGGACGAGGAAGTCGTCGCCGGCGGTCTTGAAGCCGCCAAGCCGTTCATCAAGGTGATCTGCGAGGCCCAGGCCGAGCTCAAGAAGATCGCCGCGAAGGAAACCAAGGAATTCCAGCTCTTCCCGGAGTACACCGAGGATCTGTACAACCGCATCGACGAGATCGCCCACGCCGACCTCGACGAAGCCCTGTCCATCGCCGAAAAGCTGCCGCGCCAGGACCGCATCCACGAGATCAAGGAAGGCGTCAAGGCCACCCTCGCCGGCGAGTTCACCGACATGGAAGACGCGAGAAGGACAAGGAAATCGGCAACGCGTTCAAGGAGCTGCAGCGCCAGATCGTGCGCCGCCGCATCCTGACCCAGGACTACCGCATCGACGGCCGTGGCCTGCGTGACATCCGCACCCTGTCCGCCGAAGTGGACATCGTGCCGCGCGTGCACGGCTCCGCACTGTTCCAGCGTGGCGAAACCCAGATTCTGGCGTCACCACCCTGAACATGCTCAAGATGGAGCAGCAGATCGACGCGCTGTCCGGCCCGCAGTCCAAGCGCTACATGCACAATTACGAAATGCCGCCGTACTCCACCGGTGAGACCGGCCGCGTCGGTTCCCCGAAGCGCCGCGAGATCGGCCATGGCGCCCTCGCCGAGAAGGCCCTCGTGCCGGTGCTGCCGAGCCGTGAGGAGTTCCCGTACGCCATCCGTCAGGTCTCCGAGCAATCGGCTCCAACGGTTCCACCTCCATGGGTTCCGTCTGCGCCTCCACGCTGTCCCTGCTCGCCGCTGGCGTTCCGCTGAAGGCTCCGGTCGCAGGCATCGCCATGGGCCTCGTGTCCGGCGACGTCGACGGCCAGCACATCTACAAGACGCTCACTGACATCCTCGGCGCCGAAGACGCCTTCGGCGACATGGACTTCAAGGTGGCCGGCACCTCCGAATTCATCACCGCCCTGCAGCTCGACACCAAGCTCGACGGCATTCCGGCCGACATCCTGGCGTCCGCCCTGCAGCAGGCCAAGGAAGCCCGCACCACCATCCTCGAAGTCATCAACGAGTGCATCGACGGCCCGGCCGAGATGAGCCCGTACGCGCCGCGCATCATCACCACCACCGTTCCGGTGGACAAGATCGGCGAGGTCATCGGTCCGAAGGGCAAGATGATCAACCAGATCCAGGAAGACACCGGCGCCGAAATCGCCATCGAGGATGACGGCACCGTGTACATCTCCTCCGAAGGCGGCGAGGCCGCCGAGAAGGCCAAGGAGATCATCGACCAGATCGCCAACCGCACGTGCCGGAAGCCGGCGAGACCTACAACGCAAGGTCGTGAAGACCACCTCCTTCGGCGCCTTCGTGAACCTGACCCCGGGCACCGACGGTCTGCTGCACATCTCCCAGATCCGCAACCTCGCCAACGGCGAGCGCATCGACGCCGTCGAAGACGTGCTCAAGGAAGGCGACACCGTTGAGGTGGTCGTGCAGGGTGTTGACGATCGCGGCAAGATCTCCCTTGCCATCCCGGGCTTCGAGGATCAGGAATCCTCCGCTCCGCGTCGTGACCGTGGCGATCGCGATGACCGCCGTGGCGGCCGTGGCCGTCGTGACGACCGCCGTCGTTCCGATGATCGCGATGATCGTGATTATGATGATCGTCCGCGTCGCCGTCGTTCCGACCGCGATGACGATCGTGATTATGATGATCGTCCGCGTCGCCGTCGTTCCGACCGTGACGATCGCGACTACGATCGTGACGACCGCCGTTCGTCCCGTTCCGATCGCGATGATCGTGATTATGATGATCGTCCGCGTCGCCGTCGTTCCGACCGCGATGACCGTGACTACGATCGCGATGACCGCCGTTCCGACCGTCGCCGTGGTAGCCGTCGTGACGACCGCAACCCGCGTTACGCCGCCGACGAGAACTACGACGAGTACCGTGCCGATCGCGAAGAGCGCTCCGAGCGTCCGCGTCGCCGCGTGCGCCGCGACTTTGATCCGTTCGAAGACTGACGTCTTCTCACGGATCCTTCGCAGCGAAGCTGCTCACTCACCTACGAGAAGCCCACTGGGCTTCTCGCTTGACGGCTCAGCATTCGAAGATTGACGTCTTCTCACGGATCCTTCGCAGCGAAGCCGATAGGTAATCTAACGAAAAACCCACTCCGTAAGGGGTGGGTTTTCGTACGTTCGACATGCTGTGCGAATATTGGCATCAATCGATTTACGGGTGCATGGAAAAACCGACAATACAACGAAATGTGTAGCCCTCATGCGAAAATTAGACAAATAAACAAGCAAAGAAGCAAGGATTTTCACATGATATTCGGCATTATTGCACTCATTGTCATCGTCCTGATAGTGCTGTGGGGAGTGTCCGCCTACAACGGTCTGGTCACATTGCGCAATCGCGTCAAAAACGGCTGGGCGCAGATCGACGTGCAGCTCAAGCAGCGCGCCGACCTCATCCCGAATCTCGTGGAGACCGTCAAGGGGTACGCTGCCCATGAATCGCAGGTGTTCACACAGGTGACCCAGGCCCGCGCCAGCGCACTCCAGGCGGCGCAGTCCGGTGATGTGGCACAGCGCATCCAAGCCGAAAACCAGCTGAGCCGCGCGATCATGAACCTCCAGGCCGTGGCCGAAGCGTATCCGCAGCTGCAGGCCAACCAGAACTTCTTGGACCTGCAGGCCCAGCTCAAGGCGCTCGAGGAGAAAATCGCCTACGCCCGTCAGTTCTATAACGATGTGGTACAGAAGTACAACACCAAGATCGAGGTCGTGCCGACCAACATCATCGCCGGACTGTTCCATTTCGAGCAGGCTGCCTACTTCCAAATCAATGAGGCGGACCGCCAGGTACCGCAGGTCCAGTTCTGAGCGTTTCCATACAGCATTTCCATACAAAAGAAGGGGAGCGCTGACGGGGTGGATGCTTCGCCGGTACTCCCTTTTCGTCTATACGGTATGTCGGCTTCTCGCGGACTGCCTGCATAGAGAGTCAAGAGAGAACTTATGAATATCAGACGTGCGCTGATCGGTATGCTGTCTGCGGTGGTCGCGGCCGCGCTGCTGTTGGGCGTCACTTTTCTGGATGTGAATTTGACGTCCGATGTCGAACCGGATTTGAGCTATCGTACGCTCGATTACGATGTTATGGTGCTTAAGAATGGCGACCTCAAAGTCACGCAGCATATTGATATGAAGCTGAATGACCGTGGCTTTGATTGGAAACAGATGTACCAGCAGTACACGCTAAAAGCCAATAATCTGACGAATATCAGTGATGTCAGCGTGAAGGATGTCACCAACAACGAAACGTACGTCCAAGGTAGATTTGTGAATCCCAATGATGTCACCGATTGGAACGCTGAATACGCAGGTCAGTGGTATATCGCGGATGTCAGCGTACTCAGAGATCCCCAACCGTTCAATCCTGAAACAGATGGTTTGAAAGCTGACTCCTCATCCGATAAGACTTTGGAAATCGGCTGGAACATTCCGGAAACTGCGTCCGCTGACAGCCTCAAATTCGACGTGTCCATGACCATGCATGGCGTAAGCACCGCCTATGACGACGTCGTCTCTTTCCAATGGGAGCCATTCGGCACGACAAACCAGATTCCGATTGGCAAGGTGGCCGGCAAGGTCACGTTCCCAGACGGCGTCACCAAGAAGAATTCTTGGGCATGGCTGCATACCAAGAACACGTCCACCGCGAAACGCGACAAGAACGGGTCGCTGCTCTTCTCGGCCGATGACGTGCGTGCAGGCGACTATCTGGACGTCGTGGCCATGTTCGATGTCTCGAAATCGCAAGGTGTGGAACGCAAGATAAGCGGCAACCACAAGCAAGAGCTCATCGATAGCGAAACTCAGAAAGAGGAGGAATGGCGCGATAAGCAGCATGATCAAGCGGTCAAGCGAGTGACCGGTTGGGCTGTTTCGGCCTGATCGGCCTGGCGTTCATTATGGGATCGCTGTACCTCGGTATCACCAGCTTCCGTAAGTCGCAATACAAAGGCGATGTCGAATATTACCGCGATTTGCCCTACATGAGTCCGGCCGCCGCGGCACGGATGAATGATGTCATGAGCGCGTCATCTTCGATTCTCGGTTCAGGCAAAATAAAAAACGGCGACAAACTAGTCAATCGGCAAATGTCCTCCACTGTGATGTCGCTCGCGTCAAAAGGGGCAATCGCCATCTATCCCGGACCGGCGAAACTGTATGACGGCATCGACCTGACCACGACCAACGCGGCATCAGTGGCGGGCAGGCTCGGCTCCGACGCCGCAACCGCACGCAAGATGAAGAAGACCAGCACCATCGTCATCATGCCGGTGGCGCGCAATGACATCGGTTCGCTGCTGCTGAGCTCATCCGAACATGCGGCGCTTGACATCCTGCTCAAAGCGTCTTCCCGGTTGAGGGATACGCAGGTATTCGATCTCAAACAGATGAACAAGGCGTTCAAACACTACAAAAAGGGCTACAAGTTGCTACAGGATTTCGATACCGCCTGCTCCACGGAATTCGACAATCTGCGCGCCGTTGATTCATCGAGGGGATTCCTGAATAATCTGGTCGGCATTCTTGGTCTTGTTTTCGCGTTCTATAAGGGCGTGCAGTACGCGGAGAGAGGTGAGATCGCAGTGACGATGAGCATCTGTGTGCCTGTCGTGCTGGCCTGCGCATTCGCGTTGGTGTATGGCAAATATCATGCATTGACCGACAATGGTCAGAAATATGGTGGCCAAGTGGCTGGCTGAAGCGCTATCTGCTTGATTTCAGTGATTTCAGTGACCGTGGCGTGCTTGATATGACATTGTGGGGCCGATATATGGTGTATGCCACCGCATTCGGCATTTCCGACAAGGTGATGGCGCAGCTGACCAAAGCATATCCGGAAGTGCCGATCCTCAGTGGTTGGATGAGCATGCCGCTTCGTCGTACATGTACATGCCGTTGCATTCTAGCAGCGTTATGGGCGCGTCCACTGGCGCTGCGGTGGGTGCAAGTGTTGCCGCCGCGTCGGTGTTCAGTGCGAATTATGGCGATTTCGGCGCGCAGCTCAGCTCCAGTTTCGCCGACGTGCGCAACACGATTTCCATGGCGGCACCGTCCTCCGGTGGCTCGGGTTTCGGTGGCGGTGGTTCCGGCGGTTCCTTCTCCGGTGGCGGTTTCGACGGCGGTGGCGGTGGTTCCGGCGGCGGTTCGTTCGGAGGACGCTGACATGTGCGATACGCATATACGAGTGGCACACGGTATACGCAGGAAGAAAGGGTGATGGTATATGGATGCGAAACGTGTCCGTGGAGGACTGCTCGCGGCGGGTGCCGCATTTGTTGCGGTGCTCGTTGTAGCGCTCCTGCTGTTCTTCGTCTCCGGCGACGAAGCCGATCTAAGCTACCGTTCCGTCGATTTTGACGCGCAGCTGCAAAGCAACGGCGACATCCGTTTCACGGAACATCTGGATTACCAGTGAAGGAGCGCGAGAATGATGACGGCGACACGAAACCGTGGAAGCAACTGTATCTGACGTTCAAACTGCGCAACCAGGATCTGACGAACATCACCGACATCTCCGTGACGAACGCGTCCACCGGCGAGCAATACACGCAGATCGCGCCGCAGTTGCCGAGCGATGTATCCGACAGTGAATGGGAATCGGAATATGCCGGACATTGGTATATCGCCGACACCACAATCGGCTCCAACTATCCGGAACCATTCGACTCTGCCACCGGCGGGCTTGACCCCAACGGTTCGGACAATGACAAACAAATCGAAATAGGCTGGAACATTCCCGCCACCGTCAAACAGAGCAGTCTCAAATTCGACGTGACCATGACGTTTCATAACATGGGCACGCAGCATAGTGACGTGACGAATCTCATGTGGGAGATGTTCCCCGAAGACAACCAGGTGCCGGCTGGCAAAGTCACCGGCACCGTGCGCTTCCCCAAAGGCATCGGTTCCGACGATTCGTGGGCATGGCTGCACACTGAGGCCACATCTCAAACGTCTCGCGACACGGACGGCACGTTGCATTTCACCGTCAGTGACCTGCGCACGAACCAGTACGTCGACCTCGTCGCCGCATTCGACAATGCCGGGGCAAGTGGCGTCGAACGTGTGCGTTCCGGCGACTATCTGGACGAATTGAAATCCACGGAAGCAAACAAGGAGCAGCAATGGCGTGACGGCCAGCGGCACAAAGCCCAGCTTACGGTCGCAGGTTGGCTGGTATGTCTGATTTTGGGCGGACTGTGCTGCGTACTGGCGATTCGTGGCGTGGTCTCTTCGAACCGTGAAGCCACCTATCGCGGTGGCATCGAATACTGGCGTGAGTCACCTCAAGTCAGCCCTGCCTGCGCCGCGCATCTGATCGATGTGGTGGACGATTCCAAGGGTGAACAGTCCTCGCGTGCCATGACGGCGACGGTGCTGGCATTGGTGGTCAAGAAAGCGCTCGCCGTATATCCGGGACCTGCCGACATGTATCGTGGCATCGACCTGAGCAGGGCGAACGCGGCCGATATGGCGCGCATGATTTCCTCCGATCCATCCCGTGCCTCTGCCGCGTCAAGTACTAGTACGTTGGTGATTCTGCCTCAGGCGCTATCCCATCGGGAAACCCTTGGTCTGAGTCGCTCCGAGGAAGCCTGCCTGCAACTGCTGATTCGTATTTCCGCACGCGTGGGTTCGCCGGTATTCGACTTTAACCAGATGAAGGAGGCTTGCTCCAGCTGGGAGAACGGCTATCAGGAGATGAACCATTTCACCAATGCCTGCGATATTGAATTCCTGCAATTGAACGCGGTCAGGGATGTCAGCGGACGTTGGATAGCGCCCACCATCTTCGCCATGGTCTTTGGCGTGATTGGAATGCTGGTCAATATTGGAAGCAATATCGCGGTGGCGTTGTGCTTCGGCGGCGCGTTCGCATGCGTCGCACGTTCTGTTTAGCTACCGGACGCAAGGAAGGCCTCACCGAATCCGGACAGACCTATGCCGGCGAATGCTTGGGACTCAAACGCTATATGGAGGATTTCTCCAATTTCTCCGACCGTGGTGCGCTCGATTTGGTGATGTGGAACTGGTATATGGTCTATGCGGCCGCCTTCGGCATTTCCGACAAGGTGGCAAAGGAATTCGCCAAGGCGTACCCCGAAGTCAACGATCCGCAATGGCTTGACGCGTATGGGTACGATTCCCTCGGCTATTGGACGTATCGCTCCCACGCGTGGAACGGTATGTCCACTATGAGAGGCATGTCGACCGGTGCGTTTGGCGGATCGCAGTTCATGGGCGGCATTGGCGATATCGGTTCGCAGCTGAGTTCCGGTTTCGCTTCGGTTAGTTCCACGATTTCCGCGGCGGCACCATCGTCTTCGTCCGGTGGCTCTGGCGGCTCCTTCTCCGGTGGCGGCTTCGGCGGCGGTGGCGGAGGCGGCAACGGAGTTGAAGCCGCCATTGTAAATGATG
>ENA-OQAS01001013-OQAS01001013.1-human-gut-metagenome-genome-assembly--contig:-NODE-1013-length-13782-cov-1.679605_pt1 | contig 13782 bp, 17 predicted proteins | sample MGYA00242733_ERZ504523 | MGnify/ENA primary metagenome ERZ504523 (study PRJEB26092, sample SAMD00036239) | human gut metagenome | host: Homo sapiens | study: EMG produced TPA metagenomics assembly of... | reverse complement strand
TGTTGATATACTTACTAAACTTGTTGATAGGTCCCGATTTAATTTGGTTTATATCCTGTTAATTAAACGGTGCAAAGTTAAGGGTTTATTTTCAGATTTGTAGCGAAGTAGGGTAAAAAACAGCATGGAATACTTGACAATTACGCTTTTTATTCGCTATATTTGTGAAGTGCTTTTAAAACTAATTTTTTGTTTGTAATACAAATAATGGCTGAATTACTTCAATAGGATTTTACAAAAAAGATTTTTTAGGATATTTCAAAGGGTGTAATCTGTGAAGATTGCATCCTTTTTGTTTGTATTTATTACAAGTGTCGCGATAGGGGGAAAACAGGCTGTTTAATAAATTCGGAGAGAATTTTACTATAATTTTTTTCGAATTTATAGTAATTGCAGAAAGGTTTATTAAGAGCGTTTTTGTTGTACTGAAAAAGGAAACCACTTGTTGTGAATACCGGCTTTTCCATAATAATATGTGGGAGCGAAGAATCATTACATTTCCCGTTCTGTTGTGCTGTCCGGCTGGTATGTATCGGGCGGAAAAAAGGAAAGAAATCCATGTTTTCGGGGCAAATATCCCTTGTTTTATGCTGTTTACGCCAAATAAATTTTTAATATTCAATATTTTAACGGGATATTTTCATTCTGTATTTATCCCCTGCATCTATGTTCTTGTTTGTGTTTTGCTTTCTATATTTGTTTTCCGGCATTCCGCAGGGCGGGATACGGTTATTATTATTTCTTTAAATACAATATCATGATATGAAACAGACATTGCTTTTATTTCTCCTGTAGTAGATTCTACGCAAAGTGCTATCCGTACCGAAGCCTACGAACAGGGTGTGGACTTGTATAACCGGGGTGAGTATGTACAGGCTTTTCATAGTTTGCTGGATTATTTGAACGCGGACTTTCGTACCAAGTACGGTAATGCCGACGGTACGGAGTTTCACATTCCTCACGGTTCCATTCTTGTACATATCCGTATTGCCGACGGTTTTTCCATATCAATGCCGATTTCCTGAATCTGCCGGAAAAGGGTAGGGTAGCCATGCTCCGTCAGGTGGCGGACTTGAACCTGAATAAATTGTTATTGCCCCGCTTCGTAAAGAACGGTGATAAGTTGAATATGGAATATGTTTGTCCGCTTTCACAGAGTCATCCGCATAAAATGTATTTCGTGCTTCAGAATATCTGCCACATAGGCGATAAGTATGACGATGAGTCTGTACGAAATTGGCGCTACCCGCTGTTACGTGCCGCAGGTGACTCCGTATCCGCAGGAAGAGGTAGACCGCATTTATGAAGGCATACAGACATTGGGACGCGAAACGTTGGAGGCACTCAAAGAGTATGGGGCCGACCGCCGGTACGGTTATTCGTGGAATGTGCTGGATACCGCTTTCTACCAGATTCCTATTTTGCACATCCTCAGGGACAATTGCTGAACGACCTCGACAAGGCAGTGAATGATATGGATGCCGACCTGCCTACGGAAGAGGTTGTATCAAAAGGAAAAGCGTTCCTTGAAAAGCTGCTTGCCGTTCCGAAGGAAAAACTGGCGGAAGACCTTTACTACACGGACACGTTGGTATCTGCAAAGCGCCGTTCTTCCCTGAAAAACGTGCAGGAGAATTTTATGAATGTCTATAAAGAAGCCACCGAAGCCATCCAGTCGGAGAATTATGAACGCAGTGCGGTACGCTTGCTTTATGTGTTCTACGAAGCTTATTTCTATAATGATATGCAGGACGATATCAATGCCGTTATATCAAAAGCTTTGAAGAAGGCAGGCAACCGCTCTTTGGAAGAGGCCTCTGAAATTCTTTACAACGCTATGGACAAGATTATGGAAGGCGATTTGGACGATGAGGATGAGACGGACTTGCTGCCGGCATGGAACAGGTGCAGAAAATTACGGAAACCATGGGAAGTGACGACATGCAGGTGTTGCAACAGAAAATGGCGGAAGCCATGATGAGCGGTAATATGCAGGAATACTCCCGGCTGATGCTTGAAATGCAGAAGAAGGTGATGGGAATTATGAATTAACTTAACGGTATCTAAACTATATATTATGGATCAGAACATTTATAAACTCGTATATAAGGTGACACATGCCGGCGGTTCCGGAAGCTGTTTCTATCTGAAATCTTATAATCTTTTTGTAACGAACTACCATGTGGTGAACGGTTCCATACTGTTGCCATACATGATAACGACCGGAATCCTTACCTTGCCAAGTGGTGCTCGTAAATCCTTCTTTGGATATTGCCTATTGGTGTGGATGCAGACTTTTCCAGCTCTTCCCGAACTGAACCTGGCTGCGGACGATTCATTGGCCATCGGCGGAAAGGTCAGTGTAGCGGGGTATCCTTACGGCATGCCTTTTACGGTAACGGAAGGGTCGGTTTCCTCGCCCAAGCAGCTTATGGAAGGAAAATATTATATACAGACCGATGCTGCCGTAAATCCCGGCAATTCGGGCGGACCTATTTTCAATGAAAACAGTGAAGTGGTGGGAGTAACGGTAAGCAAGTTCACCAATGCGGACAATATGGGGTTCGGTGTGCGTGTAGAGGCATTGCGCAAGCTTTTGGAGTCGGTTGACGGGGTTGACCGCAATACATTCCAGGTACAGTGCGACAGTTGCGATGAGCTGATATCCGAGGAAGAGGAATTTTGTCCTTCCTGCGGCGAAAAGTTGCCGGAAGAAGTTTTTGCGGAGCGTGAACAGTCGCCTTTGAGTGTGTTCTGCGAACAGGCCATTGCCGAAATGGGAGTTAACCCTATCCTTGCGCGGGACGGTTACGATTCGTGGACATTTCATAAAGGGAGTTCGGAGATTCGTATTTTTGTGTATGAAAACACTTATCTGTTTGCTGTTTCTCCCATTAACCTCTTGCCTAAGAAAGAGGTGGAACGTGTATTGGACTATATCCTGAGTGAGGATTTCGCTCCCTATAAACTGGGCATTGAAGGCCGGCAGATTTACATGGCTTATCGCATCCATCTGTCCGACCTCACGGAAGAGTCGGAAGATGAAATCCGTACGAATCTGGTGAATCTTCCTTTAAGGCCGATGACATGGATAATATGCTGGTGGAACAGTTCGGATGTGAGTTTTCGGAATATTCCAAGCAGGAAGCATAACGCTTAGCCGGAATTACAGGATAGAAGAAGGTGTGTCCGATTGAATTTCACGAATGCGTGTTCATATCACAATAGCACACCTTCTTTTATTTGGATTAGAAAGAAAAAGAATTCTATGAATAGAGAAAAATGGATACAAAACAATAAAGAAACATTAGTTGGATACCTGCTTTTCCATTTTCTTTATTTGTCTTTGAAAAATTATAACGTATATTTTTATTGATATATAAATATACCCTTGCATACCTCTTTGTATATCATGATAATGAGTTGTAAAATAGATATTTATCGGGTGTGAAGTATCCCGTAATTATACCCTTGTCCGTTTTCTTATTCAGTACCTATCTTTTATTTTTGTCCTATAGGCCCGTTGGTGCGTTATACGACTGTTTTCAACTTTTATAAAAAGTAATAATTATGGATAAAAAGAGTAGGATTTTGAAAGAAAGAGCTATGAAGAAATGTGTGGCATTGATTTCTTTTCTGATGTTTCTGCCTGTTATGGTACAGGCACAGAAGGAGTATCCGATTGAACAGGTATCGGCTATCAATGTGGGTGACGGACGTATTCTTTTTCGTGACCTGAAAACAGAAAAAACCTTGAACGGAGACCACCGCATCATAGACGGTTATCACTCTGCTTATATACAGGCTGAATTTAAGGACGGTTTTTACAACGGCAAGTATGGAGAGTATGAATACAACAAGCTGAAATGCGACGGTACATACAAGGACGGCAAGAAAGACGGTGTATTTAAGATGTACGATAGCGAGGGGCGTGTGCAGGAAGAGAAGTCCTATAAGGACGGCAAGCTGCACGGCGCCCATAAAACCTACTTACTACCGGCAAGGTAGAGCGCGAGGTGAACTACCGCAACGGCAAGCAGGATGGAAAGGATATGGTTTATGAGTGGGACGGTACGTTGCGCAGGGACCATACTTATAAGGACGGTAAGCAGGTAGGCAAACAGTTTACTTTCCTGAAAGGGACGTACGAACTTTATGAGACGGAATATTATAATGAATACGGCATGAAAGACGGTGAATACTCCTCGATGTTCACTTTCGGACAGCCGCATATTCTGGGGCATTATAAGAACGACCAAAAGGACGGCCGGTGGATTGAAATTGCCGAAAGTGGCGATACATTGTCAGTGAAGACCTACGTCAACGGCAGGGAAGAAGGACTGCATATATCGTATGACCGTAATACGGGCGCCCGCAGCCGTGAATTTTACCTGAAAGCCGACCGTAAGGACGGGCTTTATCGCGAATATAATCCTGGCAATGGAGAGCTTGTTTACGAAGCGACCTACCAACACGGCCGTCTGCATGGTAAGGAGCGCCGGCTGATTGTTACCAACCGTTATGATTATTGGGAAATATCCACTTATGTAAACGGGCGGAAAACCGGACTGTTCGAGTCGCGTTACGTGAAGAACGACGCCGTTCGTGAAACGGGCGAATACCTCAACGGCAGACGTGTAGGCCGGTGGAAAATGTATGACATAGACGGTAAGCTGGAAAAAGAGTGGGAAGAAACAAAACAGTACCGGATGAATGAGATACGCTATCCGAAAGTGCTTGTCGTTTTGTGCTGTCTGGCATTGCATATTGCAACCTTGTCGGCGCAAATGACAGTGTAAGATTCTTCAATGAAGTAGATACGTCTTTTGCAAAGTGCATGTGGGGCAGGATGTCCGGGTCGGCTATTACAGTACCGGAGAGATTTACGACATGTCCGTTCCCCGGTGGGACGACTGTGAGGCGGAGCTGGTGTCGGGCCCGCATTCTACGCGGTCGTCAAGGACTTCTTTTGTAAACGGCAAGCAGGAGAATCTTTCACTCCACGGAAACTATTACATAGTCCGTTTCAAGAAAGCCGGTTGGGTTACTCTGCCTTCGGTACGGGCCATGACAGGAGGGAAGATGCGTACCTGCTCTACGATGAAGGTCTGCGTGCTTCCTGCAGAGAATATAGAAGAAGTGGTCTGTAGTGTCAGCACCGAGCCTGAAACACTCCGGCCGGGAGAAGTCTTTAAATTCGTCCTGACCTGCAACCGCCATCCCGATGAGAGCAAACCCGAACTGGAGCATCCCGGTATCAGGCAACTGTCGTTTTCCACCCGGTATAGCAAGAAGGACGGGAAAGAGGAGTATGCGTTTGTGTACAGAATGGAAGTGGTACGGTCCGGAAGCAATATCATCAGAGTCAGGAAGTTGACCTTCGGCGGTACGGACTATCCGATAAAACCTTTTTTGCTGAAAATAGACGGTGAGACCTATTTGTAGGAAACCGGCTGATAACCGTACTGCATGAGTAGGAAAAAGCAAAGATTGAAGCACACACCTAGACAGCGGTGCCGTGAGGAAAGCATACGGGCGGAGTCTGCCGGGCGAAAGGGCAGGATTGCTTTGTGGAAGATTGCAGTTCCGGTGATAATCGTACTGTTTTTGCTGCATTGCCGTGCCTGGCATCCGGAAGAAGCATGGTGCTGCGCACGGCTTTTTCAACGGGCAGCTATCAAAGTCTGAATGCGGTTGTCGCTTCTGTTCTGTTCGTTATCGGCATGGGGGGCCGGATGCTGTATGTGTATCTCTGTTGCGGCCGGGACGAGAAGAAAGGAGCAAGGCGGCTGGGGAGAAACATGCTTTACGGTTTGTTCTGGGGGGCAGGTTTGTCGGCATTGTGTACGAATGTGGTAGTCGTTTCTCTCTTTTGGCTGAATGCATGCTTTACTTCCGCGATAAACCTGCGACTATAAGATTATAGCCGCCAAGGTGCACGACCGTAGGCTAAATCCCGTTCTTCGCGCTATTCCGCTTCCTGGCTGCTGAATACTTTTTCGTATGGCGAACTGTTTGTGGAAGGAGACCGGTACACATGTGTCAATGTGTCGCCCCGCATGGCACGGCAGTTTGAAGGTTCGGAACGTGTTTACCTGAAAATAGACCTGGCGGACGGTTGGCTGGGCTGGGGAGTCGTCAAGGGAATACATCCGGTAGCAACCGTGTATCCGCAGCCGCAGGATGAAATCCGTTATTCTGCCGGTGCGCAGGCCGGGGTGGCAGCGGGTTCGTCCGGGCAGGTTAAAAAGAAGCACACTTTTCTGTATACATGGCAGGATATTCATATATTGCTAAACTGCGTGGCATAATCTGTCGGACACGGCACATGTCAGTGTAAACCGTTATGTGGATGCAAGCCGGGATATGCCGTTATGGGAGATTGATGTACGCGACTCCGTGCAGCCGGATAAAGTGAAGGTAATACTTGTGCACGGGGAAACCGGTGAAGTGGTAATGGATTCTTATGAATGACAAATTTTGGAACGATGAGGTATAAACATATAATTTCGATTGTTTTGTGGAGTATGTTTCTGGTAGCGTGCGGTCCCGACCGCCGGGTAGCGCTGGCGGAAAACTGATGGCGGAGAAAGAGACGGACAGTGCTATCGCCGTGATGCAGGAAATCAAAGAGCCGCAGAACAACCTTACCGACCGCGACTATGCGCTCTACGCTTTATTATTGTCCGAAGCCATGCACCGGAAACAGCAGTTGAATGCGGAAACCGATACATTGCTGCTGCCGGCCATCAAATATTTCAGTGAGTCGGGAGATTCTCTGTATGCCGAACGGGCGTTGTACTGCAAGGCGCACCTGGACAGGCGGCTGTACCGCATGAAGGATGCCATGCAGTCTTTTCTGAAAGCCTTGCTTTTCCTGCAGGGAAGCGGCAATGACGAGCAGCTCTACAGGGTCAATACATGGCCTGGGAGTCGTCTGCCTGAACCAGGAAGAGTATGAGGGCAAGATGCGCTATTCCAAAGAGGCGTTGAAGGCGGCGTTGAGGATGGACAATCTGTTTTACAAGAACCTGGCGTTGTGCGATATCGCCACCGGCTATTACTTTCTGAACAGGCTGGACAGCGCCCTTTATTATGCACAGGCCGCCTATGATGCGGCAATAGCAGATTCCCTGCCGTCGCAATTACCTCATGTATATACCGATTTGGGCAGTATCTATGCCAAAATGGGAGAGAACGGAAAGGCGCTGGAGTATATAGACAAAGCTATCGGGTTGCGTCCCCGTAAAGATACCCTTGCCATTCTCGGCTGTATGCCGATAAGGTGGATTTGTTCGGGAAGCTGGGGCAGTATGACTCCGCTTACCATTATTTCCGGAAAGCCGTTGCCAGCCCGAATTTGGCAACACAGGCAGATGCCTATAACCATATGTCCGGAGCGTATTATAAAATGGGAAGGTGCAATGAGGCATACTCTCTTCTGCTGCGTTTTACGGAACTGGCGGACAGCGTGAGGAAGCAACGCCATACGGCAGAAGTCATTGCGTTGCAGGAACTTTACAAGCACGAGCAACTGTCCGTGGAGAACCTTTATTGGCGCACTCAGGCCGCCGAAAGGCAGAGCAATGTATATCTGATGGCTACCTTGTCCCTATTGTCGCTGTGGATAGCAAGTACCATTTATTTCTTTTATTGGCGCAACCGCCGCCGGCTGGTGGAGCAGCAGCACCAGCTTGCCAGTCAGCAGGAAGAATTGCATCATCAGCGGCAAGTGACTACCGAGAACTTGCAGCGTATGGCCGAAATGGAGCAGAAGGAAGCCCGGCTGAAGGAGACTTCTTCAGAAGGCTGAACCAGCGTATCGTTCAGGAGATAGAGAAGGGGAGCAATATCCTTCTTTCGGACGATGACTGGGAAGACATTGTGCAGAACGCGGACATTATTTTCGATAACTTCACCAGGCGGCTGCAACAACACTATCCTGCTTTGAATAAAGAGGATTTGCGCTACTGCTGTATGGTGAAGATGCAACTGTCCCAATTGGAAATGTCACAAATCATGCATCTGGAAAAAGATTCGGTAAAGAAGCGCCTGAAGCGTATTCGTATGGAGAAGATGAAAGCGGACAGCGGTGTGACGCTCGAGGAACTTTTGCGCCGGTTTTAGCGGTTGAAGCCGGACATGCGCGGGCGCTGCGGATGTATGAACCGGACGTACGGGCATAAAAAAGGAGTACGCTGTACTCCAACCTTTGTTAACCTTAAATCTAATACTATGAAAAACACAGTGCAAAGGTACGGACTTTCGGGAAATTTCCAAATAAAGCAAATAAAAAAGTGTGTTTTATAACATGTTTTAGCAAAAACACCGGCTTTGTTAAGGCTTGCTAAGGATTGAAACCCTTTACATACGTATTTTCTAAAAAAGGATTATCTTTGTGACATTAATCAATGAACACAGAGATACGGTGGCACAGAGTTGCTTGTGCAGAGCGTCTGCTTCATGAAACCGGGAGTTCATACCGTTAAAAACTCTGCGCCACCATGCTTCTGTGTTCCGCAAAGATATACCTGTATGCACGAAGATATTGTCCTTACCCCGATGATGAAGCAGTTTCTTGAGTTGAAGGCAAAGCACCCCGATGCGGTCATGCTGTTTCGTTGCGGCGACTTCTATGAAACTTATTCCACCGATGCCGTCCTGGCTTCTGAAATATTAGGCATTACCTTGACTAAGCGCGCCAACGGCAAGGGAAAAACGATTGAAATGGCAGGCTTTCCCCACCATGCGCTCGATACGTATCTGCCAAACTGATACGTGCGGGCAAGCGCGTAGCCATTTGCGACCAGTTGGAAGACCCGAAGCTCACCAAGAAACTGGTGAAACGCGGTATCACCGAATTGGTAACGCCGGGCGTATCCATTAACGACAACATACTGAATTACCGTGAAAACAACTTCCTCGCCGCCGTTCATTTCGGTAAAGGCGCCTGCGGGGTGGCGTTTCTGGATATCTCCACCGGTGAGTTCCTGACCGCCGAAGGCTCCTTTGACCATATAGACAAGCTGCTGAACAACTTCGCCCCGAAAGAGGTGCTGTTTGAGCGTGGCCGCCGGGGAATGTTCGAAGGCAATTTCGGCAGCAAGTTCTTTACGTTCGAGCTGGACGACTGGGTGTTTACGGAAACCACCGCCCGCGAGAAACTGCTGAAACACTTTGAAGTGAAAAACCTGAAGGGGTTCGGCGTGGAGCATCTCAAAAACGGTATCATCGCTTCGGGGGCTATCTTGCAGTACCTCATTATGACGCAGCATACGCAGATAGGGCATATCACCTCGCTGGCACGTATAGAGGAAGATAAGTACGTCCGTCTGGATAAGTTTACGGTGCGCAGCCTGGAGCTGATGGGCAGCATGAACGACGGCGGCAGCAGTTTGTTGGATGTGATAGATAAAACAATCAGCCCGATGGGGGCCCGCCTGCTGAAGCGTTGGATGGTATTCCCCCTGAAGGATGTGAAGCCCATTAACGGACGGCTGGACGTGGTGGAGTATTTCTTCCGGAAGCCTGAGTTCAAGGGAGTGATTGAAGAGCAGTTGCACTTGATAGGCGACCTGGAACGCATTATCTCCAAAGTAGCCGTAGGACGTGTTTCTCCCCGCGAGGTAGTCGCTCTGAAAGTGGCCCTGCAGGCTATCGAACCGATTAAGGAAGCCTGTATGGATGCCGATAATGCCAGTCTGAACCATATCGGCGGACAACTGGACATCTGCCGTTCCATCCGCGACCGCATTGAAAGGGAAATCAACAACGACCCGCCGTTACTTGTCAATAAAGGCGGTGTGATAAAATCCGGCGTAAATGCCGAATTGGACGAGCTGCGCCGGATAGCCTATTCCGGCAAGGACTATCTTTTGCAGATACAGCAGCGGGAGAGTGAGCTTACGGGCATTCCTAGCCTGAAAATCGGCTATAACAATGTGTTTGGTTACTATATCGAAGTGCGCAACGTGCACAAGGATAAAGTGCCGCAGGAGTGGATTCGCAAGCAGACACTGGTCAATGCCGAGCGTTACATTACGCAGGAATTGAAAGAATATGAGGAAAAGATACTCGGCGCCGAGGACAAGATACTGGTGCTGGAAACACAGCTTTATGCAGAGCTGGTGCAGTCCTTGAGTGAGTTTATTCCTGCCATTCAGACCGATGCGAACCAGATAGCCCGGCTGGACTGCCTGCTGTCTTTGCCACCGCAGCCCGCGAAAACAATTATATCCGTCCCGTAATCTCCGACGACGAGGTGCTGGAGATACACCAGGGACGTCATCCGGTCATCGAGAAGCAGCTTCCGATAGGCGAGAAGTACGTAGCCAACGATGTGATGCTGGACAGCAGTACGCAGCAGATAATCATCATTACCGGTCCCAACATGGCGGGTAAGTCGGCATTGCTCCGTCAGACCGCCCTGATTACGCTTATGGCGCAAATCGGCTGTTTCGTTCCGGCGGAAGCGCGCATATCGGTCTGGGTGGACAAGATATTCACCCCGTGTGGGGGCCAGCGACAATATCTCCGTGGGCGAGTCTACGTTTATGGTGGAGATGAACGAGGCGGCCGACATCCTGAATAACCTTTCTCCCCGCAGTCTGGTACTTTTTGACGAGTTGGGGCGCGGCACTTCCACCTACGACGGCATCTCCATTGCCTGGGCCATTGTGGAGTATATCCACGAACATCCGCATGCCAAGCGCGTACGCTCTTTGCCACGCACTACCATGAACTGAACGAAATGGAGAAATCCTTCAAGCGCATCAAGAACTATAATGTATCGGTGAAGGAAATCGACAATAAGGTCATTTTCCTGCGCAAACTGGAGCGCGGCGGCAGCGAGCATTCCTTCGGTATCCATGTAGCCAAAATGGCGGGTATGCCCAAAAGTATCGTGAAACGCGCCGGTGATATATTGAAACAGCTTGAAAAGGACAACCGCCAGCAAGGCATCGCGGCCAAGCCGATGGTTGAAGTGGGAGAGACGCGCGGCGGCATGCAGCTCAGTTTCTTCCAGCTCGACGACCCGGTGTTGTGCCAGATACGCGACGAGATACTGAACCTGGATGTGAACAACCTGACACCGCTCGAAGCGCTGAACAAGCTGAATGACATCAAGCGGATAGTCAAAGGAAAGTAACCTGCGACGTAAGTCGGGTTTCAAAGAATGAAACAAAAAATTTCTCCTGAGGGAACGGTTTGTTTCCCCGTGAGAAACTCTTTGTTTCACGTAGTGGAACAAGAAGTATCAAGGCATGGAACTTTCAGTTTCCTTAGGTGGAACTGTCGGTTTCATGCTTGATACTTTTTTATTGTTGCGGAGTTCTTATTTTCCTGCCGTTTTCTTGCCGTGGAAACACATGAAGTACACTCCGATAAGTATGAACGGAATGCTGAGCCATTGCCCCATATTCAGCGTCATTGCGCTTTCAAAATCCACTTGATCCTCTTTCAGGAACTCGATGAAGAAGCGGAATACGAATATTTCAGTCAGGCAGAGGCCGAAGAAGAAACCGCGGTGGTAGGGTAGGGTAGCGCCGGTTTGCACTGCGGTGGACTTGGCTTTGGTGGTGCTGAAGTCCGTTTTGAGCTTGTTTTCCTGCTGCTTTTGTCCGCGCCTGTACAGGTAGACCATGCCCAGGAAGAAGATGAAGTAGGCGATTGCCTCGTAGAGCTGTGCCGGATGGCGGGGCAGCATATCCACCCGTTCAAAGACGAAAGCCCAGGCACATCGGCCGGCTTGCCGATAATCTCGGAGTTCATCAGGTTGGCAAGGCGGATGCAACAGGCGGTGACAGGTGTGGCTACGGCTATCATGTCCAGCACATCCATATAGTGCATCTTGGTTTTGCGGCAGTACATCCAGAGGGCGATAATCAGTCCCAGCGTACCGCCGTGACTGGCAAGCCCTTCGTAGCCGGTAAACTTCCAGCCGCCGTCCGGCAGGAACTTCACGGGAAGTATCATTTCCCAGAAGTGATTCAGGTAATAATCCGGCTGGTAGAACAGACAGTGCCCCAGTCTCGCTCCTACCAGGATGCCGAAGAAGCAGTAGAAGAACAGCGGTTCGAATGTCTTTTCGTCGATTTTCCGGTCGTGGTACTGGCGGTGTACTATTACGTAGGCAAGAGCGATACCTACCACCCATAACAGGCCGTAATACCGGATTGGAAGGCTGCCGAAAAGGTTGAACAGTTCCGGTTGGGATTCCAGTTGATAGAGAGGAGAGTCAGCATATTCATAAGCAATTTAAGTTAGTTTATATCTTTGTTTTCGTCCTTTGGAGCGTAGCGCAGAATCTGCTCTTTTTATGTATGTATTGCACGGAAGAGGTTCTGCGCTACGCTCCGGAAGACGGAAACTGTATAAGATGGTGAGGCAAAGGTATAAAATTATTTGAATTTCTCCGCTACCATTCTGTATGTAGGGATGTCGATATTCTGTTCTTCAGCTGCCGCAATCATGTCGAAAAGCAATCCCTGCACTTCGCTTTGGTGGCCGCGCGCCATGTCTTTTTGCATGGAAGCGGTGCTTTCGGGGGCAAGTTTGTCGATTACCTTGAGGTTGTACGCTACGATGTCTTCCTCGAATCCGATGCCCAGTTTCCGTCCCAAGGCCGCGCTTTCCTGCGAAAGCCCGATGAAGGTGTCGCGTACTTTGCCGGGCTTCTGCACTTCGCCCATAGGCACGTCGTAGTAGGCTCCGGTAACGGCCATGGCCGAGATGAAAGACCATTTGACGAAGGTGTCTCGGTTGATGTCGGGAGATATGTCGGCCTTGATGCCGCTTTCCTGCAAATCCCGCTGTATGGCTGCCAATGTTTCACGGGAAACAATGGTGTCTTTGTGTGCCCCGTAAACCAACCGGAATATCTTGCCCATTTGCGTGATTTCGCCTTTGCCGGATACGAATCCTACGATGTAGATGCAGTCGTCCAGTACCGTGACGCCGGGAACCAGCCGCTGGATGCGCGGACCTGTGCCATAGACGTTCAGGATGGGGATTACTACCGTGTCCTTGTGTGCGGCGTGCCTGATTAATTCCGTAATGGAGTCTACGGAATAGCCTTTGACGCATACGAAAATAACGTCTGCCTTGTAAGCGTCCGCCGAAGAGGCGAGGGCGGCATATTCCTCTGCTGTATAAGCCGGAACGTCCAATGTATGCTCGCCTTTTAAATCGGAATGTAACTTCAATCCGTTTTCACGTAAGGCGGCAAGATGTCCGCCACGGGCAATACAGGTGACGTCCTTTCCGGCGAGAGCGAGAAATGCGGCTATTGAACCGCCTACGCCGCCGGTTCCTGCAATGAGGTATTTCAATTTACTGTTCGTCATTCATTAAATGGATTATTTGACGTAAGTTTCTTTTCCATGTAGTAAAGCCCTTCACCCCGGTCGCCGTTTTCAAGGTCGGTCAGTTCTACCTTGAAGACATGGTAGGGGAGTTCTGCTTTCCGAAGCTTGGGAAAGTCTACCGTCAGCAGATAGGCATTTCCATATTCATTGGCATCGAAATACTCCTTTATTTCCTGTTTCATCAATACGGGCACTTCTTCACCGTCTATCCATACTGTGGCTTTCAGTTGTTCAGGACGGGGAGCCAACTGGCATTCTTTAGCCTTTTTATCTTGTTTTTCCTGCTTGATATTGCCGATTTTCTCACCGTGTACCAATGATTCGGGCTTTGCCTCTTTCATCCATCGGTAGAAGCGTGTCAGACTCATGGGACGGACGTATATCTGATAAGTAGGCATGGCTCCGGGGATGCGGA
>ENA-OQAS01001012-OQAS01001012.1-human-gut-metagenome-genome-assembly--contig:-NODE-1012-length-13783-cov-2.482938_pt1 | contig 13783 bp, 18 predicted proteins | sample MGYA00242733_ERZ504523 | MGnify/ENA primary metagenome ERZ504523 (study PRJEB26092, sample SAMD00036239) | human gut metagenome | host: Homo sapiens | study: EMG produced TPA metagenomics assembly of... | reverse complement strand
GCTGTGATCGGTGTTCTCACAGCTGTAACCTGTATTTTGGCACCATTGTCCATCCCGATTGGAGATGTTCCGATTTCTCTTACCAATCTGGTGATTTATTTCGGACTTTATATTTTAGGCACTCGGAGGGAGACGGTCAGCTATATTGTTTACCTTCTGATCGGACTGGTTGGCGTTCCGGTATTTTCCGGTTTTACAGCAGGTCCGGCAAAAATGTTCGGACCGACAGGCGGCTATCTGATCGGGTTTATTCCGATGGCTGTGATCGCCGGAATTTTTATTGAAAAGTCCGGACGGAAACTGGTATTGGGCATGATCGGCATGATTCTCGGAACTGCTGTTTGCTATATCTTTGGAACGGTATGGTTTGTACTGGTAATGAAAACCTCTGTACAGGCGGCGTTGACAATGTGCGTCTATCCGTTTATTGTATTTGACATTATCAAAATGGTTCTTGCTGCATTGATCGGACCGCAGATTCACGGACGTCTGGTGCAGGCGGGACTTTTTATAAAATCATTACTTTTTATTGGATATTCCGGGAAGGGACGGAATATCCCTTTTTTTACTTGTAATGTGTTTCTGAATGTAATAAAATAATATTTATATTATCGTTTGAAAAGGTATAAGGGGATGGAAAATGGAAGAAAAAAGGAAAAATAAAAGACTGGATCTGGATGTCAATGTACAGTTGGAGCGTCTGGATGAAGATGGGGTCACAACTTTAAAATTTGTGCATGTGGATGTAACAGATATTTCAAAAAGCGGAATTGGATTTGACTGTAAAAAGAAACTGGAAATGAATTCCTATTATGATGCAAAGATCCAGATATGGACAAAAGAAGTGGTGGATGCAGTCATTCAGATTGTCCGCAGCGAAGAAAAGCCGGACGGATTTCATTATGGCGGTGTGTTTATCGGAATGACGGATACCGATGCATTAAAGATTGATATCTATCAGATTTTTAACGAACTGTAAAATAAGGCGGGAAAAACTATGATCTTACAGGATACTTATGAGGTAAAAAAAGCAGACATAATTCCGGTTGAGGTTTCGGTTCCAGGATCGAAGAGCATTACAAACCGGGCACTTCTGATTGCAGCACTTGCAAACGGAAAGAGTGTTCTTAAAGGGGTTCTTTTTTCGGATGACAGCAGGCATTTCCTGCAGGCTTTGCAGGACCTGGGCTTTGTGGTGGAAATTGATGAGCCGCATGCGGTTGTCTCCATTGAAGGAAAAGGGGGCAGGGTTCCAAAGACAAAAGCTTCCGTTGATGTGGGAAGTGCAGGAACTGCTGCCCGTTTTCTGACGGCATACCTTGGTCTGTGTGAGGGCGAATATCATATGAACTCTTCCGAGCAGATGAAAAAGCGCCCGATGGAAGAATTGCTGCAGGCACTACAAGACCTTGGGGCGGAAGTTACTTATAAGGAAGCATCAGGACATTTCCCATTTGTGATCGGAAACAGTGGTGTGAATAGACACGAAGTAACCATTGATGTTGAAAAAAGCAGTCAGTTTCTGAGTGCGCTTCTGATCTCTTCCGTGCTGTTTCAGAAAGAATTCCGGATTCACGTCAAAGGGCATCATGGAATGGCTTATGTAGAGATGACGGTTGCATGATGAAGCAGTTTGGTGTGGAAGTACAACGACCTGCATCCGATACTTTTGTGATTGCGGAACATGCAGCATATCAGGCAAGAGAGTATCAGATTGAACCGGATGTTTCGGCAGCTTCTTATTTTTATGCGATGTGCCCGGTTGTCGGCGTTCCTGCAAAGGTCTGCCATGTACACTGGGAAAGCTTACAGGGAGATACTTCTTTTTTACATGTGCTGGAACAGATGGGATGCCGGACAGAGGAAGAACCGGATGGAATCCGGATGTATCCGCCAACGGAAGGATTCCTGGGAGGGGTATTTGACTTTTCTGCATTTTCAGATCAGGCTCTGACACTGGCGGCAATTGCGTGTTTTGCCAGTGAAACCGTCGAGATTACCGGAATCGGACATATCCGTTATCAGGAATGTGACCGTTTTGCCGCGATTCTTACCAATCTGAGGCAATGGGAATCGCATGCGAGCAGCTGGATGAGAACCGTATTGTGATTCATCCGGGAAACCGCATGGATGTAAAATAAAAACGTTCGAGGATCACCGGGTTGCGATGGCTTTTGCAATTCCGGGACTTGTGACAGACGGTATTGTGATTGAAAATCCTTCCTGCTGCAGGAAGACGTTTGAAAACTATTTTGAAATACTCGATACCTTGTGCAAATAAAATACAGGCTCCGGAAATTATCCGGAGCCTGTATTTTATGGGAAAACCATTTATGTTTTACCGTTCGTGAACCATATAGCCATTGTCTTTGAGCAGACGTTTGGCACGGGTCAGAGTCTGTTTGTCAGGAAACGCGAGCTGAAGAACACCTTCTTCAAATTCCCGGTTATTTACAATACCGATGTTTTTGATGCTGATATGGTATTGTGCGAGCAGCCCGGCAACAGCAGCAATACCGCCGGTTTCATCGACCAGATCCACAAAACATTCATAATATACCGTAGGGGATTTGACACTTGGCAGTGTGATGGAATCCCGGTAGTCTTTTGCCTGCTGAAAGAAGGAAAGCAGTGCCTGTTCATTGGAACTGTCAATGTATCCGCGAAGCTTCGTCAGAAGGGCAAGGTACTGATCCATCAGTGAAAGAAGCGGTTCCCGGTTGGAAGCACAGATATTCTGCCACATCACAGGCGAAGAAGATGCAATTCTTGTGATATCCTTAAATCCCCCGGCAGCAATGGTTTTCATGGTTTCTTTGTCATCATCGATCTGGTGAACCAGATTGACCAGCGAATATGCGATCATGTGCGGCAGATGGCTGATGGCTGCCGTAGAGTAATCGTGTATTTTATAATCCAAAATCAGTGGAATTGCTCCAAGCGACAATACAAAATCACGAAATTCCGAAATTTCTTCCTTTGGAGTCAGGGCGGTCGGGGTGATAATATAGTATGCATTTTCCAAAAGCGTATTGGTGGCACTTAATATGCCTGTTTTTTCGGAACCGGTCATGGGATGCCCGCCGATAAAATTGGCCTCCATGCCAAGCCGTATCACTTCTTCATGAATTTCCGTTTTTGTGCTTCCAACGTCTGTGATATAACAGTCGCTGCGGATAATATCTTTTAACTGACGCAGATATGCGAGGTTCCGTTGAACCGGGGCACATAAAAAAATATAATCACAGTCCGAAAAAGCAGACAGTGGTAACAGATCATTGTTTTCGATCAGTCCCTCACGGTACGCTTCTTCGATGGTTTCTTTATGATGTGCCGTGGCATAAATTTTGATGTCCGGCTGATTGGATTTCATTTTTTGGCGATCGAACCTCCAATCAGACCCAGTCCGATAAAACCGATTGTTTGAAAAGCCATAAGTTTATTTCCTTTATATTACGTAATTGATGTGTTTATTGTACTATAGAATGGCAGGAGTGTCAAAAGAGGAATGTGTGACAGCACTTGCAACAATTGTCCGTTCGTGTGATAATAAAAAGGCGAAAGGAAACAGAAAGAGGAATTTTTATGAATTTACTTACCGTTGATCATATTACAAAAGTTTATACACAGCGTGAGTTGTTTCACGATGCATCGTTTTATCTGCAGGATGGGGAAAAAGTCGGAATCATAGGCATCAATGGAACCGGAAAATCCACGCTGTTAAAAATTATGGCAGGACTCGAAGAACCGGATGCCGGAAATGTCGTACGGGCCAATCATCTTGTGATTCGCTATCTGCCGCAGATGCCGGAATTTGACCCGCAAAAAGGAGCACTTGAGAATGTACTTTCTTATGCGCAGATTGGAAGTGTGCATCAGCAGGAAGACCGGGAAGAACATGAAAAATGGAATCTGGAAAGCAATGCCAAATCCATGATGACGCGGCTTGGCATATACAATTTCGATGAACCGGTGGGACATTTGTCCGGCGGACAGCGGAAACGACTGGCTCTTGTTGCAGTGCTCCTTACTCCGTGTGATGTACTGCTTTTGGATGAGCCGACGAACCATCTGGATGCCGAAATGGCAGAGTGGCTGGAAAATTATCTGAAAAATTACCGGGGAGCAATGGTTATGGTGACACATGACCGGTATTTTCTGGACAGTGTATGCAACCGGATTGTGGAAGTTGATAAAGGACAGATTTACAGCTATGAGACAAACTATTCCGGATATCTTGCGGCCAAACAGGAGAGGGAAGACATTGCCTGGGCAGGCGAACGGAAAAGACAGTCCATTCTGCGCAAGGAAATCGAATGGATGCAGCGCGGGGCAAGGGCGCGTTCCACCAAACAGAAAGCACATATCCAGCGCTATGAGGCCTTGCGGGATCAAAAAAAGCCGGATGTTGATAAAAAGATCGAAATCGGTTCGGTGTCCTCCCGTATGGGAAAAACAACCGTGGAATTATCACATATCACAAAAACATATGGAGATCATGTACTGATTTCTGATTTTTCCTATATTTTCTTAAAAAATGACCGGATTGGTTTTGTCGGGAAAAACGGATGCGGCAAGACAACACTTATGAAAATTATTGATGGCAGAATTTTGCCGGATGCTGGGGAAGTAACCATTGGACAGACGATAAAAATCGGATATTACACACAGGAGATCGAACAGGATGAGAATGCGGGAATTGCATATATGGACCCAAAGCTTCGCGTGATTGATTATATCAAAAATACAGCAGAATATGTACGCACAGAAGATGGACTGGTTTCGGCATCCGCAATGCTCGATCAGTTTTTGTTTCCACCGGAAGAACAGTATGGACAGATCAAAAAACTGTCCGGCGGAGAAAAGCGCAGACTGAATCTGCTGCGGGTCCTTATGGAAGCTCCCAATGTACTGATTCTTGACGAACCAACCAACGATCTTGATATCACGACACTGACCATTCTTGAAGATTATCTGGATCATTATGACGGTATTGTGATTACGGTATCGCATGACCGTTATTTTCTGGACCGTGTGGTGCACAGAATCTTTGCTTTTGAGGGGAACGGAAAGCTCTGCCAGTATGAGGGCGGATATACGGACTACCACAGACGGGCCGAAGAGGAAGGAAAATTTGTAGATACTGCAGGCGATTCGTTCCGTAAAAATGAAGAGACGGCAAATGTACAGGAAAAACAGGCGACAGAAGACTCACGTTCTACATGGAAACATGAAAATAAATTAAAATTTTCATATAAAGAACAGAAAGAATATGAAACCATTGAGGACGACATTGCAGCTTTGGAAACACGGCTGGGAGAGATTGACGGGGAGATGGCATCCTGCGCACGGGATTTTGTGAAGCTGAATGAACTGACAGAAGAAAAAACGCAGCTGGAAACACAATTGGAAGAAAAAATGGATCGCTGGACGTATCTGGAAGAACTTGCGGCAAAAATACTTCAACAAAATGCATAAAAAAGGTTGTAAAACTTTCTGAAATTAGTAGAATATAACCATAAAAGAGTAAATATTCTAAAAAAGGAGGGTTTTACTATGAACGTATATACGACAGACAGAATTCGTAATGTGGTTCTCCTGGGGCATGGAGGATGCGGCAAAACTTCCCTGGTGGAAGCCATGGCATATCTGGCAGGTCTGACGACACGTATGGGGACGGTCGCAGATAAAAATACCATCAGTGATTTTGATAAGGAGGAGACGAAACGCCAGTTTTCGATCCATACTTCTGTGGTCGCGATCCCGTGGAAAGACAACAAAATTAATGTTTTGGATACCCCAGGCTATTTTGATTTTGTCGGGGAAGTCGAAGAGGCAGTTTCCGCAGCGGATGCAGCAATTATCGTTATTTCCGGAAAAGCGGGAATCGAGACAGGCACGCGGCGCGCCTGGGAAATCTGTGAAAAAAATCATCTTCCACGTATGATCTTTGTTACAGATATGGATATTGACAATGCAAGTTACCGTCAGGTAGTGGAAGATCTGCAGGCTCTTTACGGAAAGAAAATTGCACCGTTTCATCTGCCGGTCCGGGAGGATGGCCAGTTTGTCGGATATGTCAATGTCATCCAGCAGAAAGCAAAGCGATGGATCGATGAGGGAACAGTTGAAAAATTTGAAGTTCCAGAATATTCCCAAAAGAATCTTAATCTGTGCAGGGAAGCTTTGTTAGAAGCTGTGGCAGAAACCAGCGAGGAATTTATGGACCGTTATTTTAACGGAGATGAATTCTCCGAGGACGAAATTCGTCAGGCGCTCAGGGTAAATGTCATGGATGGTTCTATCGTTCCGGTTCTTATGGGATCGAATCCGCTTGCCCGCGGGATGTATACGCTGATGGCAGATATTGTTAAATATTTTCCGAGCCCGGACAAACGGACCTGCGCAGGCATCAATACGACAAACAACGAGGTGTATCCGGCGGACTATGATTTCGCAAAACCGAAGAGTGCGTATATTTTTAAGACAATTGTAGATCCTTACATTGGAAAGTATTCTCTGATCAAAGTAAATTCCGGTGTGCTTAAGACGGATGATGTCTTATTTAATTATCACAGGGATTGTGACGAAAAGATTGGAAAGCTGTACGTTCTGCGCGGAAATAAAACAGAGGAAGTAAAAGAACTTCATGCGGGGGATATCGGAGCACTGGCAAAGCTGTCCCAGTCCCAGACAACGGATTCCCTGTCCGTACGGAATAATCCGGTTGCCTATCTTCGCACGAATTTCTCAAAACCGTACGTATCTATGCGCTACAAAGCAAAAAACAAAGGGGATGTGGATAAGATTTCCCAGTCGCTGCAAAAAATTCTGATGGAAGATCAGACGCTGCGTGTGGTAAATGACAGTGAAAATCGTCAGACTCTGTTATATGGCATGGGTGAGCAGCAGCTTGAAATTGTTCAGAGTATGCTGCTTGAAAAGTATAAAGTAGAAATTGAACTGATGCGTCCAAAGGTCGCTTTCCGCGAAACCATACGTGGAAAATCAGATGTTGAATACAAATATAAAAAACAGTCCGGTGGACATGGACAGTACGGCCATGTTAAAATGAAATTTGAGCCGAGCGGGGATTTAGAGGTCCCTTATGTATTTGAACAGTGTGTTGTGGGTGGAGCCGTTCCGAAAAATTATTTTCCAGCAGTGGAAAAAGGAATTGCAGAAGCTGTTTTGAAAGGACCGCTTGCGGCCTACCCGGTAATCGGAGTGAAAGCGGTACTCTATGATGGCTCCTATCATCCGGTGGATTCCTCCGAGATGGCATTTAAAGTAGCCGCAAAACAGGCATTTAAGAAAGGATTTTTAGATGCGAAGCCGGTATTGTTAGAGCCGATCGCTCTGTAAAGATCATTACTCCGGAGGATATACCGGTGAAATCATGGGAGATCTGAATAAACGCAGAGGTCGTGTGATGAATATGAATGCAGAAAACGGGTATCAGGAGATCGATGCGGATCTTCCATATCTTGAACTGTATGGATATAATACACAGCTTCGGTCAATGACCAGCGGAAGCGGAACATTTTCTTATGAATTTGCCCGGTATGAACAAGCACCTGAGGATGTGGCAGCAAGAGAAATAGAAGAGAGGGCAGGCAAAGTTGTGGAGACAGAAGAATAGTACAGTGTTTGCTGTATTATTGATTGCAATAACCTTAAATTTTATCGTGACACCGACATATGCAAAAACACAGAACTCGAAGGGGAGAATTATGCCCCTTCGAGTTCTTCCTTTCAAAAACCTGCAAATGTTCACACAAAGAACGATATGGTTACCGTGGGGTATTTTCTGGGAGGCGGCATACAGAATTCTTTCAATAAAGAATCGTACCCGGCATTCAGCGGGGATCAGCCGCTGTATACGCCATACCGGAGTGGGTTCCGGTTTCTCGGATGGTACTCCGATGCCGCGCTTCACAAACAGATAAAGACCATTCCCACGGATCGTAAGGATCATTACATTCTTTATGCCAAATGGACCGCAAAGATTAATAATTATTACAATGTAGAATATTATAACTATCACAAAAGAGAGAGCCGGTTCGACAAAAATCTGGTTCTGTTGAAAGATCTTGATTACAGCTTTTACAATGAAATTGATATTCCGGCATGCCGGATACCCGGGAGGAGGATGTGTTAAAAAATATATTTTCAGTGCATCCCAGTGCCCGCAGGGGATTTGTCTGACCGACGAATTTGTGCTGATCACTTCTTATTCCACGGAAGATGACTGTATGGGAGAGCTTATGGTGTTTGACCGGGAAACCGGAGAATATATGGTCACACTGGGAATGGATGAAAACAGCCATCTGGGAGGAATTGCGTTTGACGGTGACAATGTATGGGTGTGCAATTCCTATGAAAACTGTGTGGAGCGGATCTCCTACGATTTTATTGAACTGATGGCCTATCAGAATACCGGAGATGTCGTGGATGCAAGAGATGTTGTGGATGAGTTTCCGGTCAAAAATACGCCTTCCTGTATTACCTGGTATGGCGGAAGATTGTGGATTGCAACGCATACACTTCTGGTGAATTCACGAATGGTGGCATATTATCTGGATAAAAAGACGGACAAACTGATTGCCCTCAGTGATTATAAAATTCCGCAAAAGGTGCAGGGAGTTACGTTCGATGATTCCGGAAACGTATATCTGAGCACTTCCTACGGAAGAAACCAGTCTTCCTATTTATATTGTTACGACTCTGTCACGGCACTCGCAACCCGGCCGAAACATCCGAGAAAGAAAGTGGAAATGCCTCCGGCATCGGAAGAACTCGATGTAAGTGACAATACCTTATATATTCTGTTTGAATCGGCAGGAGAAAAATATTATGAGGGAACCGACGGGAAAGGCAAAAGCCTGTTCCCGCTGGATAAAATTTTAAAAATCCCGATCAGGGAGCTGGATGTGAACGGTTCATCGACATCAGGGACATGATCTTTTTCATTTGCGTCTGACTCTCAGGCGGAAGGTCTTTGGACAGCAGATCACACAACAGTTCGATTTCAGGCTTTGTGAAATCAATATGGTTTTCCTTTGCCTGCCTCATATTTGAGAGAAGAAACGGCATGGCATCTTTCATGTTTAAAGGTTTTTCTTTCTGTGCAAAGGAGAGCAGAAATTGCAATTTTCCGGACTTAAATTGGCAAACGCCGGATTGTTAAAAAGATTGGAATCCATTCAAAAACCTCCTGCGGATTTATGGATTGTGAAACAGATCCTGATTTTCCATAATACAAAACAGAGTCTGCAATGTATCAATCATTTCCTGTTCTTTTGGGGTACAATATTTACGGACTGCACTAAGCATTGCATCCCGCCGTTTGGTACCGGCAGGCAGAGAACAGGCAGCCATGCTGTTCTCCTGTCTGGAGAAAGCTGCTGTGGCATTTTTCCATTCCATCAGCTGGATCAGCATGGCAAGCGGCTTTTGTGTCGGAACGTCTAAATATGGTACGATGGACTTTAAGATCTGCGTATTTCTCGTCTGGATCAGATCGTCATACGTGATGGATTTATTTTCATCCATGGATCACACATCCTATATAATTTTTCTATTATTTTATGAGAGAATGCCTGTCTGTATGAATACAATAAAAGAAAAAGGAAAAAATAGAGTACATGAGAGACTGATTATTGACGGAAACAGTGTTTATGAAGTGGATGAAGAATGCCTGAAACGACGGAATGTTCCCACGGAATGCAGGGTAAAAGAGGCTGTGGAACGTCAGATCCAGAAAGAAAAAGCCACAAAAGAAGGATAGCATTTTATATGCAAAAAGGGATGCAGATACTGCATCCCTTTTTGGTTGTGCACCTTGCTGCACACGTTTCTAACACAAATATTAGAAGATTCCGCCGCATCCGTTTCCGCCGCCATTGCATCCGCCACAGAATAACAGAAGAAGAATCAGCCAGCAGCAGTCGTTTCCGCCGCCACTGCATCCGCATCCGTTGTTGTTTCCGCAGAAAGATCCATTTCCACAGCAGGAGAGAAGAAGAATGATCCAGATAATAGAATTGCATCCACATCCGTTATCTGTTGAACATCCACAGTTTGTAGCAGTTAAATCACTCATAAGTGACCTCCAAATAAATATATTTACAGTATAGTGTATGAGACGGCAGCAAAAGGGTTCCATATTTTTCTAAAAAAATTCATTGACTTTCACATAGTAAATAGATAAAATGATTTTATAACGTAATAATTGTATACAATTATTCATGTATGAAAAGGAGTAGTCAGCACATGAGAGAAGTAGTAATGAATGACAAATCAAACCTGTTGCAGCTCGAAGAACATTTTTATCAGCTGGTAGATGTGGATGAACCGAATACATTCCGGAACCTTTTTCCCTATGAGGAGATTCCGAAGATTGCGTTTAATGATCGTATTGTTCCGCATAATATGCCGGATGAATCTGGATTACAGATACCACATTCCGTGATGGGCAGCAGTCCCGTGCTCCGTATACCACCGAACAGATCGTGACGATTTATGATTACTTACATAAACTTGGCGGTCCGAAGGGAAAGATTCGTCAGAGTGAATTCTTCTTATATAGTAAGAAAGACCGCGACGCGGTATATAAATGTATGGAACGTGGCTATCAGTTCCGGAAGTCACTTCCTGGATTCGTGCCAGCAAACAGGACTTTCAGCTGGTCAAAGACCTTGGTCTTCGCGAGACGGGCATTCTTGTCAGCTGTTCTGACTACCATATTTTCTATAAAATGAAAATGACAAGACGGGAGGTTATGAATCTGTACCTGAGCGTGATCCGCGACTGTCTGGAGACCGGCATCAGTCCGCGCTGTCATCTTGAGGATATCACACGTTCCGATATTTACGGATTTGTAATTCCGTTCTGTGTGGAACTGATGAAACTGCAGGATGAGTACAAGATTCCGATCAAGGTACGTGCCTGCGATACGATGGGATATGGGGTAAACTTCCCTGGTGCCGTAATTCCACGAAGTGTGCCGGGAATCATTTACGGTCTGACAACACATGCCGGAGTTCCTTCTTCCCAGATTGAGTGGCATGGACACAATGATTTTTACAAAGCAGTCAACAATTCCACCACAGCATGGCTGTACGGGGCAAGTGGTGTCAACTGTTCTTTGTTTGGAATCGGGGAGCGTACCGGTAATACGCCTCTGGAAGCATGGTATTTGAGTATGCACAGCTGCGCGGCACTCTCGACGGCATGGATACGACCGTGATCACAGAACTTTCCGAATATTATGAAAAAGAACTGGGATACAAACAGCCGCCGCAGACGCCGTTTGTCGGAAGTAACTTTAATGTGACAAGAGCCGGTATTCACGCAGACGGATTACTGAAAAACGAGGAAATCTATAACATTTTCGATACCGGAAAATTTTTAAACCGTCCACCTCTGGTAGCAGTATCGAATACCTCAGGTCTGGCAGGTATTGCACACTGGATCAACAATTATTATCATTTGCCGGATGACCGGAAAGTGGACAAAAACTCAGAACTTGTACACCGGATCAAAGACTGGGTAGACACACAATACGATGACGGACGCGTGACGGTTATGACGGATCAGGAACTTGTTGTAGAAATTACTTCCGTTTGTAAAGAGCTTGGTATTGTGTTATAGACAAAAATTCGATATTATATAAGGTGAAATTATGGCAGAAGATCATTATTCATTAAGTGCCAAAGTTTTTCATTCCATTCGGGAAGATATTTTAAATGGAAAATATCAGGCGAATGAGGAACTGAAGGAAAAGAATATTGGCGACGATCTCGGGGTGAGCCGGACTCCCGTCCGGGAAGCACTCCGGCAGCTGGAGCTGGAAGGCTGGTACATATCATTCCAAACAAGGGAGCGTTTGTAGAAGGGGTTACCCTTCAGGATGTCAAAGATATCTATGAGATACGGACGCTTTTAGAGGGATTATGCGCCCGGTGGGCAGCGGAGCGGATCACGCAGGAACAGTTGGAGGAACTGGAAGAAATCGTATTTTTATCCGATTTCACTATTCCAAAGAAAACTGGGATCAGATACTGGAACTGGATAACCGTTTCCACGAAATGGTATATGAAGCATGCGCAAGCAAAGAACTGACACGTGTGCTTCGGGACTATCATCATTATCTGCAGCGCATCCGTCGGATCACACTGGAAGAGAAAGCACGGGCTCATGCGTCGATCAATGAACACCGGGCAATTGCCGAGGCATTAAAGGCAAGGGATGCCCGGACAGCGGAGGAGTGTGCCAGACTCCATATCCGCAATACGATATCCAACATGGATAAAATCGGTTGGGAAAATCTGATGAAATAAAATAAAGGAGAATGAAGCGATGAGCAAGATTACAATGACAACACCACTGGTAGAGATGGACGGAGATGAAATGACAAGAATTCTCTGGAAAATGATCAAGGATGAGCTGTTACTTCCGTTTATTGATCTGAAAACAGAGTATTATGATCTGGGACTGGAAGAGCGTAACCGGACAAACGATCAGGTAACGGTTGATTCTGCAAATGCAACAAAGAAATACGGTGTTGCTGTAAAATGCGCAACGATCACTCCGAATGCCGCAAGAATGACAGAATATAATTTAAAAGAGATGTGGAAGAGTCCGAACGGAACCATCCGTGCCATGCTTGACGGAACGGTATTCCGTGCGCCGATTGTCGTAAAGGGAATTGAGCCAAATGTTAAGACATGGGAAAAACCGATCACGATTGCAAGACATGCGTATGGCGATGTGTATAAGGCATCGGAAATGAAGGTTCCGGGACTGGTAAGGCTGAGCTGGTATTTACGGCAGAGGATGGAACCATCGTGCGTGAACTGATCCATAATTTTACCGGAGCCGGTGTATTACAGGGACAGCATAACCTGGACGATTCCATTGAAAGCTTTGCACACAGCTGCTTTAAATATGCACTGGATACAAAACAGGATCTGTGGTTTGCAACAAAGGATACCATTTCCAAAAAATATGACCATACCTTTAAGGATATTTTCCAGGATGTATTTGAGAAGAATTACAAGGATGCATTTGAAAAAGCCGGAATTGAGTATTTTTATACTTTGATTGATGATGCGGTTGCACGTGTTATGAAGTCAAAAGGCGGATTTATCTGGGCATGCAAAAACTATGACGGTGATGTTATGAGTGATATGATCAGTTCTGCATTCGGCTCTCTTGCATGATGACTTCCGTACTTGTATCCCCGCATGGATATTATGAGTATGAAGCTGCACACGGAACCGTTCAGAGACATTATTATAAGCATCTGAAGGGTGAAGAAACTTCCACAAACTCCGTCGCAACCATTTTTGCATGGACAGGAGCACTCAGAAAGCGCGGAGAACTGGATAAAAATCAGGCACTCTGTGATTTTGCGGATAAACTGGAAGCAGCATGCTTAAAGACCATTGAGTCCGGAAAGATGACAAAGGATCTTGCTTTGATTACGACCATTGAAAATCCGGTGGTATTAAACAGTGAGAATTTTATTAAGGCAATCCGGACAGAACTGGAAGCTTCTCTTTCATAAATAAAAGGATTGGAGGATGAAATTGTGGAAAAGGAAATCTCACAAGCTGTCATCCGTCGTATGCCAAGATATTACCGTTATCTGGGAGAATTGCTGGAGGAAGGCGTTGAGCGCATTTCCTCCAATGATCTGAGTCACCGGATGATGGTGACGGCCTCTCAGATTCGCCAGGATTTGAATAATTTTGGCGGATTTGGACAACAGGGTTAC
>ENA-OQAS01001011-OQAS01001011.1-human-gut-metagenome-genome-assembly--contig:-NODE-1011-length-13786-cov-2.382239_pt1 | contig 13786 bp, 21 predicted proteins | sample MGYA00242733_ERZ504523 | MGnify/ENA primary metagenome ERZ504523 (study PRJEB26092, sample SAMD00036239) | human gut metagenome | host: Homo sapiens | study: EMG produced TPA metagenomics assembly of... | reverse complement strand
TAAATCCTTTCTTAGGAATTTAAGCGGTGACAATCTTAATCTGTATCCTATAATCAATACATTTATAACAACCATTATCACAAATGGGACAATTGTTGTCAGTAAGAAGCTTCAGCATTCCAGAGTGTTGTATATGTTGTAAGCGAATAGCTCTCATAATATGCATTTACAAATATATTCTTAAATACTGTATAGCCTAATATATTACCGACTAACGCACCAATTATTGTAACAATTATTGGAAGCAGAATATAATGTGCCAGCAGTTCACCTCTGGTATACCCTGAAGCTCTTAAAGTACCAATAACATTAGCTTCTTTGAATATTGTATTATTAGTTGTAACTGCAAATACAAATGCCATAATAGCTATAACAACATATAAAAGAACTATCATCATAGCCTTGTCGCTTCCCATATCATCACCGGTAAAATGTATCGCCTGATTAAGATATCCTGGAATATAATTAGTAAGTATGGCATTATTAGATATTACTTTCATAAAATCATCTGCCATCTCTTTTTCTTCTATATCGTCTGCAGGCTTATTATCATATTTCCACGAATATACATAATGAATATGTGTATCATCATACATATCAAAACAGCTCTCTGACACTACACCAACACCGAATTTTAAAGAGTCAAACATTGTATCTGAGTTGTTCGAGAAAAGACAGCTGTAATCAGATAATGCAACATAACCTGTTACTTTAAGTGCTTGTGCCAACATTAATTATGTCGCCGATTTAATATTATTATTGACAGAATACATTCTATCCAATGCAATCTCGTTAATATCATCTGCGAGTCTGCCTTCCATAACATCAACCTTATCAATATCATCTCTATTAATATAGAAACGTATTGTGCTCTGGTCGTATTCTCTTAACTTCTCATTATTGTGTACTTTTAAAGTTTCTTCTTTATAGAAGTTCTCATATATAGTAACATTTTCTTCTTCCAACCTGTCAATCAGCTTATCATCAGCCTTGGAATACAATTCAAAATTACCATCTTCTACATTATATTTATCAAAACTCTTATTATATGTATCAAGCACGCTTCCATCAGCTATAAGAAACCACTTATAATTCCTATAACAGCTGTCATAAATATAAATATGACTATATATTTGGCAATTTCACCAGTAAATTCTCTTGGCAATCGTTTAATTAAAGGATTTTTCATATCTAACTCCCATTATATAATATTTAATCTACCATTCAAGGTCAGCGGCAGATACCTTATTGTTATTAACTATATTATCTCTTATCTGTCCATCTCTTAACTTGATAACCCTGTCAGCCATATTCTGGATAGCATCATTATGTGTAACCATTATGACTGTGTTGCCGTATTTCTTGTTGATATCTTCAATAAGCTTTAAGATTTCCTTAGATGTGTGGTAATCAAGTGCTCCTGTAGGCTCATCACATAATAATATGTCGGGATTTTTAACAATAGCCCTGCCTATTGCAGTTCTTTGCTGTTGTCCGCCAGATAACTGGTTAGGAAGCTTATGCCTGTGCTCATACAGCCCTAATGTATTAAGCAGTTCGTTAATATCAAGCGGTGAATCGCTAAGATAAGCACCAACCTCGATATTCTCCTTAACATTAAGGTTAGGTATAAGATTATACATCTGGAATACATAACCAAGGTGCTTTCTTCTGTATCTTGTAAGCTCTTTTTCTTTCATATCTTTAGTCTTTTCACTATCAATGCTTACATATCCCAAATCAGCATCATCTATTCCACCTATTATATTAAGAAGTGTTGATTTTCCCGAACCAGATGGTCCAAGCAGTACGCATATTTCCCCTTTTTCAACTTCAAAATTAATTCCCTTAAGAACTTCTACTTTATTAGAAGTACTGCCATATGATTTTTTTAAATCTTTTACAGTAAGAAACATATAATTTTCTCTCCTTCATATTTAATATAATTAGGTTAGTCTAACCTAACCTTTATTAGTATTATAATATCAATAACGCAAAAAGGAACACACCAAATGATAAAATATATCAATTAGTGTGTTCCTTTTTATATTTATGTAATTTATAAGATTATTACTTATGCTCCTCAGCTAAAGTTATATTCTTCATACTATTCATACTGATGAAAAGTGTTGATGTATTATGTAAAAGTGCTGATGTTGTTGGCTGTATTACACCTAATACACCAAGTGCTATAAGTCCTGAGTTGAAAGATACTATAGTTCTGTAATTACGGTTAATCTTCTTAATAAGATTGTTGCTTAAATCCTTAAGATATACAATCTGCCTAAATCATCAGCACTAACTGTAATGTCTGCAATCTCTCTTGCTATCTGAGCACCATCACTTATTGCAATACCAACATCTGCCGCTGACAATGCCGGTGAATCGTTAATACCATCACCAATCATTATAACCTTACGTCCGGCAGCTTTTTCCTTCTCAACAAATGAAGCCTTATCTTCTGGGAGTACTTCTGAATAATATTCATCTACGCCAACCTTGCCTGCGATTGCCTTAGCTGTACGCTCACTATCTCCTGTCATCATTACAACCTTAGATATTCCAAGCTCTTTAAGTGAACTAATTACTTCCTTAGCCTCTGGTCTTACAGGGTCTTCTATACAGATAACCGCCGCAAGCTTATCCTCAATTGCAAGATAAAGGTGTGAATATTCTTCTGGAAGATTATCAAACATTTCCTGTCTGCCTTCAGGCACAGTACAGCCTTCATCTTCAAATACAAATGATAGCTTCCTATTATAGTCTTCTTATTATTTATAGTAGTTGATATACCATGTGCAACTATATACTCAACCTTTGTATGCATTTCTTCGTGGCGTAAGTTCTTCTTAGCTGCTGCATCAACAACTGCCTTGGCCATAGAATGTGGAAAATGTTCTTCCATACAGGCAGCCATTCTTAAAAGCTCATCTTCACTATCACCATTAAATGAATATACATATTTTACTGTTGGTGCAGCCTTAGTAAGTGTTCCTGTCTTATCAAATACGATAGTATCTGCAGCGGCTACTGCCTCTAAGAACTTACCACCCTTTACTGTAATATCATTCTGTCCAGCCTGTCTTATTGCTGACAATACTGTTATTGGCATAGCAAGCTTAAGTGCACAGGAGAAGTCAACCATAAGTATTGATAATGCCTTTGTTGCATTTCTTGTAAGAAGATATGTGAGTGCTGTTCCACCTAATGTATATGGAACTAATGAATCAGCAAGATGTTCAGCCTTGCTTTCAAGACCAGACTTGAGCTTTTCTGACTCCTCAATCATCTTAACAATCTTGTCATACTTACTATTACCGCCACTCTGCTTAACCTTTATTGTGAGTCCGCCCTCCTCAATAACTGTTCCTGCAAATACAGCACTTCCTGTATTCTTGCTTACCGGCACTGCTTCACCAGTAAGTGAAGCTGATTAACCATAGCTTCACCAGTAACTACAACTCCATCAAATGGAATAACATTACTTACATGAACTATAATTTCATCACCGTTCTTTATCTCATTAACAGGGACTAATACTTCTGTATCGGCTGTCTTAAGCCATACCCTGCTTACATTAAGTGACATAGTCCTTGCAAGATCTCCTACCGACTTCTTATGTGTCCATTCTTCCATAATCTCACCGATCCAAGAAGGAACATAACAGAACCTGCGGTATTGAAATCATTCTTAATATAGAAACACCGATTGCTGTCGCATCAAGCACAGGTACTTCCATCTTTCCTTTAAGCAATGTCTTAACACCGCTGCCAATATATTTAACCGACTTTACAGTTGTTACAACATTTCTTACAGATATAGGGAGGAACAGCTTACTTGCTGCTCTTAAGAATACCTTATTAACCAGCTTGTCCTGATAATAAGAATTCATCTCTCTTCCTGAACTGTTAAGCACATCTTCAGGAACTACCACCTGCGAATATGTAAAATGCTTAAGTTCATTAATAATCTGTGCTTTATCGCCTTTAAATTCTATAACAGCATCACAAGTCTTTTCATATACTTTGACAGAAGTCACTGTTTCTATATTTTTAATATAATACTCTAATATATCTGCCTGTTTAAAACTCATATGCTTCATATCCATATGAACTCTTAAACGTCCTGTCATACTGTGTTTAATATAAAATTTCATATTCTGCCTCTTAGCACTTATTCCAGCATATTATTACTGCTCTGTGCTTTCTGTTTCTTCTGATACTTCGTTTAATTCTACTGTATCATCTACAACTTCTTCTGCTGCTTCTCTCTCATCGTTGATAGCCTTAGCCTCCGCATAGATATCACCAGCATTCTCCTGAATTGTTGTTGCTGTCTTCATTACACACTTCTTAGCACGAAGAACTGCTGCTGTACAGTTCGTGTATACCTTCTTAGCATCCTGGCTTGATAATATCTTAATTCCTGCTGTACCAAAAAGTACACCTGCTGCAAATATTCCTGTCTTAACTCCATCGATTTTCTTAAATACGTTTTTCATCTTATCCTCCATTCCCAATTAACATCTGCCTGACGTAATTGACTTTGATTTTTGTTTAGGTATTATCTTATACCATACTTTTTAGTTTTACCACATATTTTTTATTAATTGAGAAACTTTATCAAAAACAGGAGGGACATTATTATTATGGCCCTCCTGTTATACTCTTAACTGTCTTACTGTCTATGTAACCACAAGCTGTTAAACCCTTCTGCACTATCTGGTTCCATTTGCTGGCTGACAGATTGATTACTGAATTATCGTCAAACTCAACTGTGTATGTGTTGTTCATATTACATTCACTTCCACACGATACACGGTACATATTTCTTCTGTTAATAGCACCAATCTCCTCAAGTGTATTAATCATACGGTATACTGTAGCTGTTCCAATATTAGATCAAGCTTGATGCCTTATAATATATTTCTTTGCAGCACGAACATTCTTCATTAAGAATAATGTCTAAAAGCATCATTCTCTGTTTCGTTATTCTGCATCCCCTGTTTCTTAATCTTTGCAGAATTATGTCCTTCTGCATTTCGCTTCTTTCATAGCCAACTACTTCAGAAGCATTTTTATCACATGAATAGTATTTCTGCATTAATGCCTCCTATCCTAGTGGCAGCCTCCACAATGACCACAATCTCCACCGCATGAATGTTTGCCATTCTTCTTCCTTTAACCATTGTATACACAATAGCGGCTACAATTACCACCAATACCACCAATACGATTACTGTACCCATATTAATCCTCCATTCTTACACCAACTCTGACATCTGCCGCTATATCTGATGAATAAAATATATATCCAATCCGCCACTTAGTGACGGATTGAACACTTATATAATTATGATTAGGAAGTAATCTTAGTTAGCTGCTGCTTTCTTGTATTCTTCCGCTTCCTTTGTTCGTCTGAATAAAAGATAAAGGAAACCAGCTACTAATACAAATGCTACAACTGTCCAGATACTAAATACTCCATCAGCGATAAGGCTTCCGATATTGTAGATGCAAAGTGATACTACATATGCAAATCCACACTGGTAACCAATTGCTATCCAAGTCCATTTAGCACTGTTCATCTCTCTCTTAATAGCACCGATTGCTGCGAAACAAGGAGCACAGAGAAGGTTGAATGTAAGGAATGAGAAACCTGCTAACTTAGTAAATGCAAGTGCAAGTGCTGCATATGGAGATACATCTCCACCACCGTAAAGGATACCCATAGTACCAACGATATTTTCCTTAGCTACAAGTCCTGTGATTGAAGCAACGGCTGCCTGCCAGTTACCCCATCCAAGTGGAGTGAATATCCAGCCGATTGCATTACCAATCTTAGCTAAAATACTCATATCAATTTCATCTTCTGCTAACATTCTGAATCCGTCATCAGCAAATCCAAAATATGTTGTGAACCATACAACGATTGTAGAAAGAAGGATAATTGTACCAGCCTTCTTGATGAATGACCAGCCACGCTCCCACATACTTCTAAGTACGTTGCAACTGTTGGAATATGATATGCAGGAAGTTCCATAACGAATGGTGCTGGATCTCCGCTGAATAACTTTGTCTTCTTTAAAATAATACCTGATACGATAATTGCTGCCATACCGATGAAGTACGCTGATGTTGCAACCCAAGGTGAACCACCAAAGATAGCACCTGCAATCATAGCGATGAATGGTGTCTTAGCACCACAAGGTATAAATGTTGTTGTCATAATTGTCATACGACGGTCTCTTTCGTTCTCGATTGTACGAGAAGCCATAATACCAGGAACACCACAACCTGTACCGATAAGGATAGGTATGAATGACTTACCTGAAAGACCGAATCTTCTAAAGATTCTATCCATAATGAATGCGATACGTGCCATATATCCGCAAGCCTCTAAGATAGCAAGTAATAAGAATAATACTAACATCTGAGGAACGAAACCAAGTACGGCACCAACACCGGCTACAATACCATCAAGATAAGACCTTTAACCAGTCAGCACAACCGATTGTATCAAGTCCATCTTCAATAAGAACTGGAATACCAGGAACCCATACGCCATAATCTGCTGGATCTGGAGCTGTGCCATCATATTCGATAGCGAGGTCAATAGCTTCTTTAATATCATCAGCATCTGCTGTGAAATCTTCTGTTGCAAGTGTTTCTTCATCTTCTACAGAGTAATCAACTGTATCTGATGACTTAACCATAGACTTAAGAGTTGTAAGAGCTTTAACAGCATCTTCTGAGTCATAGTCTTCTGCTTCTGTATCAATAGCATCTGCTATTGCTTCGCCCTTAGAACCAAGGCTTTCTACATATGCTGCAATGATTTCATCTGAGTCGCCATATTCGTCAGCTACTTCTTCATAAGCTGAAGTACCGATACCGAAAAGGTGGAAACCATCGCCAAATAAACCATCATTAGCCCAGTCTGTAGCCGCTGAACCAACTGTTACCATAGCAATGTAATATACCAGAAACATAACAACTGCGAATATAGGAAGTGCTAATATTCTGTTAGTTACAATCTTGTCAATCTTATCAGATGTTGTAAGCTTATCCTTAGAATGAGCCTTCTTTACACACTCTCCGATAATTGATGAAATGTATGTATATCTTTCATTAGTGATAATACTTTCTGTATCATCATCAAAATCTTTCTCAAGTTTATCAATCTCTGCTGTAACATCAGGTACACTAGACATAAGCTGTCCGATTTTGTCATCTTTCTCTAATAACTTGATAGCGAAAAATCTCTTCTGTTCTTCTACTACATCAAGACCAATCTTATCTTCAACTGCTTCGATAACAGATTCAACTTCATCACTGAATTTATGTGCAAGCTTATTAACCTTCTTAGACTCAGCAAGCTTTACAGCCTTTTCTGCCGCTTCCTTAATACCAGTTCCCTTAAGAGCTGATATTTCAACTACTTCACAGCCAAGCTTCTCTGAAAGCTTTGCAATGTTAAGTTCAATACCATTCTTAGCTAAAAGGTCGATCATATTAACAGCCATAATTACCGGAATACCAAGTTCCATAATCTGTGTTGAAAGATATAAGTTTCTTTCAATGTTAGTACCATCAACAATATTGATGATAGCATCTGGTCTTTCATTAATAAGATAATTTCTTGCTACAACTTCCTCTAATGTATATGGAGAAAGTGAGTAAATACCTGGTAAATCCATAATGGCAACATCTTTATGTCCCTTTAATCTACCTTCCTTCTTCTCTACAGTAACACCTGGCCAGTTACCTACGAACTGGTTAGAACCTGTAAGAGCATTAAACAATGTTGTTTTACCGCAGTTAGGGTTACCTGCTAATGCAATCTTAATTGACATTCTTTTACCTCTTTTCTTAATGAGTTAATAATTAGTTGTAACTTTCTTCATTTAGATTATGCTTGCTATAATTAGTTAATGCTAACCTTTTGGCAAAAAAATAAATATTAATTTACCTCTATCATAGCTGCATCTGCCTTACGAAGTGATAACTCATATCCTCGTACTGTTACTTCTATTGGATCTCCCAATGGTGCAACTTTCTGACATAGACTTCTACGCCTTTAGTGATTCCCATGTCCATAATTCTTCTCTTAACCGGACCTTCACCATTAAGCTTAGCAACTTAACAGTCTGACCAACAGCAACTTCCTTTAAAGTCATCTTAATCTCTCCTTCTCATTAAAATATTGTGAATATCTATATAGAGGCTTGAAACTCAAGTCTTTATACCATAATCTTTGAAGCCATATCGCTTCCTATAGCTACTCGTGATTCTTTAATATTAACTATAACATTACCGCCAGTCTTAGAAATGACCGTCACTATAGCTCCAACTACAAAGCCTAGATTCTCAAGAAATCTTCTCGTCTCTTCTTTCCCACCAATCCTTGTGATTGTTGCTGTCTCTCCCTCACCTATCATTGATAATGGCATAACTTATCACTCCTATCTGTATCTATGTTGATAATGTTTTTCATTTGCTACTGTGTTAGTATATACTAACACTTATTAGATGTCAATTACCATTTTAAGAAAATTTTCATATTATTAATTTTCACATAATAACCGCATACATATACAGTAAAATTAATATGTATGCGGTCATTACTCACTTATTAATATTATATTGGGAAGTGTCCAGAATAAATATGTCACTTATTAATATATTCATTATATTACTTTATATTATGCACATATCTGATTATACACATACATTAACTATGCATATTCTTAATTGTACATACACTCTGATTATGCAAGAGAAGCACCAAGATCCTTGCAATTACTTACAGCTTCATCATCAGGAGCTTCATTACAGATTACCGGGTCACAGCTAAGGTCAGCACCAGCATTCCTGCTTCTTTCTGCCCAGTCATCCATCCATTCTCCGCCTTCCCCAGCCGTAAGAACCAAAGAGTGCTATCTTCTTTCCTGAAAGTGCCGCTTCACAGTCTGTAAACATCGGCTCAAATTCTGACTCTTCAAGATTTTCTGCTCCCATAGCAGGGCATCCGAAAGCTATTCCGTCGAATTCTGCAACCTTTGCTGATGAGAATTCTGAAGCAGTGAATAATGTTACTTCTGCTCCTTTTTCCTTTGCTCCCTCAGCAACAGCATTGGCCATAGCCTCTGTATTACCTGTTCCGCTCCAATATACAACTGCAACTTTACTCATTATCATTCCTCCATTATTGCTTTAATTTAATGCTTGTGCACATATATGTTGAGTGAATCATATATTCACGGTCAACTGATTTAATGTTCGTCCTCCTATAAAGACCTTCTGATATACCTCAGAACATTTCTTGAATCTTGCAAATGTTCTGACACTTTCCTGTTCATTGTAATATACCTTCCACACACCACAACATTTGCAGTTCTGTCCTTTATTAAAAATGAACTCCTTTACATCTTCTACAGGATATCCAAGAAATAAACCTATCTCGTGTGGAAAACAGGGCTGTGTCATAAGACGTTCCTTAAGTGTATTAATACATGCCTGTATACTTCGTTCTATGTATCCATAGCTGGATAGTATATTCCATACATCATCATTATTGACTGCCTTAAATAACATACTTGGTCTGTATACATATATCAATGAACTCATATCTGTCTTTCTTAAGACTTCTATATATACGCCCTTCTCATTAAGGTTCATATTGGCAGTCTTAATCTCAGAATCGAATTCATCTTCTGATACAAATCTATAATTAAAAAGATTAGCCATCTTAATTCCAGCCAATGTAGGTGCACATTCTTTTACAATCTCATTCTCCAGCTTTCTAAGCATATAATCTCCATTCCTTATATTACGCATTACTCTGCCTGCTGTCTGTGTCAGTTACAATTAACAAGCCTTTCCGTCTGCTACATATTCCTGAAGAACTGCATTAAGTGATGAAGCACTGCTTGAATGTGAACGCACAATCCGAATGTCCTTGCTCTTTGCTTCTGTAACAGCACTATGTACCATTTTGTGTGATACTGTGTTAGTAAAAAGTATCATAAGGTCAGGGTTGCCAATCTTCTTGCCAAAGCCACTCTTCTCCTTAACAAATACCTTGGCTTTACAGCATGCTGTTTACATATCTTCTCATATTGACATACCATACATTCATTACCGCCAATTATAACTACACTCATATTAGTCCTCCTCATCCTGCTAAATAGATATATAGTATACATCTCACTGTTAGTTTCATTCTAACTTGTGTTAGTTATTACTAACCTATGACTTTTAAATAAACGGGTCAAGGACCCGTTAAATAAATATAAAGGCATATGCGTTAGCTGTTACTAACTACCATTATAATAGTCTAACTTAGTTATTTTGTCAACAGCTTTTTATTACTTTTTATTATCCTGATTCTACATAAAAAACTCCTGATGTATACTATACAAACCTTTGTCAGTCAAGGCTTACCCGTATAATATACATCAGGAGTTTATAATTTACAATATTCTGTTCTTACGCACAGATAGTTATTCTATTTACTTAAAGTACTTAACACCTGACTCGAATATCTTAATATCCTGTTCGCCATAGATGTTAATAGCTACAGAATCACCACGTCTTTCAGAATGTGCCATCTTACCTAAGCATCTTCCGTCTGGGCTTGTGATACCTTCAATAGCCATATATGAACCATTGACATTCCATTCTTCGTCCATAGATACATTGCCTTCTGGGTCACAGTACTGTGTTGCTACCTGACCATTTTCAAAGAGCTTATCAAGCCATTCCCTAGGTGCAACAAATCTTCCTTCACCATGTGAAGCTGGATTGCAGTATACTCCGCCAAGCTTTGCTTCTGCAAGCCAAGGGCTCTTATTAGTAACAACCTTTGTATATACCATCTTTGAGATATGGCGGTTGATTGTGTTAAATGTAAGTGTAGGCGAATTAGAATCCTGTCCTGTAATCTTGCCATTAGGCACTAAACCAAGCTTGATAAGAGCCTGGAAACCATTACATATACCAAGTGCAAGACCATCTCTTTCATTAAGGAGCTTCTCACTGCTTCCTTCATCTTAGCATTACGGAAGGCTGTTGCAAAGAACTTAGCAGAACCATCTGGTTCATCACCTGCTGAAAATCCACCTGGGAACATAATAATCTGTGACTGGTTAATTGCTTTTTCAAATTCATCAACAGATTCTCTTATGCTTGCAGCATCAAGGTTCTTGAATACTTTGACAATAGTATCTGCACCAGCTCTCTCAAACGCCCTGGCACTGTCATATTCACAGTTAGTACCTGGGAATACTGGTATAAATACTGTTGGCTTCGCAACCTTATTCTTGCATACATATACATTGCCCTTTGAATATACAGGTGACTCAACCCTATCAGTTTCCTTAGAAACCTTTGTTGGGAATACACCCTCTAATGTATCTTTCCATACACTTAATGCTTCCTCAATATTGATTGAAACATCTTCATATGTAAACTTAGCTTCTTCTGTTACTGTACCAACCTTAGTATAAGCTGCCTTAATCTCTGAAAGCTTAGAGCTGTCTACTTCTGCTACTATACAGCCATATGCTGGTGCGAATAATTCTTCCTTTGATACAGATGGCTCAACAGCAACACCAAGCATATTACCAAATGCCATCTTGCTTATTGCTGGAACTAAGCCGTTAGCATCAAGAACATATGCAGACACAATTGCCTTGCTCTTAATAGCTTCGTGGATAGATGAATATAATTCCTTAATCTGTGAGAATACAGGAAGGTCATATTTATCTCTTTCAATGTCAAATCTTACAAGTATATTGCCAGCTTTCTTTAATTCAGGTGTGATAATATCCTGCTCTTTAGCTACATCAATAGCAAATGAGCATAATGTAGGTGGTACATCTATATGTTCAAATGTTCCTGACATAGAATCCTTACCACCGATTGATGGAAGTCCTAAGCCAATCTGTGCCTCATATGCACCAAGAAGTGCTGCAAATGGCTGGCTCCATCTTGAAGGATCTTCTGTCATTCTTCTGAAATATTCCTGATATGTAAATCTAATCTTGCTGTAATCACCACCAGCCGCAACAATCTTGGCAACTGAGTCTGTTACTGCATACATAGCTCCGTGATATGGACTCCACTTAGAAAGATATGGGTCAAATCCATAAGCCATCATAGTTACTGTATCGCACTTGCCCTTAAGCACTGGAAGCTTGGCAACCATAGCCTGTGTCTCTGTAAGCTGGTACTTTCCACCAAATGGCATAAGTACTGAACCAGCACCGATTGAACCATCAAATCTTTCAACAAGTCCCTTCTGTGAACACTCGTTAAGGTCTGCAAGTGTCTTAAGCCATCTGCCTTAACATCATCTACTGGCTTAGCTTCAAGGTAATTAGCCTTGTCATCTGGGATATCTACAAGTACTGATGTCTCCTGATGTGCACCGTTAGTATCAAGGAAAGCTCTTGAAATATTAACGATATCCTTGCCTCTCCAGTTAAGTACAAGTCTTGGTTCTTCTGTTACAACAGCAACTTCAACCGCTTCAAGGTTCTCCTCTGTGGCATACTCTAAAAATGCTTTAACATCTGCTGGGTCAACAACAACTGCCATTCTTTCCTGTGACTCTGATATAGCAAGTTCTGTTCCGTCAAGACCTTCATACTTCTTAGGAACTTTATCTAAATCTACTGTAAGACCTGCTGCAAGTTCACCGATTGCAACTGATACACCGCCTGCACCAAAGTCATTACATTTCTTAATAAGCTTAGTTACTTCCGGACGTCTGAAAAGTCTCTGCATCTTACGCTCTGTAGGTGCATTACCTTTCTGAACCTCTGCTCCACAAGTCTCTATAGACTCCTCTGTGTGAACCTTAGATGAACCTGTAGCACCACCACAGCCATCACGTCCTGTACGTCCACCAAGTAGGATAATAATATCTCCTGGATCAGAATTCTCTCTCTTAACTGCGCTTCTTGGAGCTGCCGCTATAACCGCACCAATCTCCATACGCTTAGCAACATAATCTGGGTGGTATATTTCTTTAACATAACCTGTAGCAAGACCAATCTGGTTACCATATGAGCTGTAGCCGTGAGCTGCTTCTGTAACAATCTTTCTCTGTGGAAGCTTGCCGTGAAGTGTATCTGCTACCGGAACTGTAGGGTCTGCCGCACCTGTGATACGCATAGCCTGATATACATATGTACGTCCTGAAAGTGGATCTCTTATAGCTCCACCAAGGCAGGTAGCAGCACCACCAAATGGCTCTATCTCTGTTGGGTGGTTATGAGTTTCGTTCTTGAAGTTTACAAGCCACTCCTCTGTCTTTCCGTCAATCTCAACAGGAACAACTATAGAGCAGGCATTAATCTCATCAGACTCTTCCTGATCTTCAAGCTTGCCTTCTGCCTTTAACTTCTTCATACCCATAAGCTAAATCCATAAGACATACGAACTTATCTTTTCTGTCTTTATATATAACAGCTCTGTCAGCAAGATACTTATTGTAAGTTTCTTCCATAGGAGCTCTGTAATATCCGTCCTTAAATTCTACATTCTTTAATTCTGTAGCAAATGTTGTGTGGCGGCAGTGGTCAGACCAGTATGTATCAAGAACTCTGATTTCTGTCATAGATGGATCTCTGTTCTCTTCATTCTTGAAGTAATCCTGAATGAACTTGAAATCCTTAAATGTCATAGCAAGACCAAGTGAATCATATAATTCCTTAAGCTTGTCCCCGCTCATATCCTTGAAGCCATCAAATACAACAACATCTGCTGGTGTATCAAAC
>ENA-OQAS01001010-OQAS01001010.1-human-gut-metagenome-genome-assembly--contig:-NODE-1010-length-13804-cov-2.192074_pt1 | contig 13804 bp, 17 predicted proteins | sample MGYA00242733_ERZ504523 | MGnify/ENA primary metagenome ERZ504523 (study PRJEB26092, sample SAMD00036239) | human gut metagenome | host: Homo sapiens | study: EMG produced TPA metagenomics assembly of... | reverse complement strand
ATCAACCTCTAACAATATCTTATATATAAGCAATGCTACGATTCCCGTATATACTGCTTCCGGAATCATAACTTTAAACAGATAAGAAAAGACTGCAATCTTCCTCTCATTGCAAAAAAGAAAAAGAAGATCACAAAACTATACGCAAGGGAATTCGCTGTTAGAAGTCCGATCGGCAGCAAGATATCATCCTCATAAAAATATGTATGGAACCATCCATTGACATATCCAAACATTAAATACACAAATGCGTTCTGCCTAAAACATTTCCTGAGAATATATCGATCAGCAGCCCACAGACAAATCCGATCACGATCCTGCTTTCCTGCCTCGGATAAATGCGATTGTGACCGTTAAGATCAGTAGAATATTCGGCATAACCCTGCGAGTTTCAAAAATTAAAAGACGGATGTCTGTAAAAGGAAACAGACTAGTACCGATATCACATAAAATAAAATTCGTTTGATCTTCATATCCTCACCTGCTATTCCTTTGTTTCTTCATCAAGATTCTTTGTTTTCTTAAGATCTGTGATAACCAAAACTTCTTTTAAATGCTTGAAGTCAACGACTGGTGTCACTTTCGCTGTCTTGGTAAGCTTTGTAGAATCAAGCTTCAGATCAGATACTTTCCCGATCGTGATCCCTTCATTAAATTTGGAACTTACATAAGATGTTACAAGCTCATCTCCATTCTTGACTTTTGCATCTTTGCTGATATATACAACTTCCAGATATCCATCTTCCATCGTATCCAGACTTCCATTTACGATACACGCATCATTTGTCTTTAGGAACATAGCACTGACCATACTTGTATCATTAATGATCGTTCGTACTTTGGCTGTATGTGATGATACATCATAGACAATTCCTACGAGACCATTCCCTGCAATGACATTCATGTCTTTCTTAATGCCGTCTTTGCTTCCTCTATTGATCAGAAAGATGTCAAACCAGTTTCCTGATCCTTTACTGATGACTCTGGCTCCCACTGTATGATATTTTTTGTTATTTTTGTTTTAATTTCAAAAGATCCTGCAGACGTTCTAATTCTACCTGATTCTGCTGTAGCACACGATTCTGCATCTTCAGAACATCGATCTTCTCCTGTAGACGCTCATTCTCTGCTCTCAGTGTCTTCTTGCTTTTCGCATTCTCATTCCATGAAAACACGGCATTTCCTACCGAATTAATGCTTCCTGCATCGGAGATAAAACAGTGAAAAAGATATTCTTGACTGGAGTTAAGACTCCTCCGGCAAAAACACTGATTCCCGCCAGTAACCCACACACCACGATAAAAATCGCTAACAGGTGGTTTGAATTAAATTTTTTCTTTTGCAATTTCATACGTCTATCCTCTTTCATCATCTATCGTTTAAATATGACTGCATTCCTAAGATCACATGATCTTCTGGCCGGTCAGCAATATGAACCGGTATCTTAAATTCTTCTTTGATCCACTCTGCCGTCTTTGGAAATGCTGCCCCGCCTCCAGATACATAGATTCCCTGATTCATAATATCTGATGCAAGTTCTGGCGTAATGCTTTCTAACACTGCTTTTACCTGCACACAAATGTCTCTGACCTGACTGTGGGCCTTTTCTTCAACGATCTGAATTGGTATCTTCTCTTGTTTTGGAAGTCCACTCACAAGATCTCTTCCCTTGATCATAGCTGCTTCTTTATCTTCTATCTTCGCATATGCAAGTTTTAAGTGTCTTGCACTTCGTGTTCCGATCGCTAATTTATAATTCTTCTTTACATAATCTCTGATCCACTCATCGATCTGGTCTCCTCCATATGGAAGAAGTCTGCTTGTTACGATCCCACCTAAAGATATCACAGAAATCTCTGTTGTTGAAGCTCCTATATCAATGATCATATTTCCACATGGCGCATTGACATCAATTCCGCTTCCAATTGCCGCAAGGATTGGCTTGGGAACTAAAGTTACATCCTTAACCCTTGAAGCTGATTCCCATGCAAGATCTTCAAATGCTCGTTTCTCAACATTCGTAATATCCACTGGAACTGCGATCATAAGACCGGTTTTCCTGATCCGTTTGAAATAATGGTCCAATACCGTTCCTAACAGATATCTCATATTCGTATAATCCGAGATCACGCCGTGTTCCATTGGTTTCACTACATGAATACTGTATGGCTGTTTCTCATACATCGCAAATGCTTCGTTGCCGAATGCTTTTAGTTTCGCATCTTCATCAAATGCGATCATATTCTTTATCTTTAAAAATTCTTCTTTATCTCTTGTACAAATTCTTAAATGTCTGGTTCCAAGTTCAATTCCTAATTGTGCCGTTTTCATGTTCTGCTCCTTACATCATGTGTTCTTCTCGAAAACTTAAATATGTCTGGTCTCCGATGATAATGTGATCACATAGCGGAATTCCAAGAAATTCTCCTGCTTCTTTCATCCGCTTGGTCGTCAGGATATCCTGGCGGCTTGGCGTTGGATCTCCAGATGGATGATTATGGATCATAAGTACGGAAACCGCTTCGCATCGAAGTGCTTCCAGAAATAATTCTCTTGGTGATGCCACTGTCTGATTCACTGTACCAACAGAAACCGTAAGTTCCTTTATAACTTTATTCTTTCCATTAAAAAAAATTAAAATCATCTCTTCCCGGCTTAAATGCCGCATCCGTTCCATATAATAATCTGCAATGGATGCTGGCGAATGAAAGCTTATCTTATCTTCGACTTTCGCACTTGCTAATCGTTTGGACAATTCTGCAACACACAAGATCTGCATCGCCTTTACTTTCCCAATCCCGGGAATCTTTTGTAATTCTTCTCTTGAAGTGTGGCAAATTCCCAGTATTCCCTCATAAAACGGATCGATCGACAACACTTTTGTTGCAAGATCGATCGCCGTCTGATCCTTTGTCCCACTTCTTAAGATCACTGCCAAAAGTTCTGCATCTGACAGCATTGCTGTTCCATTCTTTTCACACTTTTCATAAGGTCTTTCTGACACTGGTAATTCCTTTAATGTCTGATGTTTTTCTTCCATATCTGATCCTTTCTGTCGAAAAATCTCCATGGTCAAAACATTTCTCACATTAAATCTTACCATAACTTTTCACTGATGTATAGAAATCAAACTATTGTTTTCCTTAAATTTTTCTTATTTTATTTTATGAAATCTCTGGAATTTCTACCAGACCTTTTTCTGCCATTCTCTGCAGGGACATGATGATTCCATATTTGGCATGTGGATATGTAAGACCTCCCTGGAAATATACTGCATAAGGCTCTTTCATTGGTCCATCAGCACTTAATTCAATGGATGCTCCCGATACAAATGTTCCTGCTGCCATGATCACCTGGCTATCATATCCTGGCATATCCCATGGGATTGGTGTTACATGACTGTCAATCGGTGATGCTTTTTGAATTCCCTCGCAAAATGCGATCAATTTTCAGGATCATGAATTCCACTGCCTGAATAATATCATGTCGGTCTTCTTTTCCATCTGGAATCACTTTAAATCCTAATTTTTCATATAATTTGCTGCAAAGATCGCTCCTTTGACTGCTGCATTGACAACCGTTGGTGCCATAAAGAATCCCTGGATAAACTGACGATTAACTCCAAGACTGGCTCCTACTTCTTTTCCAAGCCCTGGTGTTGTAAGTCTGTATGCACACTGCTCGATCAGATCGCTTCTTCCACAGATGTATCCACCGATCGGTGCAAGTCCTCCACCCGGATTCTTGATCAGGGAACCTACGATCATATCAGCTCCAACTTCCGATGTTCTTTTTCTTCGACAAATTCACCATAACAATTATCAACCATTACGATCAGATCTTTATTAATCTCTTTTACAAATGCGACCGCTTCCCCGATCACATCAACAGATAAGGTTGGTCTTGTCGCATAGCCTTTTGATCTCTGGATATGGATCAGTTTTGTTTTATCATTGATCGCATTTTTGATCCCCTCTAAGTCAAAGCTTCCATCTTCTAACAGATCAACCTGTGCATATGTGATCCCGTATTCTTTCAGGGACCCTTTGGATTCACGGATTCCAATGACTTCTTCTAAGGTATCATATGGTTTTCCTGAAATTGCAAGAATCTCATCTCCCGGACGTAAGTTTGCAGATAATGCAAGTCCTAATGCATGTGTTCCACATGTGATCTGCGGTCTTACAAGTGCATCTTCTGTTCCAAAAACATCCGCATACAATGCTTCCACAGCTTCTCTTCCAGAATCATTGTATCCATATCCTGTTGTGCCACCCAAATGCATTTCCGCGATCTGATGTTTCTGCATCGCATTTAATACCTTGATCTGGTTTAACTGTGCGATCGCATCTAACGTTTCAAAACGATCTTTTAATCCCTTTTCTACTTCCTGTGCATAGTCGAAGACTTTCTCATCGACGCCCATTTCTTTATAATAGTTCTTTAACTGATCCATCATAGATCCCCTTTTCTTTTAATATTGTAAGCATATATGTTAAAATCTCATCTTCTGACCCAAATTGTGATTTATCTACCATACAGACTTCCTTTTCTCTTCCAAACCAGGTCAGCTGACGCTTTGCAAAATGTCTGGTGTCTTTCTTGATCTGTTCGATCGTATCCTCCAAAGAAAGATTTGCTTCTAAATACTCAAACACCTGACGATACCCGATTCCCTGCATGGAAACCATTGTTTTTTCATATCCTTCTTCTTTTAATCGTTTTACTTCATCGATCAATCCTTGTTCCACCATAATATCAACGCGGCGATTGATCCTGTCATATAAGATATCTCTTTTGTGGTTTAATACAAAATAAGCAAAATTATATGGTGAGGTCTTTGCTGCTTCCTTCTCATTATGCTCTGAGATCGGATATCCATTTAATTTATAAAATTCTAATGCACGGATCACCCGCTTTACATTATTTTTATGAATTTTTTCTGTAGATTTTGGATCGACTTGTTTAACATCTCGTATAAACTGTCGTTTCCTTCTCTTTAGCTTTTTCTTCCAGTTGTTTTCTGTATTCCTGGTCTCCATCTTCTTTTGTGAAATCAATATCATATAAAAGACTTTGGATATAGAATCCTGTTCCACCAACGATCAGTGGAATCTTGCCTTTTGCATAGATTTCCTTTAGGGCATCTTTTGCCATCTGCTGAAATCTCGCTACATGAAATTCTTCTTTAGGATCAAGTTCATCCACCAGATAATGCTTGATCCCTTCCATCTCTTCCGGCATGATCTTGGCAGTTCCGATATCCATCTTCTTATAAACCTGCATAGAATCTGCGGAAATGATCTCTGCATCTAAGATCTTTGCTAATCGGATCGACAGTTCTGTTTTTCCAACTGCTGTCGGTCCTGTTAAAATTACCATTGGTTTCATCTATTTAAAATCCTTTCGGCATAAGTTCTGATAATCGATATGTTTCAAATCCATCTGGCTTTGACAGATTACTTTCAGATCTGGATTGAATTCATGTAGAAACTGGCGACAGATCCCACATGGATAAACCGTTTCTTTGTCACTGCCATTGGATGCGATCGCGATCATTTCAAAGTCATGATATCCTTCACTGACAGCTTTGACTGCCGCTGTTCTCTCTGCACAAATGGCTGCTCCATAAGAAGAATTCTCCACATTACACCCGGTGAATACTTTTCCTTCTTTGGTAAGAATTACTGCTCCTACTTGAAATCTGGAATATGGTGCGTATGCTTTCTCTTTTGCTTTATCTGCAAGATCTAATAATTCCTGATCTGTCATAGTCTTCCCTCCTTGTCTGGTTTCACTATACGATTCTCTTAAACTTCTTGTCTATCTCATACTTACTCATCTTGATGATCGTTGGTCTTCCATGTGGACACTGGTATGGATTTTCCAGCTTCATCAGTTCATCTAAAAGATGTTCTACTTCCATTAACGATACTCTCTGATTTCCCTTGATCGACATCTTACATGCCATTGTCGCAATCTTTGATGCGATCACTTCTGTATCCAAGGTACCATTTCTTGACTTACCGCATCTAAAAGTTCCATAAATAAGTCTCTTTCCCCGATCCCATAGAGATTGGCTGGAACTTCCCGGATACAATATTCATTCCCTCCAAAAGATTCGATCGTAAATCCTAAACCTGCGAATGCATCTTTGTATCTTGTTAACGCTTCTGCTTCCGTCATAGAAACCGTCACAACCATTGGCGGTTCTAATCTCTGGCTGTATATTTCTTTTTCTTTGAAATTCTTCATCAGCCTCTCATAATTGACTTTTTCATGTGCTGCATGCTGGTCCATGATAAATAACTGGTCTTCGTACTCAATAAGCCAATATGTCTTAAAGAGCTGACCTAAGATCTTGCGGTCAGGTCTTGCCTGAACTGAAAATACTGGATCTTCTCTTAGTGTCATCTGATTGCTGCTTAATTCATCGGTCTTGTATTGTGGAAATTCTTTTTTCTGAGTATTGTAGTTTAAGCCTGCATAAGTCGGTTTCTTTGTATTTTTTGATGATTCGCTGGCTGTTAGTGTTTTCTTTACAGGATGTGACGGCTTTTCAATCTGTTGTTGTACAGCTTGCCTTTGCTTTTCAACCTGCTGTTGTACACCTTGCCCTTGCTGATCTACCTTCTGAACCTCTTCTTTCCTTCGGTTTACCTCAAATGGCTCAGGCTTTTTCACTTTCTTTTGTCTTCGGCAATTCTTTCTTCTTCGGTGTCTCTCTTAATACATCCTGCACCAGATCTTTTCTGAAGTAATGCCGCTCTGACTGCATCTACTACAAGCTCGTAGATTTCTCTTCCATTTCGGAAACGGATCTCCATCTTTGTCGGATGAACATTCACATCCAGCAGTTCCTGATCGATCTTGAAATCAAGGCACACAAATGGATATCTGTGTTTCATCGTAAAGGTGCGGTATCCTTCTTCGATTGCCTTGTAAATGATCGAGCTTTTGATATATCTTCCATTAATAAAGTAACTCTCATAGTTTCTGTTTCCTCTGGAAACATACGGTTTTGCGACAAATCCCGTGACTTTCACATCTTCATTTTGTGCTTCTAGCGGGATCAATGCTCCTGCCACATCTCGCCCATAAATATGATAGATGATGTCCTTTACCTTACCATTTCCAGAAGTATAAATCTTATTTTTATTGTTATGGATAAATTTAAATGAAATTTCCGGATGACTTAGGGCAATGTGTACCATCATCTGTTCTACATACCCTGCTTCGGTTGTCGCACTCTTTAAGAATTTTTCTTCTTGCTGGCGTATTATAAAACAGATTCTTTACCAGAAATGTTGTTCCATCGGGTGCTCCGATATCGTCAAAAGCTTCTTCCTCGCCTCCATAGATCTTATAGGATACTCCACTGAAGCTTTCTGCAGTCTTCGTTACCAGCTCAACCTGTGCAACTGCGCTGATACTTGATAATGCCTCTCCTCGAAATCCAAGCGAAGATACACTTAACAGATCTTCAACCGAACGGATCTTGCTTGTCGCATGACGTAAAAATGCAGTCTTTACCTGATCTTTTGGAATTCCGATCCCATTGTCAGTTACCCTGATCAATGTCATTCCGCCGTCTTTGATCTCCACAGTCACTGCATTTGCTTTTGCATCCACTGCATTTTCCACAAGCTCTTTGACAACAGAAGCTGGCCGTTCAATAACTTCTCCTGCTGCAATATTATCGATCGTCTTTTGATCTAGTAATTGTATCTTCGCCATAAAATTACTCCTCGTTCTTTAACTTCTCCTGTAACACATATAAATAATTCAACGCTTCCAGCGGTGTCATGTCAGAAAGATCTTTTTCTCTTAGTTCTGCCATAAATGGATGTTCCATCGTTGGTTCATCGCTTTCTCTGAAGAAACTTAACTGTTGTGCCTCTCCATATGGCATGATATCCTTCGCTCCTGACGTCAGATCATGTTCTTCTAATTCTCTTGCGATCTCTTTTGCTCGATTGATCACGGCATCTGGGACTCCGGCAAGTTTTGCAACCTGCACTCCATAACTCTTATCTGCACCACCTTTTACGATCTTACGCAGGAACACGATGTCATCTCCCTGTTCTTTGACAGCAATGCAGTAGTTATGTACACTGTCGATCTTACCTTCTAACTCTGTCAGTTCATGATAATGTGTCGCAAACAGAGTTTTTGCACCGAGGAGCTTGGAATTGCTGATATATTCCACAACTGCCCATGCAATGGACAACCCATCAAATGTACTCGTTCCACGTCCGATCTCGTCTAAGATCAACAAACTGTTTTTCGTTGCATTTCTTAAAATATTGGCAACTTCACTCATCTCAACCATAAATGTACTCTGTCCAGAAGCAAGATCATCTGATGCTCCAACCCTTGTAAAGATGCGATCTACGATACCGATATTTGCTTTCGCCGCTGGTACAAAGGAACCAATCTGTGCCATTAATACGATCAGGGCAACCTGCCTCATATAAGTTGATTTACCTGCCATGTTTGGTCCCGTGATGATCGCTACACGATTCTTCTTGTTATCAAGATATGTATCATTAGAAATAAACATATCATTTGGAATCACCTGCTCTACAACCGGATGTCTTCCATCCTTGATATCAATCGTCCCTCTGACATTTAACTTCGGACGTACAAAATGATTGCGTTCTGCGACATATGCAAGGGAGGCAAGTGCATCGATCTGCGCGATCACATTCGCTGTTCTTGAGATTCGTTCCATCTCTCCTGCTAATGTTTCACGGATCATAACATACGTTTCATATTCTAACGCATACAGACGGTCTTCGGAACCCAGGATCGTATCCGCCAGCTGGTTTAATTCTTCGGTTGTGTAACGCTCGGAATTGGCCAGTGTCTGCTTACGGATATAATGATCAGGTACAAGATCTTTGTAGGAATTTGTCACATCTAAATAGTACCCAAATACTTTATTAAACTTGATCTTTAAGTTCTTGATCCCTGTTTTTTCACGTTCCCGTTCCTCAAGTTTCCATCAACCATTGCTTTCCTTCTGTTTTAGCACGTTTTAATTTGTCTATATCTTCCTTGAATCCTTCCTTGATGATCCCACCTTCTTTGATCGCAAGCGGTGGTTCTTCAATGATGGAATCTTCCAAAAGATTGTGGATATCTTCCAATGGATCTAAATCTTCTCTTAATCCAGACAATAATGGATCTTTGCATTCTTCAAGAACTGTTTTGATCGCAGGCAGCAATTCCAACGATGTTTTAAATGCGATCATATCTCTTGGATTCGCTGTCTTATAACTTACTTTTGTCATTAAACGTTCCAGATCATAGATCGGATTTAAGTATTCTCTTAATTCTTCTCTTACGATCGTCTGATCCGTAAGTGTTGTGATCGCATCGTATCTCTCTTCGATCTTTTTCTTGTCCACCAATGGCTGCTCAACCATGTTTCTTAGCATTCTGGCACCCATGGCTGTTTTTGTCTTATCTAATACCCATAAGAGTGACCCTTTTTTTGTTTATCACGTAATGTCTCACAAAGTTCCAAATTTCTACGGCTGGAGCTGTCGATGATCATAAATTCACTTGTCTCATAAGCTTCAATATGCATCAGATGATCCAGAGAACTCTTCTGTGTCTCATGAAGATATCCAAGCAATGCACCCGTTGCGATCACTCCCATTGGATGATCCAAAAGTCCAAGACCTTCTAAATTTCCTACTTTGAACTGACGCTTGATCCTTTCCTCTGCCTGTTCTTCATCAAAATGGTATGGCTCAATGCTTGAGATCACGATCGACATCTTGTCTTTTAAGTAATCAAAATCCATGCCACTGATCAAAAATGCATCATTACAAACGATCTCTGCCGGCTCGAACTTGAAGATCTCATCTCTGACTTTCGCTAAACTATCCATTGATGTTGTTCTAAAATCCCCCGTTGTAACATCAACAAATGAAATTCCGTAACTTCCATCATTTGCAAAAATACACATCAGATAGTTATTTTTCTCATCATCAAGACTCTGCTGGGAAATATTCGTTCCTGGCGTTACAATACGCACGATCTCTCGTTTTACGATTCCCTTTGCCTGGCTTGGATCTTCAACCTGCTCACAGATCCCGACTTTATATCCTTTTTCTACTAATTTATTTAAATAGGAATCCACAGCATGATAAGGAACGCCACACATTGGTGCGCGCTCCTCAAGTCCACAGTTCTTCCCTGTTAATGTGATCTCTAATTCTTTGGATGCTGTCAGTGCATCATCAAAGAACATCTCATAGAAATCTCCGAGACGATAAAATAAGATACAATCTTTATTCTCTTCTTTGATCTGCATATACTGCTGCATCATTGGTGTCAGTTTTCCTTTTTTAGCCATGGATCTGCTCTCCCATATAATAGAAACCTTTTTCCTCAACTAATTTAACATCTGCCATTGTACCAATCTGTTCTTTGCATCCTTTAAAATGAACTAACAGGTTATTTTCCAATCTTCCTGTTAACATTCCTTCTTCGTGCGTATTCTCTTCTTCGATCAGAACTCTCTCGATATCTCCGACTTTCTTCTTGCAATTCTTTGCAGATGTCTCTTTTAATAAGGCAAGAAGTCTGTCAAAACGATCTTTGATCACATCTTTGTCCACCTGATCTTCCATGCTCGCTGCTGGTGTTCCAGAACGTTTCGAATATACATATGTGTATGCACTGTCAAATCCAACTTCTCTTACAACATCTAATGTCTCCTTGAAATCTTCTTCTGTCTCTCCAGGGAATCCTACGATAATATCTGTTGTAAAAGACACTCCAGGGATTCTCTCCTGAATCTTCTTAGCAAGTGCTACATACTGTTCTTTTGTATAATGACGGTTCATCAATTTTAACAAACGGCTGCTTCCTGACTGCATTGGAAGATGCATATGTTTACATACTTCTTGCTTGTTGCCATCACTTCGATCAGATCATCCGATAAATCCTTTGGATGTGGTGTCATAAAACGGATTCTTTCTAGTCCTTCGACTTTCTCTACTTCTCTTAATAATTCAGCAAATGACATTGGTTCTTCTAATGTCTTTCCATAAGAATTTACATTCTGTCCAAGAAGCATCACTTCTTTGACACCTTCTGATACGACCTGCTTTACTTCTTTGATGATATCTTCTGGCTTACGGCTTCTTTCTCTTCCTCTTACATATGGCACGATACAGTAACTGCAGAAGTTATTGCATCCATACATAATATTAACTCCACATTTGAATGAGAATTTACGGTCACTTGGAAGATCTTCCACGATCTGGTCTGTATCTTTCCAGATATCAACGATCATTCCCTTGGAGTCTACTCTTGCTTTTAATAATTCTGCTAATTTAAAGATATTGTGTGTTCCAAAGATGATATCTACAAATTTATAGCTTGAACGAATCTTCTCGATCACATGCTCTTCCTGCATCATACATCCACATAACCCGATCATCATCTGTGGATTTCTCTCTTTCATCTTCTTAACCTGCCCCAAATGTCCATATAACTTTGTATTGGCATTCTCACGAACTGTACATGTATTAAAGATCAGAAAGTCTGCTTCTTCTGTTTCAACTTCTTCATATCCGATCGTTTCTAAGATCCCTAATAACTTTTCAGAGTCTTTTTCATTCATCTGGCAGCCAAATGTGGTTACATGGCATGTGAGCTTCCTTCCCAATTCTCCAGACTTTTTCTGAACCCATTTTTTCATTTCTTCCATATATTCATACTGTCTTGACGACTCGTTTCTTTAACTGTTCCATTCTATTATTTCTCCTACTTTATATAATTCATCTCTATTTTTACAGTATCTTTGATTATAACATGAATGTTCTGCTTAGACAATTTTAATTTTGTGGCAACTACTCTTCAACCAAATTTTTCGATATTTTTCTTGTCACATTGCTTCGTTTAAAGTAAAATATAAGTAATATTTATGTTAAGTTATTGTTAAGAAGGAGAACTGTCGTATGAACTATACTATCATACTTGCTCTGATGGGAGCCTTGGCCTCTTTCTTTATGGGATGAAACTGATGAGCGATGGACTTGAGAAAGCTGCCGGTGCGAAGCTTCGCCGGATTCTTGAAATATTTACTACAAACCGTTTAACGGGTATGTTAGTCGGAATCTTTTTTACCGCTGTTATTCAGTCCTCTAGTGCTGCTACTGTTATGGTAGTCAGCTTTGTAAATGCAGGGCTTATGAACCTGTCTCAGGCTGCTGGAGTTATCCTTGGTGCTAACATTGGTACTACTGTTACTTCCCAGCTTGTTTCTTTTAACCTTTCTGAGATTGCCCCTGTCTTTTTAATGGCGGGTGTTATTATGGTATTATTTATGAATAATCCTACCGTCCAGAAAGTGGGAGAAGTTATTCTTGGATTTGGTGTTTTATTTATGGGATTAACTTCCATGTCAAGTGCTATGTCTGTGTTAAGGGATTCACCTTTGATCACATCTTACCTTCAGACACTGGATAACCATTTCCTTGGTGTTTTATTTGGATTTATCATGACTGCGATCTTACAGAGTTCTTCTGTTACTGTAAGTATCGTTCTTTTGATGGCATCTCAGGATTATTACATCTTCCAATCTGCTTCTTTATTATTCTTGGATGTAATATGGGATCTTGTGTGTCCGCATTGCTTGCCAGCTTAAGTGGTAACAAAGGTGCAAAACGTGCTGCGATGATCCATTTCTTATTTAATGTATTTGGAAGTATCATCATCTTTACAGGACTTAGCTTTGCACTTACTCCTATCACAAACTTTTTCTTAAGTATTTCCGGTGGAAATCTTGGACGAAGTGTTGCAAATGCTCATACAACATTTAAGATCATTGAAGTATTATTTATGTTCCCATGTACACCTTTAGTTGTTGCATTAACAGAGAAGATCATCCGTGGAAAAGATGAAAAAGTTCACCATAATGAACTGCAGTATATTACAGAGATTTCCTTAAAATCTCCTGCAACAATGATCCCTCAGGCGAAGAATGAGTTAAGACGTATGGCTAATATGGCACAGGAGAATTTAGACCATGCCATCCACGGATTTCTAAATCAATCCGATGAATTTGTTGATAAAATCTATCATCGCGAGGAAGATATCAATAATGTCAGTCATGCGATCACTGATTATCTGGTAAAGTCCAACCAGCTATCACTGCCTTTAGCCGATCAGAAGATCTTGGGTTCCATGTTTTATGTTGTTAATGATATCGAACGTATCGGTGATCACGCAGAAAATTTTGCTGATTTTACAAAAACAGAGATCAAACATAACACTGGACTTACTGGAGATGCAAAAGAAGAAATCAAAAAGATGTACACTGCTGTTTCCAAACTGTTAAAACTTTCCCTGGAGTGTTTCATGGAACAAGATGGTGTCAACAAACCTGAAGAAAAGCTTGCTGAGATTGCAATTCTGGAAGCTTCGATTGACAAAATGGAACGCAGATATCAAAAACACCATATCAAACGTCTTGCCAAAGGCGAATGTGAGCCAAGAGCTGGTTTATTGTTCTCCGATATGCTTTCTGAATTAGAGCGTATTGCTGATCATAGTGTGAATATTGCTTATTCCATGAGTGATGAAGATGAAGATGAAATACTTGCTGCTGAGAATGAAGCCCTCACTGCTAAAAATTAAATTTGAGTTGAACCTAGAATATAAGAAAAGGATCTGCAAACCCTTTTGATACTTTATGTATCTTTGATCTGCAGATCCTTTTTCTTTTTTGCTTTTATAACTCTATCACTTTATAATCTATAGGTGCTACATTTGCCTTGAT
>ENA-OQAS01001009-OQAS01001009.1-human-gut-metagenome-genome-assembly--contig:-NODE-1009-length-13834-cov-5.281608_pt1 | contig 13834 bp, 22 predicted proteins | sample MGYA00242733_ERZ504523 | MGnify/ENA primary metagenome ERZ504523 (study PRJEB26092, sample SAMD00036239) | human gut metagenome | host: Homo sapiens | study: EMG produced TPA metagenomics assembly of... | reverse complement strand
GTACCATGGGCCTGACTCTGTTCGCCTCCCACAACCCGGATCTGGTCATTCTGGATCTGGGCCTGCCGGACCGGGACGGGCTGGAATTCATCCGCACCGTGCGGCAGAAGTATATGACCCCCATCGTGGTGCTCTCGGCCCGCACCGACGAGATGGATAAGATCGAAGCGCTGGATCTGGGTGCCAATGATTACATCACCAAGCCCTTCAGCACCGGCGAACTGCTGGCCCGCGTGCGCGCTGCCCTGCGGCTGAACCGCTACAGTGCCATGCACGGCGGCAATGCCCCGGCGGGTGAGTTCCGCGCACAGGGAATGCGCATCAACTATGACCGCCGTAAGGTGTTCGTGGACGAGCAGGAGATCAAGCTGACCCAGACCGAATACAACATCGTAGCGTTCCTTTCCCAGCACGCGGGCCGCGTGATGACCTATGCGGCCATCGTCAAGGCCATCTGGGGCGATACCGACATCGGTAGCACCAAAAAGCTGCAGGTGAACATGGCCAATATCCGCAAAAAGCTGGGCAGCCGTCCGGGCAGCAATGCCTATATCCTCAATGAGCTGGGCGTGGGCTACCGAATGATCGACGAGGATGCCGCAGCGGGGAGATCAACGAATGATACTTGCACTGATCCTGTTTGCTGTTACCTATGTATTGATGCTGTGGCTGCAGCAGTATCGCCCGTGGGTGGCACTGTGCAGTGCGGTGCTCTTTATTGTGCTGGGCGAGGCAGGGGTCTACGAGTTTTCACTCCGCGCCGCGCTGCAGGCCGTGGATTATAATGTGCTGCTCATGATGGCGGGCACCATGGGTACGGTGGCACTGTTCATCGAGAGCAAAATGCCTGCCCGCCTGGCGGAAATGCTTATCGTCCGTGTGCCGGATGTCAAGTGGGCGGTGTGTATGCTGGCGCTGTTCGCCGGTGTCATCAGTGCTTTTGTGGACAATGTGGCCACGGTGCTCATGGTGGCACCGGTGGGCCTTGCCATTGCCCGCAAGCTGAAGATCTCGCCGGTGCCGGTGCTCATTGCCATTGCGGTGTCCTCCAACCTGCAGGGCGCGGCCACGCTGGTGGGCGACACCACCAGCATCCTGCTGGGCAGCTTTGCCGACATGAATTTCTTCGATTTCTTCTGGATGCGGGGCCGTCCGGGCATCTTCTGGGGCGTAGAGCTGGGCGCACTTGCTTCGCTGGCAGTGCTGCTGTGGCTGTTCCGCCGCGAGACCCAGCCTATCGCCGCCAAGGTGGAGACTGAGGTGGAGGACGATGTGCCACTGCCCTGATGCTGCTCACGGTGGTCTGCTCATTGCGGCATCCTTCCTGCCGGAGCCTGCAGCCGGGCCGCTGCACACGGTGTACGAGCTGCGCAGCGGTATTGTGTGCATGGGGCTGTGCCTGTTTGGCGTGGCGCGCGCTGCCTGCGGGCAGGGTCAGCAAAGCCGCTGGCGCATGTGCTGGGCGAGCTGGACTGCGACACCCTGCTGCTGTTGTTTGGCTTGTTCATCGTGATCGCGGGCATCCACGCGGCGGGTGTTATCGACGCAGCAGCCCGGCTGTTCCATGCCGTGGCAGGGGAAAGCCCCTTCCGGCTGTTTACGCTGCTGGTAGTGGTTTCGGTGGTGCTTTCGGCCTTCATCGATAACATCCCTTACGTGGCCGCCATGCTGCCGGTGGTGCAAAGCATCGCCGCCCTGATGAACGATGGCGTGGGCGTGGAACCCTATGTGTTTTACTTCGGCCTGCTCACCGGTGCAACGTTGGGCGGCAACCTGATCCCCATCGGTGCTTCGGCCAATATCGCGGCCATTGGCATTCTGCGCAAAAACGGCGAGACCGTCACCACCCGCGACTTCCTGCGCATCGGCGTGCCCTTTACGCTGGCCGCCGTGCTGGCAGGCTATGCGTACCTGTGGCTGGTGTGGGGCAAAGTCTGATCTTCTGAAGAAAATGAAGAAAAAACAAAGAAACTCCGACCCTCTGCACCGCCGGAAAATCGGCCTGCAGAGGGCTTTTTTCGCGAAAGTATGACGCTTTGTAGTGAGGAAAAAGTTTTTTTGAAAAAATGCTTGACAATTCTGCCATATCTGGTATAATAACTATCGTTCCGAGCAACACAGCTCGCAAACAAAACAGAATATGCGGATATGGCGGAATTGGCAGACGCGTTAGATTCAGGTTCTAATCGGGGCAACTCGGTGGAGGTTCAAGTCCTCTTATCCGCACCAAGAAAAACCAGTACACAATGTGTACTGGTTTCTTTTCGGTGCGGAAGAGGACTTGAACAGGGCGACGGCGCGCAGCGCCGTAAGCAATCAGCCCGGTGGGCTGTTGCTTAGCCCGCGGTTCCCAACCTGTAGGAATGTCTACCGGGAGGCAGACTGTCTACTGTCTTTTTTGTTTTACATGGCAGTTTCCCTTTAGCAGTAACTGCGGATAAGAGGACTTGAACAGCAACGACGACGACCGCAGCCAGCGGCTGAAACAGGGAGGAGTTGTTGGGGCCGCGTTCTGATTTTTCAAAGCCCTGCCAAGGAGTTGTAGAAAAATCAGCAAACGCAACCCGTAAGGCCCTGACCGCCAGATTCCGCCGCGGTTCCCAACCTGTAGGAATGTCTACCGGGAGGCTGCCGCTAAAATAGAAAATCCGAACCTTTTCTCGATAGGAGAAGTGTTCGGATTTTTATATTCTTCGGAAAATTGAACGATTATCCAATCTTATGCGTAAGCCTTCCTCTCCCGGAATTCCTGTGGCGTCATATGATAAAGCTCAGTGAACTTCCGGTAGAAAAAACCAAGATTGTCATAGCCGACCTTTTGTGCGATTTCGTAGATGGGGAAATCTGTATTCGTCAGATAAAAGCAGGCCTGGCACATTTTTTGCAGGATGACCAGTTCTTTGAAGGTGCGCCCGGTTTCCCTTTTGATGAAAGCACTGAGATAATTGGGGTGGAAACCAAAATGGTCGGCGGTGCTCTGCAAGGTGACGGTTAGATAGTTTGCTTCCAGATAATCCAGAATATCCACGATCTTCCACTGGCTTTTGGCCTTTGGCGAAAAGCTCTGACTGCGGTACTGTCGAAGAATTTTGCAGAACAGCACGATCATATAGGCATCGATCATTTTGTCGCCGCAAATTTGCGGGTCATAGGATTCGCAGAGAATGCTTTGAATGACCGCATGGATCGGCGTCTCCTCCCGGTTGTGGAACAATAGATATTGGTCGTGAGCCGCCTCTGAAGAAAGGGCGTTGATCAAAAAACCGTTGATGATACCGTTGTTGCCCAGACGCTGCAAAAAGCCTGTGTCAGATATTCCTTTTTCATCTCAATCGTAATGACGATATCGTTTTTGCCCAGAGGCTGGATGCTGTGGGGGACATGAGTATCCAGCATACAGATATCGCCTTGCGCCATCTGTATGCTCTGACCGTTGATTATCTGGGTGCAGTGTCCGGAATACACATACAAAAATTCAATCACCGAGTGGATATGCTCTGGAATGACGGTAAAACGGGATTCCTTATTGACACAAACCGAACGATTTTTCAAAAGGCTTCCGAAATTGAACTGGTACATCTCCCGCCCGTTATAGACACTTGGGGATATTGCGATAGCGGGGCGAAAGCTGCGGTGGCTGTTCGCGGAGATGCCGCTGCTCCGATTCGGTGTACTGAAATAGAAATATTTCCAGCTGTTGATTGGTCATGGTATCACCTCAAAGCAAGCATATCATATTAAGTTTGGTAAGTTAAGTCCTTTTTTGTGGAAATTGAAAACTTTGTCGAAATCCGGTATGATAAGGATGCCGGCAAGAGAAAGAACGAATGCAGGCTGCACGCATTGGGAACATCCAAGCGACAGCAGCCAGAATAAAACTGCGGTGCCCCGCACAAGGAGGACTTTTTCATGGGTACAACGTCAAAATCCGAATACACCCAGCTCTGCACGGAAATTCTGGAAGCTGTGGGCGGAAGCAAGAATGTAAAGAACGTATTTCACTGCATCACCCGGCTTCGCATCGTTCCGGTCAACCGCGATGCGGTAGATATGGAAAAATTGAGTAAAGTCAGCGGCATTCTGAAGGTCGTAGAATCCAGCGGCAGATCCAGTGCGTCATCGGCACTACCGTGCCGGAAGTGTACGAAGAGTTTCTTGCAATGTCCGGTGTGGCTGCCGGCGGTTCTGTGGAGGCAGAGCCTGCCACGGATGATGTGCCGGAGAAAAAGCCCAACATCATCACCCGGGGTCTGAATACACTGGCATCCTGTGTGACGCCCGGTCTGTATGCCATTGTGGCAGGCGGTATGATCAAAGGCATCGTCTCTCTGCTCACTGCGATCGGTCTGGTATCGTCCAAGTCGGATATCATCACCGTGCTCAATGCTGTGGGCGATGCACCCTTCTACTTTATGCCGTTCATCATCGGCTACGCAGCAGCAAAGCGGTTCAAGGTCAAGGAGATCTTCGGCATCATGACTGCCGGTATCCTGATGTACTCCACCTTCCTCTCGCCGAAAGAAGGCATTATCGGTTATGCCTTTGGCCCTATCAATATCCCCGCCTATAACTACAAGTTCTATCTTCCCGGTTATTCTGTCGTGTGGATCTTCTCCATCATTTTCCATCTCATCGACAAGCATATGCCCAAAAATCTACGCATCGTCTTTTCCGGTGCGCTGTCTTTCCTGATCTCTGCACCGCTGTTTCTGGGTTTTGCCGCTCCTCTGGGCAACTGGATCGCCAAGGGCATGACCAGTGGTTTTGCATGGCTGTTCACCACGCTGGTCCGTTTGCAGGTGCGCTGTTCTGCGGCATCATTCCGCTTACCATTATCTTTGGCATCAAGGCTGGTCTGCTGTAGAGCTGCAGAATCTGGAAGTTCTGGGTCATGACTATATGCTGCCCAACTTCTTCTACTCCAATCTGGCTGTTTCCGGTGCTGTTCTGGCATGGGCACTCAAGCAGAAGCCAGTGAGCAGCGTTCTGCCGCTATTTCTACCGGCTTGGTCTGCATCCTTGGCATTACCGAGCCTGCCCTGTACGGTATTGCACTGCCGGAAAAGAAGCCTCTGTATGCTGCCATGCAGGCGGTGCCATTGCCGGTGCCAGCGCCATGCTGATGGGTGTTGTGACCTATGCGTTCTCCATGCCCGGCATCACCAGCATCGCCACCTATGTGGATGGCGGCAACAACTTCTTTAAGCTGCTGATCGTTATGGCAATCGCATGGATATCCGGCTTTGTGATCTCCTTTGTGATGAACAAGAAGGAACAGTAAGAAAGGAGCGTATCATGATGAAAACAGGTTTTCCGAAAGACTTTCTCTGGGGCGGTGCTATGGCATCCTCTCAGGCAGAAGGTGCGTTTTGCAAGATGGCAAAGGGCTGGATACGCAGGATCTGCGGTATTTCGACCCCAATTGGACGAAGGAAGAGCGCACCCAAAAATCCAACCGCCGCATGAACGACGAAAAATTCAAGGCCGCTCTTGCAGACCTTGAGGATCTGGAGCATTATCCGTTCCGTCATGGTATCGATTTTTATAACCGCTGGCAGGAAGATCTGGAGCTGTTTGCGGAACTGGGCATCAAGGTGTTGCGCACCTCCATCTGCTGGGCACGCATCTTCCCCAATGGCGATGATGCACAGCCCAACGAGGCAGGGCTGAAGTTTTACATGGATCTGTTCGATGCCTGCCATGCCCATGGCATCAAAGTATTCGCTACCATTCTGCACTACAATATCCCGCTGCATCTGGTAACAGAGTACGGCGGCTGGAAGAGCCGCAAGACGGTGGAGTGCTATGTGCGCTACACCCGCACCCTGTTCGAGCGTCTGGGTGACCGGGTGGATTACTGGCTGCCTTCAATGAGTTCAATGCCGGCAAGTTCAACCCCTACAACGGTGTATGCCTGATCGAAGATCAGGAAGAGGACTATCAGAACGCAATCTTCCAGTGCCTGCACCATCAGTTCATTGCCAATGCACTGACCATTCAGCAGGGCACGAGATCCTGCCCGGCAGCAAGATCGGCGGCATGATTGCCCGATTCACCACCTACCCTGCCACCTGCAAACCGGATGATGTGATGCAGATGATCCTGGACGACCAGTATTCCAACTGGTTCTATCTGGATGTAATGACCCGCGGCAAGTACCTGCCTATATGGAACGGTATTTTGAACAGCAGGGCATCCGCATCGACTGGCAGCCTGGGGATGCTGAGATCCTGAAAAACAACAGCATCGATTTCGTGGCATTTTCCTACTACTTCTCGCAGGTGTCTACGACCGAGCAGGGCTGGGAAAAGACCAGCGGCAACCTGATCATGGCCAACAAGAATCCGTATCTGGAAACCAGCGAGTGGGGCTGGCAGAAGGATCCGGTGGGGTTGCGTGTCACCCTGAATCAGGTGTACGACCGCTACCAGCTGCCCGTATTTATTGCCGAAAATGGTCTGGGCGCTGTGGATAAGGTAGAGGCTGATGGCTCCATCCATGATCCCTACCGCATCGACTACATCAAAGCCCATGTGGAGCAGATGAAGGAAGCTGTCAAGGACGGCGTGGAGTTGATTGGCTATACCATGTGGGGCTTTATCGATCTGGTCTCCTGCGGCAGCATGGAAATGTCCAAGCGGTATGGCGTGATCTATGTGGATCAGGATGATGCCGGTCACGGCACACTGGCTCGCAGTAGAAAAGACAGTTTTTACTGGTATCAGAAGTGTATCGCCACCAATGGTGAAGACTTAGAAGGCTAAATGAAGGCCGGAACCGCAGGCAGGAAACTGTCTGCGGTTTTCGGCGTGTTCAGGGAGGGAAAGTTTTTATGAACGAACAGACAAAAGCGCAGGTGGAAGCTTATGCAGAAGAATGCCGCACCGAACAGCTGGAACTGCTGCGCACACTGGGAAAGATGCCTGCGCCGACCCGAAAGGAGGATTTTCGGGCAGCATTCTGCCGGGATTGCTCCGGGCACAAGGGGCAGAAAATGTCCGCATCGACAGCGCTAAAAATGTGATCTGCAAACTGGGGCCGGACACCGAAGAACTGGTCGTTTTTGCCGCCCACACGGATATTGTGTTCCCAGATGTAGAAAATCTTCCTCTGCGGGAAGAGGGCGGTAAGCTATTTGCGCCGGGCATCGGCGATGATACTGCCAACCTCGTCAACTTGCTGATGGCTGCAAAATATCTGATCCAGAAACAAACCGCGCTGGAATATGGTGTGCTGGTGGTGGCGAATGCCTGCGAAGAAGGTCTGGGCAATCTGGACGGTACCAAGGCGTTGTTTGCCAAGTACGGCACCCGTATTCAGGGGTTCTATTCTTTTGATATCTATATGCCGCTTTGCTGCAGCAGTGCCGTGGGTTCTTATCGGTATAAGATCACCTGTAAAAACGCCCGGTGGTCATTCCTATGCAAATTTTGGCGACCCCAGTGCAATTCAACTGCTGTGTGGACTCGTGAATGAACTGTACCAGATCCAGCCACCGGTACGTTCCCGCACCACCTATAATGTAGGGCGTATCGAGGGCGGCACAACGGTCAACTCCATTGCACAGCAGGCATCCATGCTGTACGAGTTCCGTTCTACCGCACAGGATTGTCTGGAAGAGATGGAAGAAAAATTCCGTCGTGCTGTAGCGCACTGGAATGGCAGAGGTGGCGATTTTGAGGTGGAGCTGCTGGGCATCCGTCCCGGCAACGGCCCTGTTGACCAGAAAAAACTCGGTCAATTCACGGAAAAAAGTAAAGAGATTGTTCGCGCCTTCACAGGCCGTGAGCCTGACGAAACGCCCAACTCTACGGACAGTAATATTCCGCTTTCGCTGGGCATCCCGGCCAATACCATTGGTACGATAGATGGCGGATTGGCGCATACCCGGCAGGAGTGGGTGGACATTGCCAGCTTGCCCACAGGACTGAAAATCGTTCTTGGGCTGATGCTGGAGTATCAGAAAAACGATTGCTTTTGAAATAAGCATGGGGTGTTCTGGCGGCAGTAGGGGGCTGTTGCAAAATAGCTCCAACAAAAAAATGAGATAGACTTCCCCGAAAGGGGTTACCTATCTCATTTTGTTGTAAGCTGAGGTTGTGAAAAAACAGATACAACAGAAACAGTATTCCCGACAAAATAAACTGCCAAACAAAAAGCCCCCGCATTATGATGCCAAGCAGGATCGTAATGCGGAGGCCGCTGTTCTTTCAGAACAGCACAAAGGAGAAATTATGAAAATGCAGTAAAGGTTATCCCATGGTCACCTGCACCTCTACCACAGCACCTTCTGGTGCCAGCGGCAGCAGGCTGCCCTCAATGGGCTTGCCATCCACAGCGACGCTCTTCACACCGTACTGGACTGCAGCGGTATTATCCACTGCAATGTGATAGGTTGCGCCCCGGTAGCGGCGGGTAACGGTGAAGCCGCCCAGCGTGTGTGGGATACAGGGGTCTACCTTCAGGCCGTCCAGCGTGGGCTGGATGCCAAGGATATACTGGCTCACATTGAAGAAGGTCCATGCGGCAGTGCCGGTCAGCCAGCTGTTCTTTGCTTCGCCAAAGGTGGGGGCATCCTTACCGGCCACCATCTGGCTGTAAACATAGGGTTCGGTGCGGTGGATCTCGGAAATATCCTCGATGTAGGCCGGGCATGTCTTGCGGTACACCTCAAAGGCCCGGTCGCCATGCCCCAGAACGGCTTCGGCACAGCTGATCCACGGATTGTTGTGGCAGAAGATACCGGCGTTCTCCTTGTATCCCGGAGGATAGCTGGAAATTTCGCCCAGATTGAGCTGATAACTGGTGTATGCAGGTTGGTGCAGAACACACCGTACTTGGTATCCAGCCGTTCCTCTACGCTCTTCAATGCCTGCGCGGCCTGACCGGTCTCCTTGCCAATGCCAGCCATGACGCACATGCCCTGCGGCTCAATGAAGATCTGGCCCTCGGTGCACTCCTTGCTGCCAACAGGCTTGCCAAAAGCATCGTAGGCGCGGCGGAACCATGCGCCGTCCCAGCCAGAGGTCAGGGCCGCCTGTTCCACGCCGTCCACGGCCTTGCGGGCCGCAGCGGCTTCATCGGCAAGGTTCAGGTGGTCGCACAGTTCGGCGTACTCGTGGCCGTACTTGACGAACATGCCCGCAATGAACACGCTTTCGGCCACAGGGCCTTCGCTGGGACCGGTGATCTGGAAGCTCTCGCCCGGGTGCTCCGAGAAACAGTTCAGGTTCAGGCAGTCGTTCCAGTCGGCGCGGCCAATGAGCGGCAGGCCGTGGGGGCCAAGGTGGGTGACGGTAAAGTTGAAGCTGCGGCGCAGATGCTCCATCAGGCTCTGTGCCTTGCTGGCATCATTATCAAAGGGCACCTGCTCGTCCAGAATAGACCAGTCGCCGGTCTCGCGCAGATAGGCGGCAGTGCCGGCAATGAGCCACAGCGGGTCATCGTTGAAGCCGGTGCCGATATCGCGGTTGCCTTTCTTGGTCAGAGGCTGGTACTGGTGGTAGGCGCTGCCATCCTCAAACTGGGTGGCGGCGATATCCAGAATGCGCTCCCGTGCACGGGACGGAATGATATGTACAAAGCCCAGCAGATCCTGACAGCTGTCGCGGAAGCCCATGCCGCGGCCGGTCCCGCTTTCAAAGTAGCTGGCCGAGCGGCTCATATTGAAGGTGACCATACACTGATACTGGTGCCAGATGTTCACCATACGGTCCAGCTTTTCCTCGCCGGATTCCAGATGGTAGGTGGAGAGCAGAGCTTCCCAGTGGTCGGCCAGCGCCTTGCGGGCCGCGTCCACCTGTGCATCGGTGGCATAGCGTGCGATCATGGCGTGGGCACGCTCCTTGTTGATAACACCGGGAGCCGTGAACTTTTCTTCCTGTGGGTTCTCGATGTAGCCCAGACCGAAGAGAATCTTCTTTTCCTCGCCCGGTGCAAGGGTGACATGGATGTGCAGCGCGCCCACCGGTGCCCAGCCGTGGGCAATGCTGCCGGAGCAGTGCCCGGCGCGGACGGCTGCGGGTCTGCAGGGCCGCCATACACACCGCAGAAGGCATCGCGGGTGGTATCAAAGCTGGTAACGGGCGTATTGCTCCAGAATACCGCATAGTGATTGCGGCGCTCACGGTATTCCGTCTTATGGTAGATGATGGCCGGCTCCACCTCCACCTCGCCGGTGGAGAAGTTGCGCTGGAAGTTGGAGCTGTCGTCAATGGCATCCCACAGGCAGAACTCCACATAGCTGAACACATCCAGCTCTTTTATGGCATCCGTCTTATTTTTCAAAGTCAGGCGGTCCAGCTCACAGGCATCGCCGGTGGGCACGAACAGCTCCTGCGCAGCGGAAACACCGTTCTTCTCACCCTCCAGAATGGTATAGCCCAGACCGTGGCGGCAGGCGTAGCTGTCCAGCTCTGTCTTGGTGGCTGCCAGCCGGGGTTCCAGACGGTATCGCCATCCTTGATGTAAATGTGGTGGCCGTCCATATCCAGCGGGGAGCTGTTATAGCGGTAGCGGGTCAGGCGGCGCATCCGCGCATCGCGGTAAAAGCTGTAGCCGCCCGCCGTATTTGAGACAAGACTGAAGAAATCCTCGCTGCCAAGGTAGTTGATCCAGGGCAGGGGCGTTTGCGGGGTGGTGATGACATATTCTTTGCGTGCGTCATCAAAATGGCCGAATTTCATAAATGCTTCCTCCTTATCAGCTGCCGGCAGCCCCGGCGGCATCGCTTTTGCGAAAACGATTAAGTCAGACGATCAAAGCATTCTCTTTGCTTCTAGCATAGCCCAAGCAGGCCAAAAAAGCAAGAGGATTTTCTAAAAAAATTCTGAAAGTATCTTTCATAAATACGTATGTTTCCATGATTTTCAGAAAATTTATTTCAAGCACGCTTTTTGTGCTTCCTGTAAGCGAAAACGCTGAAACACAATTTATAGGTAATATTATATACGGCGAAAATCGTAACGAAACCGCAACGAAAATCTTTTGATTTTAACCGAAATGTAACGAAACCCATCCAAGATGCACAATTTCGGTTCTTCAGAAACGAACAAAACGCCAAAATTGAGCCAAAAGCAATGAAGTTATTCTTTTGAGCTTGATTTTTCGTACAAAATACGCTATCATGAAATTGCGAAAACGATTAAGGACTTGACGGAGAACATCCCCCGTAAAACGTTCTTCGGAAGGAGGCAAACGAGCGATGCCGTCCCTGAAAGATCTGGCAAAGGAATGCGGCGTATCGGTGGCAACGGTCAGCAAGGCGCTGAACGACCAGCCGGATATCTCGCCTGCCACACGAGAACGGGTGCGGGCCGCAGCGCACCGTATGGGCTACCTGCCCAATGCTGCCGCCCGTTCCTTGAAAACAAACCGTACTTACAATCTGGGCGTTCTGTTCGTGGATGAACGGCAGAGCGGCCTGACCCACGAATACTTTTCCGCCGTGCTGGACAGCTTCAAGGTGGAAGCCGAGAAACACGGCTACGACATCACCTTTATCAACCACAATATCAGCGGCAAGAGCATGAGCTACCTTGAGCACTGCCGCTACCGCAATGTGGACGGCGTGGTGATCGCCTGCGTGAACTTCTACGAGCCGCAGGTGGTGGAGCTGGTGAACAGCGAGGTGCCGGTGGTCACGATCGATCATGTGTTCAACAACCGCATGGCGATCCTCTCGGATAACGTTTTCGGCCTGAAGGCACTGGTGCGGCAGGCATGGGCCTGCGGCCACCGCCGCATCGCCTTTATCCACGGCGAAAAACCGCCGTTACCGAGAACCGCGTTGCAGGTTTCTATCAGCCTGCGAAGAGCTGGGCCTGAAGATCCCGGAAGCTTATGTGCGGGAGGGCATCTACCATGATGCTGACCGCTGTGCCGCCGAGACCAAAGCGCTGCTGGAGCTTCCGCAGCCGCCCACCTGCATCATCTTCCCGGACGATTTCTCCGCGCTGGGCGGCTACAACGCCATCAGCGAAGCGGGCCTTTCGATCCCCGAGGACATCTCGGTGATGGGCTACGACGGCATCTACCTTTCCCGGGTGGTCAAGCCTCAGCTGGTGACTTACCAGCAGAACACCGCCGCGCTGGGCCGCACGCTGCCGACAAGCTCATTGAGCTGATCGAGCATCCAAGAGTGACCCTGCCCGAACAGATCCGCGTTTCCGGCAAATTGCTGGACGGCGGGTCGGTCAGCATTCTTTAATATGTCTCTAAAGGCTCTTGCTACGGAACCTTTTATGAAGAACACTTTTGTAAATAATGGAAAACCATGAAGGAGGTTTACCCTTATGAAAAAGATCTCTCGCCGTAATTTCCTGCTCGCTTCCGGTGCCGTGACCATTGGTGCAGCTCTGGCTGCCTGTGGTGGTTCTTCTTCCACCAGCACCGCTTCTTCTGCTCCGGCTTCCTCTGCTGCTTCCGCTGCTCCCGCAGCACAGGGCAAGGTGCTGAACATCTGGTGCTGGAATGATGAGTTCCAGAGCCGCTTCAACGACTACTATCCGGAAGTTCCGAGATCGCAGCCGACAAGTCCACCACTACCCTGAAGGATGGCACCGTTGTGAAGTGGACCATCAATGCCAACGAGAACAACAACTATCAGAACAAGCTGGACGAAGCCCTGCTGAGTCAGGACAGCGCTGCTGATGACGACAAGATCGACATCTTCCTGATCGAGGCTGACTATGCTCTGAAGTATGTGGATTCCGATTACGTTCTGGATGTCAAGGCAGACATCGGCCTGACCGATGACGATCTGGCTGGCCAGTACCAGTACACCAAGGACATCGTTAGTGTGGACGGCAGCCAGCGCGGCACCACCTGGCAGGCAACTCCCGGTCTGTTTGCATACCGCCGCAGCATTGCCAAGGATGTTCTGGCACCGATGATCCCGCCGAAGTGCAGACCTACCTGTCCGACTGGGATAAGTTCAATGATGTAGCTGCACAGGCAGCTGCCAAGGGCTACAAGATGCTGTCCGGCTTTGATGATGCATACCGCACCTTCTCCAACAACGTGGCAGCTCCGTGGGTCACCGGCACTACCGTTACCGTTGATGAGAACATTATGAAGTGGGTCGATCAGACCAAGGAGTACACCGATAAGGGCTATAACAACAAGTCCAGCCTGTGGGACAGCCAGTGGGCAGCCGATCAGGGTCCCACCGGTAAGGTGTTCGGCTTCTTCTACTCCACCTGGGGCATCAACTTCACCCTGCTGGGCAACTCGCTGGAGACTCCTGTCGCTGAGGGCGGCAAGGAAGAAGTTGGCAACGGTATCTACGGCGATTACGCTGTGTGCGAAGGCCCTCAGCCTACTACTGGGGCGGCACCTGGATCTGCGGCGCAGCCGGCAGCGACAACATCGAGACCATTAAGGATGTTATGCAGAAGCTGACCTGCGATGAAGCCATCATGAAGCAGATCACCATGATACGCAGGACTACACCAACAACGAGAAGGCTATGAACGAGATCGCAAACAGCGATTACAGCTCCGCTTTCCTGGGCGGCCAGAACCACATCGCTCTGTTTGCAGAGGCTGCAGCCAAGATCGATATGTCCAACGCCGGTCCGTACGATCAGGGCCTGAATGAGAGCTTCCAGAATGCGTTCAAGGATTACTTCACCGGCAACGTGGACGAAGATACCGCAAAGGCAAACTTCGAGACCGCTATCAAGGAGAAGTATCCTGAGCTGACCGACGTGGTGTGGCCCGCATAATAGCAGCCGACCCTAAAACGGAAAAGTGAATACGCAGGGGCGGGCCGGACGCTGTTCCCGCCCGCCCCTGTTCTTTCCGCAAATTTATCAGGAGGCGATCCTTATGGG
>ENA-OQAS01001007-OQAS01001007.1-human-gut-metagenome-genome-assembly--contig:-NODE-1007-length-13854-cov-10.758359_pt1 | contig 13854 bp, 15 predicted proteins | sample MGYA00242733_ERZ504523 | MGnify/ENA primary metagenome ERZ504523 (study PRJEB26092, sample SAMD00036239) | human gut metagenome | host: Homo sapiens | study: EMG produced TPA metagenomics assembly of... | reverse complement strand
GACGGAAGGTGCCGTGGGTGCTGTCGTACTTCAGCAGGTAGGCCAGCATGGACGGGGTGGTCAGATCGTTGATTGCAGCGACCTCAATGTCACCGGCCTGGCCGCCACGAGCCTGCAGCTCGAAGATACGGCGGAAAGCCAGACGACCGATACGACCAAAGCCGTTAATACCAATCTTAACTGTCATGTAATTCTCCCTTTAGGGTAGGCCACGCGTGTGCCAGGCACACTGAAGCCATTGTTTACCAACACCGTCCACTGTAGTGCGTCACCTGTACTTAGGGCAACGTTCCGAGGCGCGTGTTCCAAAATGCAGTGCGATTTTCAGTGAACGCTCACATGCATGTCCCGCATGCGTTCAACGGCCGCTTGGCTCGACCAGCGCGGAGGATACGTCCGTGTCCAATGCACCGAGATCTCCGGAGAAGCCATGCCATCGCGCTACGTGCGGCAGGGGAGCCTCGATGGGGAACGTGACGATGAGCGTGCCATGCTCCACCGTGATGCGGGACGGCCTGCCGGCAAGGAACTCGTTGCTCAGTCCGTTGACGCGCGTGCTGCTCATGTCGGCGTGGTGCAGCTCGTATTTCAATCCCGTTTCGCTTACGCCGGTCGAGATATCGCTGTGGGAGAACACGGAGACCATGCGTCCCGCAACGGCGTCGTCCGCCGGGAAATCGAGCGCGCCGTCGCAGATCGCGGTGACGATCGATCCGTCGCCGTGCAGGTAGCCGGTCGCGCCACGGTCGGCCAGTAGCGCCATAAGCTGGATATTGGAAATCGTATGGTCGATTCGTCCGCCGAGCGCGCCGTATATGTGGAACGTGCGCGCGCCGCGCAGCCAGCCGATCTTCAAAGCCGACAGCAGGTCGGGATCGTCCTTTTCCGGAGGCAATGCGATGGTGCGGTCGTTTTGCGTGGGGCGGTCGCCGGTAATCGAATCGAAGTCGCCGACCACGAAATCGGCGTCGATGCCGAAGGCGCGGGCGTGGTCGAGGCCGCCGTCCGCGGCGACGACGAAGGCGTCATCCGGAATCGCAGGGGTCTCATCGTAATAATCGCCTGCGCCGAAGATCACGCAGGTGCGGGCATCGTGGAAATCCATACCCGGTAGTGTAGCCGTGACGGGCGAAAGGAAAGAATCGTCATTTTCATGGCTATGCGGCATACCTAAAATGTCTGAAACCTGTGGAGATTGTCACGCATGAATCGGTTCGGAGGCGCGGCGGCGGTTTTTCGACATGCGGATGCTGGTACACTGACACCGAGTTCGTTTTGAAGGGATTGCAGATAATGTGCGGAATTGCTGGTTTCGTCAACGATATGCCCATTGACGTGAAATGCCCGGTCCTCCAACGTATGACCGACATGATCGCGCATCGCGGGCCGGACAGCGAAGGCCATTACATCGACGAGCACGCGGCGCTCGGCCATCGAAGGCTCAGCATCATCGACCTCGGCGGCGGCCAGCAGCCCATCTACAACGAGGATGGCTCGAAGGTCATCACCTTCAACGGCGAGATTTACAATTATCAGACGCTGCGTGAGGAATTGATCGCGGCCGGACACACCTTCACCACCAAAAGCGACACCGAGGTGCTGCTGCACGGCTATGAGCAGTGGGGTGTGGATTTGCTGCAGCGCGTACGTGGCATGTTCACTTTCGTGATCTGGGACAAGAACAAGCAGGAGCTGTTCGGCGCGCGCGACCATTTCGGCATCAAGCCTTCTACTATGCGAAGATGAACGGCACGTTCATGTACGCGTCGGAGATCAAGAGCCTGTTGCGCCACCCCGATTTCGTCAAGGAGCTCAACGCCGAGGCGTTGAAGCCGTATATGACCTTCCAGTATCCGGCGATCGGTGAGACCTTCTTCAAAGGCGTCTACAAGCTGCCGGAAGGGCACTATTTCACGTACCGGGATGGCAAGATGGACATCCACCGGTATTACGACGAGGATTTCCGCGAAGGCAAGCAGAAGCTGGGCGAGCTGGTGAACTCGATCGACCAGACGGTGTGCGATTCCGTCAAGGCGCACCAGATCGCCGATGTGGAGGTCGGCTCCTTCCTGTCGAGCGGTGTCGACTCCAGCTACGTCGCCGCCGTGGCGCGTCCGCAGCACACGTATTCGATCGGTTTCGGCAAAGGCACGTACAACGAATCGCAGCAGGCCGGCGAACTGGCGGAACTGCTCAAACTGAACAACACCGCCGAGTCGTTGACCGACGAGGAGGCGTTCGCCGCGTTCCCGCGCATCCAATGGCATCTCGACGAGCCGGACTCCAATCCGAGCTGCGTGCCGCTGTACTTCCTGTCCGCATTGGCCGCCAAAGACGTGAAGGTGGTGCTGAGCGGCGAAGGCGCGACGAGTTGTTCGCCGGATACATCGACTACGGCGTGCACACCAAATTCAAGCCCATCAAGGTGGTGACTCGCTGGCTCACGCATCTGCCAGCCGGCGCGCGCAAGGCGATCGCCCGGTTCTGCAAGGGCAAGACCTTCCCGGGCGCATGGCATCTGTACGCCAATCTTGCGCCGGCCGAGGAAAGCTTCATCGGACAGGCACGTGTGTTTGAGGAATCGCAGTCCGAACAGCTGCTCAAGCCTGAATACCGCAAGGCGCCGAGCGTGCAAAGCATCGTCGACAAGACGTATGCGCGTGTGGAAGGCAAGGGTCTGAGCGAACTGAAGAAGAAGCAGTACCTTGACATGCATCAGTGGATGCCGGGTGACATTCTGCTCAAGGCCGACAAGATGACCATGGCGCATTCGCTGGAATTGCGTGTGCCGCTGCTCGACAAGGAGCTCATGGGCGTGGCCGAGCAGGTGCCGACCAAGTACCTCATCACCGACGAGAACACGAAATACGCGTTCCGCCAGGCGGCGGGACGTCATCTGCCCAAGGAATGGTACGACCGTGAGAAGCTTGGCTTCCCGGTGCCGATCAAGAAGTGGCTGCGTGAGGAGAAGTTCTACAAGTACGTCCGTTCCGTGTTCGAATGCGATTACGTCAGCCAGTTCTTCGACCAGGACGCGCTGCTGAAGATGATCGATGACAACTATGCCGGCAAAACCGACGATCGCCGCAAGATCTGGACCGTGTACTCGTTCCTGACGTGGTACGACGTCTACTTCGTGCACGACGGCGAGAAGCCGGACGTCATCGCCATCGCCTGACGGCGGATGCCGTCCGAATGGTGACGAACACCCCGGGACCGGTGCGACACGCGCTGGTCCCGGGGTGTGGTATTATCTACAAGGCTTGAGAAATCAAGAAAGCGGGATATCCCACCTGGAAGCCTTTCAGGGCCTCGGGTTCAGGCAGATGCCTTCCACCGGTCGTCTCGGTGAGATATGTAAGCCGCTCTTACGGGTTTACGGCGCGTTGTGATGCGTTTTGGCATGCCTTGAACAATCGAGACTTTGGAAAACTGCCAATCAAAGGATGTTCCGTTGCATGGAATATGAGGATTGGAGTCATCATCAGCGACGAACCACGCATTAACGACGAGATTCGCGTCTCCCAGGTGCGTCTGATCGGCCCGAACGGCGAGCAGGTGGGAGTCATCGCGACTTCCGTCGCACTGAACCTGGCAAAGGAAGCGAACCTCGATCTCGTCGAGGTGGCGCCCAACGCGAAGCCTCCGGTCGCCAAGCTCATCGATTACGGCAAGTACAAGTACAACGAGAAGATCAAGGCTCGTGAGGCGCGCCGCAACCAGAGCACCGCGGAAATCAAGGAAATTCGCTTCCGTCTGAAGATCGACGACCATGACTTCGAGGTCAAGAAGGGCCATGTTGTGCGCTTCCTGAACGGCGGAGACAAGGTCAAGGTCACCATCATGCTGCGTGGCCGCGAGCAGTCGCGACCGATTGGCGGCGTCGAGTTGCTGCAGCGTCTTGCCAGCGAAGTGGAGGAATACGGCACCGTCGAATTCGCTCCGAAGCAGGAAGGCCGCAACATCATCATGACGCTCGCGCCGAAGGGCAAGAAGGTTCACACCCAGTCCGAGCAGCGTCGTCGTGGCGATCAGTCCCGTGCCGAGCGTCAGGCCCGCCAGGCCGCCCGTTTGGCGGCCAAGCAGGAGGCCCAGGCTCAGGCGGCGGCAGCAGCCAAAGCCGCCGTGGCATCCGACAAACCGAAGACTTCCGAAACGAAGTAACAAACAAGGAGGGCAGCAATGCCGAAGATGAAAACTAATTCCGCCGCTTCCAAGCGCGTCCGCGTGACCGGTTCCGGCAAGCTGATGCACGCCGGCTCCGCAATGCGCCACAACCTCGAGCACAAGTCCGCTCGTAAGCGCCGTGAGCTGAAGGCCGACGGTGTTCTGGCCACTTCCCAGAGCAAGAACATGAAGAAGCTGCTCGGTCGCTGAGCATAGCGAGAGCTTAGAAACAAAGACTTAATAGAAAGCTGAGGAATCAAATATGGCACGTGTCAAGCGCGCAGTAAACGCCCACAAGAAGCGTCGCGTCGTTCTCGAGAGGGCTTCCGGCTACCGCGGCCAGCGCTCCCGCCTGTACCGTAAGGCCAAGGAGCAGCTGCTGCACTCCTTTACCTACAACTTCCGCGACCGCAAGGCTCGCAAGGGCGACTTCCGCAAGCTGTGGATCCAGCGCATCAACGCTGCCGTCCGCGCCGAAGGCATCACCTACAACCGCTTCATCCAGGGCCTGCACCTTGCCGGCATCGAGCTGGATCGTCGCGCTCTCGCCGAGCTGGCCGTCTCCGATCCGGAGGCTTTCAAGGCCATCGTCGAGCAGGCCAAGGCCGCTCTTCCGGCTGACGTGAACGCTCCGAAGGAGCCTGAGTTTCCCCGACGGTTCACCTGTGAACTTCAGAACCCCCGATCCGGCAAACGGACGGGGTTCTTGCGTATCGCGTTCCCCATACCGGATACTTTGAATAGACTTTCCGGAATGTTGATTTCCATCCAATGACGGCTTCCACTTGGAACGAACGTCCTTGGAATCCTCCATGCGGGCAACGCGTTCCGTACGGGAACGTGACGGAACGGACACGACAAATGATGACGATGCAAACGGAGAACCACGATGACGGATATCGAACGCTTGATTGATCAGTTCCTCGCGTACATCGACGTGGAACGAGGACTTGCGAAAGCCACGGTGCGCGCATATGACTCGGACCTGCGCAAATACAACGGCTGGCTTGCGACGCAAGGCATTCAAGACCTTAATGCAGTGACCACGCAGGACGTGGAACGATACATCGCCTTTCTTGACGATTCCGGAGAATCCGCGCGCAGCAAGGCACGAAGACTGGCCAGCATCCATGCATTCCATCGCTTCGCACTGAACGAACATGTGGTGTCCAATGACGTTGCGGCACAGGTCAAGGCTCCCAAAGGCGCGACGACGCTGCCTGACGTGCTCACTGTGGACGAGGTGGCCAGTTTGCTGGACGCGATCCCCGTCTCGCAGAATCGGCCTCAATCCGAAGGCATGGCGGACATGCCCGACGATCCCGCGATGCTGCGCGACAAGGCGTTGCTGGAATTCATGTACGCCACCGGAGCCCGCGTGTCGGAAGCGTGCGGCGCGAATCTTGACGATGTCGACTTGGAATCGAACGTTGCGAGATTGATGGGCAAAGGCTCCAAACAACGTCTGGTGCCGGTCGGCAGTTACGCATGTGAAGCGATCGCAAGATACCTCAAAAACGGACGGCCGCAGCTCGAGTCGAAGGCGAAAGGGCCCACCGAACGACGCGCGTTGTTCCTCAACAAGCGCGGCAAACGACTGTCAAGGCAATCGGTGTGGGAGATCATCCGTGCGGCCGGGGAACGCGCGCATATCGACAAGCCCCTGCATCCGCACACATTGCGCCATTCCTTCGCCACACATCTGATCCAAGGCGGGGCCGACGTGCGCACCGTGCAGGAACTGCTGGGTCACGCGAGCGTCACCACCACGCAGATCTACACGCATGTAAGCCCGGAGAACCTCATCGAGACATATCTGACCTCGCATCCAAGGGCAAGATAGCATGAGATGCATGTGTTGCTGCCGTTTCTGACGGCGATGATGGGCTAGCATGGAAACAGTGGAATTTTTGACACGAGGATGTTGGTAAGGTAAACGGTATGCCTACGGATTTGCTTGGACGTGATTATGAGACGTTTCCCGCACCGGAGCCGCTGCAGACGCACGGTCCGGCAAAGGTCATCGCCATGTGCAACCAGAAGGGTGGCGTCGGCAAGACCACCAGTTCCATCAATATCGGCGGCGCGCTAAGCCAATACGGCAGGCGCGTGCTGATCGTCGACTTCGATCCGCAAGGCGCCGCCACGGTGGGTCTCGGCATCAACGCCAACGCGGTGGAGGACACCGTGTACACGGCGTTGTTCAATCCGCGCATGGACGTGCACAGCGTGATTCACCACACCGATTTCGAGAATCTCGACATTATGCCGGCCAACATCGATCTGTCCGCCGCCGAAGTGCAACTGGTCACCGAAGTGGGACGTGAGCAGGTGCTTGCCGGTGTGCTGCGCCAGGTCAAGGACGAGTACGACGTGATCATCATCGACTGCCAGCCATCGTTGGGCCTGCTGACGGTGAACGCGTTGACCGCGGCCGACGGTGTGATCATTCCGGTCGCTGCCGAATTCTTCGCGCTGCGTGGCGTGGCGCTGCTCATGCAATCCATCGAGAAGGTGCAGTCGCGCATCAATCCGAGCCTTGAAGTGTATGGCGTGCTGGTCACCATGTACACCCGTACCCTGCATTGCGAGGAGGTGTTGCAGCGTATCTACGAGGCGTTCCAAGGCAAGGTGTTCCATTCCGTGATTTCGCGTTCCATCAAGCTGCCGGATTCCACGGTGGCGGCTGCGCCGATCACCATCTACGCGCCGAACCACAAGACGGCGAAGGAATACCGTGAAGTGGCCCGCGAGCTGATCGCCAACGACATCGTGGCCTGAACTTGCAAGAGCCCGTTGGGGGCTCTTGGTGTTTATGAGCGACTCGACACACTTATAGTCATGTTGACTATAAGTGTTAGACTCCTTTCCTGTAAGCAATTCGAAGTATTGGAAGAGGCCATCAATTGATCATGGGCAATGTCTCGGAACGGCGCAAGCAGCTCCGCAGGTCGGCGTATCCGTGGTGATTCTGGCTTTGGGACCGGTTCCGCAGTCAGATGTGGGCGCTGGTGCCGCTTCGTCCGGCATGGGCTCCACCCTGTGGATGCCGCTGGTCAAACGCGTCCGTCAGCCTTTTTTGGGGCAATGGGCGTTGCCGGGAGGCGGTCTGAGGGCCGACCATTCATTGGAACAGTCGGCGTATGCCGCACTGGAATCGACGACGTCGCTGCATCCGAAATATCTTGAGCAGCTTTACACGTTCGGCGATCCGGCACGTTCGCATGGCGGTCTGCCGATGGTGTCCATCGTGTACTGGGCCCTGGTGGGCGAGGCCGATGGACGAATCGACTTCGCCGGAGGGGACAACGTCAAGTGGTTCCCCGTCAACCATCTTCCGGAACTTGCGTTCGACCATCGCACCATCGTCGAATACGCCATGAACCGGCTTCGCGGCAAAATCGAATCGCCTGACATCGCCACTCGATTGGTGGGCGAGCGATTCACGTTGAGCCAACTGCATGACGTGTACGAGGCGATTGCCGGACAGCGTATCGATTTGGCGAATTTCCGCCGTAAAATGCTTGCTTCCGGACTGTTGGAAGACACCGGTGAGAAACTGCGGATCGGCCGTAACAGGCCGGCGGCGGTCTACCGGTACAGCCGGAAGCCGGGAACGGATTTGTGGACCGAAGCCGGAACGGCATCCGAATCGGACGACACTCGAATTGCTTTCCAGGATGACGACGCGTTATCCGCATTGATGACGGCGTGATCGCCTGCCATCGTCGGGCTTGAACGAGCTCACGACACAATAGGAAAACAATGATAAAGGGGTGTTGATGTCCGCATCGCAACAAACTGTTGGGGGAGAGGTCTCGCTGACTCGCAACGAGCGTCTTGACCGACTGCCGTTCAACAAGGCGCACAGGAAGCTGTTGGTGGCTTCGGGTATTGGATGGGCGTTCGACGCGATGGACGTTGGTCTGGTGTCGTTCGTCGTGGCCGCCATCGCGGCCGACCCGCATTTCAATCTGACGCCGACCGAGAAAAGCTGGGTGCTGTCCATCGGTTTCGTCGGAATGGCGATCGGCGCCGCGCTTGGCGGCTTCGTGGCCGACCGCGTTGGCCGCAAGACGGTCTTCTCCGCGACGCTGGTGATTTTCGGTCTGGCCAATGGCGGTATGGCGTTGTCATGGTCGCTGGCGGCTCTGCTGATCGCTCGACTGGTCATCGGCCTCGGCCTGGGCGCCGAGCTGCCGGTCGCCTCCACATTGGTCTCGGAATTCTCTCCGACCAAACAACGCGGCCGTATGACGGTGCTGCTGGAATCCTTCTGGGCAATCGGCTGGGTCATCGCCGCCTGCATCGGCTATTTCGTCATTCCTAACACCGGCGATTGGGGATGGCGCTGGGCGCTGCTCATCGGAGCATTGCCGCTGCTGTACGCCATCGTGACGCGCATTCATATCCCTGAGTCCGTGCGATTCCTCGAATCCAAGGGACGTGAGGATGAGGCCGAGCAGGCCGTGCGCTACTTCGAACAGGCCGGAGGCGTCGAACCGGTCGCATCCCCGAAGGGCGAGCCGCTGCCGAAGATCAAAACCCGCGAGCTGTTCGGCAAGAAGTATCTTGCGCGCACCGCAGCCATCTGGGCCACATGGTTCTTCGTGAACTTCTCCTACTACGGCGCGTTCACGTGGATGCCGTCTCTGCTGGCCGACCAGTTCGGCTCGCTGACCAAGTCGTTCGGCTACACGCTCGCCATCGCCATCGCACAGCTGCCCGGCTACTTCCTCGCGGCATGGCTGGTGGAGATCTGGGGCCGCAGGAAGACCCTGAGCGTGTTCCTTGCCGTGTCCGCCGTGGCCGCGTTCGCCTTCTCCCAAGCCGGTTCCGTGGCCGCTGTGCTGGGCTTCGGCATGCTGCTGTCCGCGTCCAACCTTGCGCTTGGGGCGTGTTGTACGCGGTGACTCCGGAAATCTATCCGACACGTCTGCGTGGCGCCGCCTCCGGTGCCGCCGCGGCTTGCGGTCGTGTGGCCGCGATCATCGCGCCGCTGCTGATGCCATGGTTCCTGACCTTGTCCGGTGGCAACAAGGCCGTGGCGTTCATCGTTTTCGCAGTGGCGTTCATCCTTGCCTGCGTGGCGGCCTGTGCCTGCCTGAACGCACTGGCAAGGAGCTTGAGGATTAAGGTCCGCGCGCCTCTTCGCGTGATTGACGGCGGACCTGTCGGCATGATCTGACAGGTCCGCCGTTTTTCATGTGTCGTAATGCTTCGCTAGATTGGCTCGGTTTGTGTGTAAGTACGGATTTTTAAGTACCGATAGCATGTACGTACCGAACGTTTACGTAAGAAAACAGCAACACTAAGAGAGGTTTCGATGGCGGTTCGCGGCGATATCCGAAATGTAGCGATTGTGGCACACGTCGATCACGGTAAGACCACCCTGGTCAACGCGATGCTGGCCCAGTCCCACGTGTTCAACGAGCGTGAGGAAGTCCCGGACCGTGTGATGGATTCCAACGATCTGGAACGCGAGAAGGGCATCACCATCCTCGCCAAGAACACCGCGGTGCAGTACACCGGCCCGCTGGCCGCCAAGTACGGCCATCCGGAAGGCATCACCCTCAACATCATCGATACCCCTGGCCACGCCGATTTCGGTGGCGAGGTGGAGCGTGGCATCTCCATGGTCGATGGCGTCGTGCTGCTCGTCGACGCTTCCGAGGGCCCGCTGCCGCAGACCCGTTTCGTGCTGCGCAAGGCCCTCGAAGCCAAGCTTCCGGTCATCCTGTGCGTGAACAAGACCGATCGTCCGGACGCCCGAATCTCCGAAGTCGTCGGTGAGTCCTCCGACCTGCTGCTCGGCCTGGCCCAGGACGTCATCGAGGAAGGCATCGACCTCGATGAGGATTCCCTCTTCGACCTTCCGGTCATCTACTGCGCCGCCAAGGCGGTTACGCTTCCGAAAACCAGCCGGAAAACGGCGGTCTGCCGGACAACGACAACCTCGAGCCGCTGTTCGAGGCCATCATCAAGAACATTCCGGCTCCGGAATACGAGGAAGGCGCGCCGCTGCAGGCCCACGTCGCCAACATCGACTCCTCCGACTTCCTCGGCCGACTCGGTCTGGTCCGCATCTACAACGGCACCCTTGAGAAGGGCAAGACCTACGGCCTGTCCCGTGTGGACGGCTCCATCGAGAACTTCCGCGTGTCCGAGCTGCTGCGTACGCAGGGCCTGGAGCGCACCCCGGTCGAATCCGCAGGTCCTGGCGACATCGTCGCCGTCGCCGGCGTGAACGACATCATGATCGGCGAGACCATCGTCGACCCGGACGATCCGCGTCCGCTGCCGCTCATCCACGTTGACGACCCGGCCATCTCCATGACCTTCGGCATCAACGATTCCCCGCTTGCCGGCACCGAAGGCAAGGACCACAAGCTTACCGCCCGCATGATCAAGGACCGCCTCGACCGCGAGCTCATCGGCAACGTGTCCATCAAGGTGCTGCCGACCGACCGTCCGGACGCCTGGGAAGTGCAGGGCCGTGGCGAACTCGCACTGGCCGTGCTTGCCGAGCAGATGCGCCGTGAAGGCTTCGAACTGACCGTCGGCCGTCCGCAGGTGGTCACCAAGACCATCGACGGCGTGGTCAACGAGCCGATGGAAAACACCACCATCGACGTGCCGGAAGAGTACATGGGCGCCGTCACCCAGCTGCTCGCCGACCGCAAGGGCCGCATGGACAACATGACCAACCACGGCACCGGCTGGGTCCGTCTGCAGTTCACCGTGCCGTCCCGTGGCCTGATCGGCTTCCGCACCGCGCTGCTGTCCGCCACCCGCGGCACCGGCATCGCCTCCTCCATCTCCGCTGGCTACGCTCCGTGGGCCGGCCAGATTGTGACCCGCCAGAACGGCTCCATGGTCTGCGACCGTCAGGCGTCGCCACCCCATACGCCATGCAGCGTCTGCAGGCACGCGGCAACTTCTTCGTCGAGCCGCAGTCCCCGGTGTACGAGGCCAGGTCGTCGGCATCAACAACAAGCCGGACGAGCTGGATGTGAACATCACGCTGGCCAAGCACATGACCAACATGCGTTCCGCCACCGCGGACGTGCTGGAAACCCTGACCCCGCCGATCAAGATGAGCCTCGAAGAGTCCCTGGACTTCGCCAACGAGGACGAGTGCGTGGAAGTCACTCCGGAGTCCATCCGCGTGCGCAAGATCATTCTGAGCCGTGAGGATTGGTACAAGTGGCGCGCCAAGCAGCGTCGCCAGAACAACGCTCAGAATAACAAGTGATTCTTCGCATTGTTTTGGCGCTTCGCGGGAACGGTAGTGTGTTCCGCTAGTGCGCTAAACGCTTAAGAAAGGCAAGAGATGTCGGCGGTTTTCCGCGTATCTCTTGCCTTTCTTGCTGTTTTGTAAGGAACGTAGGGCATAGTGGAGGACATGACGCAACGCACGCAGGAAACACAGCCGGAACCGCAATCGCAATCACAGGACGCATCGACCGCAGGCTGCTGCCGTGGTCGCATCGTCTACCGGTATGGGCGCGGTTTTGGTTGACCTGCTCGCCGGTGCCGTCGTCGGCGTGATCGGCACGATGGCGCACCGCATGGGCGCGTCGGCGAATATTCCTACGGTCTTGTGATCGCATATGCTCTGGTCATCATCTCGACATGGTCGGCGCGTTCACGTGATGGCGTGTCGGGCCTCGCATTGCATCTGATCAGTTCATCACTGGTGGTCTGGACCGTCATGGCCGGTTACGGTCCGGGCGGGGACGCCATGATTCCCGTCGGATTCGGCGAGACGGCGACGTTGCCGTATTTCAGCAACAACGCCGGCTATTTCTGGCTATACGGCGTGGTGCTGATTCCATTGATCATGCTGCGCTGCCCAAAAGCTGGTTCACGATGCCGCCGCGCACTGAGGATGACTCCACGGAATATGACCAGAACGAATCGTCTGAACCGGACCATGACACCGCCCAACCGGTGGACTAGACCCCTCCACAGCCTCGCGAATGCGCTAAGGTGCTTAGGATGACCCGCAACAAGGAGGCACAGGCGGCAATGAGCGCACGCAAGCTGTTCTATCTGGGGCCACAAGGCACCTTCACCCATCAGGCGGCCGTCAATGCCGCCCAAGAGTTGGCACGGCTCGAACCGCAAGGCTTCGACCTGATGCCCATGGACGATGTGCCGCAGATTCTCGACGCCGCACAGCACGGCGACGGCTGGGGAATCGTGGCTGGGAGAACAACGTCGAAGGTACGTGGTCCCCAACCTCGACGCTCTGATCGACGCGAAGGACCTTGTCGGATTCGCACGCGTCGGTGTGAACGTCGAATTCGACGCATACGTGGCGCAAGGAGCCGATCCAGCCGAAGCGCGCATCGCCACCGCCCATCCGCACGGTCTCGCGCAATGCAAACGATTCATCGCCGAACATCGGCTCTCCACACAGCCGGCCACATCCAACGCGGCGGCCTGCCGGGACCTTATCCCAGGTGAAATCGCCTTCGGTCCCGCCATCTGCGGCGAACTGTACGACATCACCCGCATCGGCACCGCCATCCAGGACTACCAAGGAGCCGCCACCGACTTCCTCGTGCTCGCGCCACGCGCCGAAGTCGCACGGCTGCTCGCCAAACCACGCGCCGAAGCTAACGTCGAATACGAATCGGTATTGACGCTCATCCCGCTCGTCACCGGCCCAGGCGTGCTCGCCAACCTGCTCGACGTGTTCCGTGACGCGGGACTGAACATGACCAGCTTCATCTCACGGCCCATCAAAGGACGCACCGGCACATACAGCTTCATCGTCACCCTCGACGCCGCCCCTTGGGAGGAACGTTTCCGCGACGCGCTTGTGGAAATCGCAGAACATGGCGACTGGGCCAAAACACTCGCCGTCTACCCGCGCAGGGAACGCCCCAACCCGCCCGTCACCTCATGGATGCTGCCGCAAGGCGGCGTACGACTCGACGACAGCCACCTGCCGGACGATTGGCAGAACGACGAAACCGTCAGAAGGGAGCTGATGTGGTGAAGCCACGCATCGCAATCGTAGGACTCGGCCTCATCGGAGGATCACTGGCACGCCGACTCGTCAACGCCGGCTGCGAAGTGACCGCATGGAACCACAACGACCGCCCCTACGCCACCGCCGAAGCCGACGGCATCATCTGCAAACCCACCTTGGCGGCACTCGCCGAAACCAAACCGAACGTGCTCGTACTGTGCAACCCGCTCAAGGCCATGCCCGAAATCCTCGGCGCATTGAAACCATTGATCGACACGGAAACAACCACGCTCACCGACGTGGGCAGCGTCAAAGGCATGGTCCGCGACCAAGTCAAAGCCATTGGTCTTGACGGCTGCTACGTCGAGCACACCCGATGGCCGGCAACGAACTGTCCGGCTGGGAGGCATCCGACCCTACACTCTATGACGACGTGCTCTGGGCCATCACCGTCGACGAACACACCGAATACCGCCGGTTCCGCGCCGTGGCCGACATGATCGTGAATCGTTGCGGCAACCGGCTCATCGTACTTGACGACGCCACCCATGACCGTTGCGCCGCGCTCATCTCACATATGCCTCACGTCATCGCCACCGCCATGATCAACGAGCTGGTGGCCAACCCGAACCGCAACATCGCGGCCGCGCTCGCAGCCGGGTCCTGGCGTGACATGACGCGCGTGGCGCTGACCGATCCGAACC
>ENA-OQAS01001006-OQAS01001006.1-human-gut-metagenome-genome-assembly--contig:-NODE-1006-length-13856-cov-2.462743_pt1 | contig 13856 bp, 14 predicted proteins | sample MGYA00242733_ERZ504523 | MGnify/ENA primary metagenome ERZ504523 (study PRJEB26092, sample SAMD00036239) | human gut metagenome | host: Homo sapiens | study: EMG produced TPA metagenomics assembly of... | reverse complement strand
AGATAAAGTGTTCTTTTTAGATGAATTATTCCCGGAATTAAAAGGGAAATCTTTGATAGATTTTGTTCATATGGTAAATGGCGATTCGCAAAAAGCAGCACAGATGATCTGTGCTGCAGATGGATTGGTACATAGAATAGAAGAACAGGAAATGCTTACACCGATTGAACGCCCGGTTCATGATATTCTTTGCGTTGGAGTAAATTATACAGATCATCTGGAAGAGACAAAGGAACATTTGGCAGGAGCTGTGTCGGATGAAGTATCCGGTACCGTGTATTTTGCAAAAAGAACAAACCGTATTCTTGGGGCAAATGAAGAGATCCAGGGACGGTTTGATATCGATGAAAAAGTGGATTATGAAACAGAATTAGCGGTCATTATAGGAAAAGAAGGAAAAGGAATCACGGAAGAAAGAGCAGAAGAATATGTATTTGGATATTCCGTATTTAATGATCTTTCTTCAAGAGATCTTCAGACTAGACATGGACAGTGCTGATGGGAAAAAGTCTGGATAATTATACGATCATGGGACCTGTGATCGTAGACCGTACAGAGCTTCCGATGCCGTTAGAACTGGATATTAAGAGTTATGTGAATGGTGAACTCAGACAGAATTCAAATACAAAAATATCTGATTAAAAAAAAATTCCGGGGGCTGATTGCAGAATTGTCCAAAAGGAATTACTCTGGAGGCTGGTGACATTATTGCAACCGGTACACCAGCAGGTGTTGGAATGGGATTTACGCCACCAAGGTTTCTAAAGAAAAGGTGATAAAGTTACATGTGAGATAGACAGGATTGGTCAGCTGACGAATTATATTGTCTGATTTTACAAGAAAGTGAATTGGGATAAAGATAGGAAGAGAGGTAGAAAATATGTGTAAAATCGTTACACCAGTTGTTACAGTTTTTGATGAAAATGAAAAACCGGATTATGAAGGGAATAAAAAGGTAATTGATTTCCTGATTGAAGGAGGCGTTGATGGAATTCTTGTGTTGGGATCATCCGGTGAATTTACAGGACTTACAAAACAGGAGAAACATGATTTCTTCAAATTCTATGCAGATTATACTGCAGGGCGCACAAAGCTTTATGCTGGAACCGGAAGCCTTAATTTTGAAGATACGGTGGCGTTGTCAAATGAAGTGAATGAAATGGGCTATGAAGGAGCAATGGTTATCGGACCATGTTATTATGCACTGGATCAGGAAAAGATTTTTGTATATTATGATACGCTTGCAAAGTCAATAAAAGGAAATCTTTATATCTATAATTTCCCGGCAAGAAGTGGACATTCCATCGCTCCGGAAACCTTGAAAAAGCTGGTGGAAAATAATGCTAATATTAAAGGTTTAAAGGACTCCGTGTCAGAACCAAATCATACAAATGAACTGATGTTGGCTGTAGAAGGACATGAGTTTGAGATGTTCTCAGGATTTGACGATCAGTTCCTTTATAATCTTACATCCGGAGGAGTAGGATGCATAGGAGCGCTTTCTAATATTGTGCCTGAAATCTGGAGTGATCTTGTAAAATCAACAAAGGAAAAAGATTTTGACAGAGTTATGGCGTTATCGGAATTGACGCATGAGCTTATGCCACTTTATGATCTGGATTCAAATTTCTCATTGCTGTTTAAAAAATTGATGCAGCACAGAGGTGTAGAAATTGAAGACCGTGCAATCTTCCCGTACAATCAGATGGAAGAAAGTGTGTATAAAAAAGCAGAGATTTTATTAGATAAAGTTATAAAGAAATATACAGAAATTGAAATAATAATATGTAGTAAGAGCAGACATTGCCTTCCCGCCGCAAGGAATGTCTGCTCTTTTGCATATTTATATATGAAATGAATACTTACCAGGATTCAGGTAATATAAGGTCTTCTTTACGCATTGCAAGAGAAGCGCCTGGAACGGAAAAGTCCGGCATACCATTTTCATCCCAGAAAACTTTGCGATATAAGCATTTCTTCCGGCATCATAAAGTGGCTGATAGTCTCCTTCACCCAGATAACGTTCTTCCTGGCGTGCGTGATAGACCATCAGATCTTCTGTGTCATCGGTAGAACGGGTAAAGCTGTTATGTCCAGGTCCGAAGAAGCCGGTGGTGCGACTGCTCTGGAATACCGGTAAGGGAGCTTTGTCCAGGAAGAAGAGTCCAGAAGATCAGAATCTTCGCTGGCATATAAAAGTCCCATATTGTAAAGAGCATCTGTGCCACTTGCTGAAAAGGTAAGGAAGATCCGCCCGTCATGCTTTAGCACAGCGGGACCTTCATTTACAGCGAATCCGTGGAGCTCCCAGTTATACTCCGGATGTGTCAGAAGAACAGATGGAGTACAGATTGTCCATGGATTGGATAATTTGGCAATAAAGATATCGGAAATATTGTTTGTCTTTTGTGCCCATACAAAGTAATCTGTATCGTTGTGATGGAAAAAAGTGTGATCCAGCGAAAAGTCTGTAAAAGCAATATCATTTTCTACAGTTGTCTGGATCGGCTTTGCTGATCCATGGATCAGTCATCGGGTCATCACCGGTACAGGCAAGGCAGTGTGGACGGATCCGCCATGAAGAGTGGTCAGATACAGTCGTGGTATAATATACATACCAGCCACCCTGAATATAATGGATCTCAGGAGCCCAGATGTGAGGACTTACACGATCAGGACCGATAGGTTTTCTTTCGTAGATTATTTTTTCTGTGTAGCGCCCGGAATTGTCAGTCAGATCTTCGAGCGTGTCTGCGCTGCGCAGGATGATGTAAAGATACTGATAAGTACCATTCAAATTATGCCTGCGTCGGTATGAGAGCCGAGAAAATAGTATTTTCCATCCGTGTGCTTGTAGATATAAGGGTCTGCACGGTGGCTGATGATCGGTGCTGCATAGTCGTTGTCCTGAATATGTCCAATACCATCTTCGCTGCGGATGATTCTGCGCAGTTCCTTCATTCTATTGGTATAAGTTACCTGTACGGTTGCGGAAGAATCGTCCATTTTGGAGACAGATTGTATACATACTGGCTCTGGCTTCCCATATTTATTTTGTAAAGAAAAGAGACCGGAGACAGCAATTTTTTCGCCGTTTGGATCTTGATTGGCTAATGCGTCGGATACAGGAAGTTCTTCGCACGGAAGGATGATTGAAAATCCGCCGTTAAGGGCGTACCAGTCTTTGCGGTTGTAGCTGTATTCGAGATAATAATGATTTTCTTCAGGGATCTCCCATGAGACATTCACGGATCGTATATAAGCAGAATCCTGCTGATCGTGATAGAATTTATCTGCCATAGGAAGTGTAATTGATTGTTTCATAAATCCTCCTTTGGCATTGCATTTATAAGAAAACAAGGATTTTTATTAATTTTAGCATAGAATTAACTGATTGACAAGGCGGAAATGGATAGTCTAAGATAGAGAATAAGAAGAAAAATAAATGGGAAGAATGACCGGAAGAATAAAAAAGGGAGAAAAGGAAGCAAAGAGATGGTTACGATCAAGGAGATTGCAAAGGAATGCAATGTTTCTGTAGCAACAGTATCAAATATTTTAAATCACAAACCTGGCGCAAGTGATGAAACCAGGAAGATCGTGATGGATAAGATAAAAGAGCTGAACTATAAGCCAAATACTGTGGCGAGAAATCTGAAGACAAAGAATACCAGAACAATCGGGGTTATTGTTGAAGATATGACGATCTTCAGTATCCCGGATATTGTAGATGGTATTACAGAGCATTGCGAGGAGAACAGTTATCAGATTCTACTGATCAATCTGAGACTGTTCAAGAAATACAATGATTTTACTATCACAGAGATGATTATTATGGACGTGTCGGTGAGGAGATTGACAAGCTGATCGCAAGACAGGTAGAGGGGATTATTTATGTTACGGCACATGAGAGAATTATGCGCTGTATTCCGGAGAATTTGCCGATACCAGTCGTTATGGCATATGGATATACAGCGAATAAAGACATTCCGTCAGTGGTAGTGAATGACGAAGATGGAGCGCATCAGATCGTGGATTATCTGATTGCAAACGGACACAGGCGTATCGGAATTATTACTGGTAAGCCGGACAGTATCCATATGCAGGAACGACTTCTTGGTATGCAGAGAGCTCTTTTTGAAAATCAGATATTATATAATCCTCAGGCAGTATATTATGGAGATTGGACAAGAAAAAGTGGATATGAGGGAACGAAGCAGCTTCTGAAACAGGGGATAACAGCAATCTGTTGTATGAATGACCTGATGGCGGGTGGAGTATATGACTGTCTGGAAGAGAACGGAATACTTCCGGGGAAGGATATTGCAGTAACCGGTTATGATAACCGTGAATTATCCGGATATTATAAACCACCACTTACCACCATTTCCCTGCCTCTGCATGATATTGGTTATACGGCGAGTGAGGTGATCATGCGTATGGTAGAAGGAAAAAGATTAAAAGAGCCGGAAGGAATATACCGTGTTGGATGTCATATGTTAGAGCGGAGCTCGGTTGAAAATATTACAGAAAATTCATGAATTTACACTAAAAATAACAGAAATCAGAAAAAATAAGCGCTTATAGAAGAGAAAAATGCTCTGTAAGTGCTTATTTTATTGTGTGATTGTGCAAAATACACAAAATTAAACGTTTAAGTTCTACTTGCATTTATAATAAAAGTGCGTATATAATTAAAACAAGCAAGAAACAGGTAAATAAAAATATGAGCCTGAAAAACAAAAACAGCATTGCATATTTAAGAAAAACGGGAAAATTGTAAAAAAGAATATTAAACGATTAAGTATATATAGATCGTATTTAATATTCCGAGGAAAAATTATGGATGACAAGAAACTAAAAACGGTACCGCTGAATAAGATTAAGATCTCAGATCGGTTCTGGAACAGATACACCCATCTTGTGAAAGATGTTCTGATTCCATATCAGTGGGATATCTTAAATGACAAGCTTCCGGATGTGGAAACCAGTCATTGCATTGAAAACTTCAGGATTGCGGCAGGAGAAGCGGAAGGCGATTTTGAAGGAGCAGTATTCCAGGATACAGATGTAGCGAAGTGGCTGGAAGCTGTAGCATATTCTCTGGCAGTAGAGCCGGATGAACATTTATCTTACCTTGCTGATAAAACAATTAACCTTATCGGTCGTGCCCAGTGCGAAGATGGTTATCTGAATACATATTTTACGATCAAAGATCCGTCAAAGCGTTGGACGAACTTGAAAGAGGGACATGAGTTATATACAGCAGGGCACATGACAGAAGCAGCGGTTGCATATTATAAAGCAACCGGAAAGACGGAATTTCTGGATATTATGAAAAAGTTTGCAGATCTGATCTGCAGGACATTTGGACCGGAAGAAGGTCAGAATCACGGGTATCCGGGACATCAGGAGATCGAGCTTGCATTGATCCGTCTGTATCATGTTACCGGGAATAAGAAATATCTGGAGACAGCAAAATACTTCATCGACCGCAGAGGTGTAGGTGAAAATTATTTCTTAGAAGAGGAAAAGAAACCGGAATATAAACAGATCTTTCCGGAGTTTGCCGAATATGATCCGAGATATTCACAGTCCCATCAGCCGGTAAGAGAACAGAAGACGGCAGAGGGACATGCAGTAAGGGCTGTGTATATGTATTGTGCAATGGCAGATCTGGCATATGAGTATCAGGATGAAGAGCTGATGGAAGCGTGTAAGACATTGTGGGAAGATATGACGAAACGCCAGATGTACATCACAGGAAGTATCGGGGCATCCGGACTTCTGGAACGGTTTACAACGGATTACGATCTTCCAAATAACAGTAACTACTCAGAAACATGTGCATCGATTGGACTTGCGCTCTTCGGAAGAAGAATGGCACAGATCACAAAAGATGCGTCTTACATGGATGTTGTGGAAAGAGCACTTTACAATACTCTGTTGTCGGGAATTGCGCAGGATGGAAAGAGCTTCTTCTATGTAAATCCACTGGAAGTATGGCCGGATAACTGTATTGAACGTACTTCTAAGGAACATATAAAACCGGTCAGACAGAAATGGTTTGGAGTAGCATGTTGTCCACCGAACATTGCGAGAACACTGGCATCTATGGGACAATACATCTATTTTACAGATAAGAACACAGTATATGTAAACTTATATATTTCCAATGAAGCACAGATCGATCTGGATGAAGGAACAACAAAGATTCAGATAGAAAGCGACCTGACCAATACCGGTCACATCGTATTAAAGGTCACACCGGATGAAGGAAGCACAAATAATCTGGCGATCAGAATTCCGGATTATGTGAAAGCGTACACCATCCGGAAAGACGGGGCACTTTTAGAGCATCAGGATATCTGTCAGGCATATCTTACGATCGGTGGAATCAGCAAACAGACCGAGATCGTAATTGATTTTGAAGTACCTGCAAGATTTGTGAGAGCAAATCCGAATGTCAGAGAAGATGTGGGAAAAACTGCACTGGTGAAAGGACCTCTGGTGTACTGTCTTGAAGAAACAGACAATGGAGAGAATCTTCCGGCTATCTTCGTGGATACGAAACAGGAAGTCAGAGAAATGTTTGAACCGGAACTTCTTGGAGGCGTGACAACACTTCGGTTTAAGGGAAAGAAACTGAACGTGGATACGTGGAAAGACGGAGCGTTATATGATAGCCGGGAAATGGCATTCGAGGAAGTAAATCTGAAAGCAGTTCCATATCATTGCTGGGACAACCGCAAGACGGGTGAGATGCTGGTATGGATGAAAGAGATGTTTTAATTAAAGAATCTATCAGGGGACATACAACCCTGTGGAGAAATAAATACCCAAAAGGAGGAAGAAATATGAAAAAGAAATTAGTGTCAGTGATTCTTTGTGCAGCTATGACAGCAACAATGTTGCTCGGCTGTAGCGCAGGAAGCGAAAAGAGCGGCTCCGACAGCAAAGCAAAAGGGGAATCAGGCGGAACAAAAGAGATGGAAGTTGATGGAGATGCAACCACTCTTAATGTATGGACATTCATCGAGTTACACCAGGAATTCTACACCAACATGGCAGAGAAGTGGAATGAGGCACATCCGGATAAGAAGGTTAAATTAGTACTTTCTAATATGCAGTATGATGATATGCACAACAAATTATCTCTTGCACTGGAATCCGGAAAAGGTGCTCCGGATGTAGTTGATATTGAGCTTGGAAAATTCCCGGCATTTACAAGTGGTGAAATCGGACTTATGGATCTGACAGATGCGATCGAACCATATAAAGATAATGTAGTAGAATCCCGTCTTGACATCTATGGGAAAGATGGAAAATATTATGGCTTCCCAACACACGTTGTACAACCGTTGCATTCTACAACGATGATCTGTTAAAAGAAGCAGGAATTGATTACACAACGATCAAGACATGGGATGACTTTAAAGAAGCCGGTGTTAAATACCATGAAGCTACAGGTAAAGAATTTGCCTGCGCTGAAACAACAGCTCAGTGGATGATCAACCTGATGTTAGCTCAGAAAGGTACAGATTACCTTGACAAAGATGGAAAACTTGATCTTACAAACGATAAAGTAGTAGAAAGTACTTCAGTATATCAAAGATATGCAGGAAGCAGGCGCACTTGCAACCGTAGCTGGTGGACAGCCGGATAACGAAGAAGCTTATCCGGAATACAACAGTGGCAACTTTGCAGTACAGATTATGCCTTTCTGGCAGACATCAAGATTCACAAACTATATGTCTGACCTTGATGGCAAGATCGCTATTGCAGCACCTCCGGTATTTGGTGACAACGATGCAGTTAAGACAATCGGTGGTGGCGGAACCGGTACAGCAGTTGTTAAATCTTCTGAAAACGCAGAACTTGCAGCAGAAGTATTCGCTTACATCAAACTGTCTGAAGACGCTAACAAAGAAGTTTGGAATGTATTAGGATTTGACCCTGTTAATACAGCAGTATGGACAGATACAGATCTTACTCAGAATCCGGACAACCAGTTTGTAAAATACTTCAAGACAAAACCGTTTGATACATTATTAGAGCTCCAGGATGGCATTGGCTCACTTGCTTCTTGCACAAGCGAAAAATATCCATCTATCAATAACGAGTTCTGCACAACAACACTGAATAACATTTTTGAAGAAGGAATGGATGTTAAAGAGGCATTGGAACAGTCTCAGGAAACTCTTGAAAATGAATTTGGTGGCAAATAAAAAAGTTACAATTAAGTAACTGGTAATGTAATATTCAGGGGTTGCGTGCAAAAGCTGCCGCAGCCCTTTCTATAATTTAAGAAGGAGGATACATAAACCATGAAGAAACTGTTCTATTCTCAGAAATTAGCTCCTTATGTGTTCATCCTTCCTTTTGTCCTTACTGTTATATTTTTCTGGGCAGTTCCAATCGCGAACGGAGTCCTTTTAAGTTTTCAGGATGTATTACAGGATAAATGGGTTGGATTGGATAATTATAAGAGACTTCTGTCCGACAAGATATTTTTAAAAGCTCTGGCTAACAGTACTCGATACATGATCGGAACACTGGTGCTGCTGATTCCGTTTCCGATGTTTTTCGCAACGCTGCTGAACAGTAAGCTGATGAAGAAACCAGGATTTTTTAAATCAATCTATTTTCTTCCGGCTTTGACATCAGTTGTAGTTGCAGGTACAATCTTCCGTCTGATGTTTGGTGAGATGGAGACTTCTCTTGCCAACCAGGTGATCGGAATGTTCGGACTTGGACCGATCAAATGGTTAAAGAATGATCTGACTGGTTATTTTGCACTGTTACTTCTGGCATGCTGGAGATGGACAGGTGTTAACATCCTGTACTTCCTTGCCGGATTACAGAGCATTTCAACAGACCTTTATGAGGCAGCTTCTATTGATGGAGCAAATAAATGGCAGCAATTTACAAGAATTTCCCTTCCACTTCTGAAGCCAACCACCGTATACGTGCTGACGATCAGTATCTACGCAGGTCTTGCCATGTTTAATGAAAGTTACATGTTATGGAAAGGTAATAACTCGCCACAGAATATCGGGCTTACGATCGTTGGATATCTGTACAGGCAGGGAATTGAAAAACGTGCAATGGGTTATGCCTGCGCGGTAGGGCTTGTACTTCTGGTTATTGTTATGATCGTCAATATGATACAGTTGGCGGCAACAGGAACATTTAAGAAGGAGGAGAGATAGTATGGGTGAAAAGAGAAAAAAGAAAGACCGGCTTTGCACAGTATTGATGCTCATTTTCTTCTCAATCCTGGCTATTCTGATTATTCTTCCGATTTATACGATCTTTCTTGCCAGCTTCAAGCCGGGCGGAGATCTTCTGCAGTATGGACTGAACCTCGGAATTGACTGGAAACGTATGAGCCTGGATAACTACGTGCTTCTGTTTACAGGACAGCATAACTACTGGAGATGGTTCTTTAACAGTATCTTTCTTACTGTAATTACCGTAGTAGCCACACTTCTGGTAAGTGCATTTGTAGGATATGGATTTGCGGCTTATGAATTCAAAGGGAAGAATGCAATGTTTGTTGTCGTTCTTCTGATCTTATCTGTTCCGCTGGAAGTCATCATGCTTCCTCTGTATAAGCAGATGACTAACTGGGGACTGATGGACAGCTATATTGCGATCATATTACCATTTGTTGCACATGCATCCACAATCTTTTTCTTCAGACAGTATCTTCTTGGACTTCCAAAATCACTTATGGAAGCCGGACGAATTGACGGAGCGACGGAGTATGGTATCTTTTTTAGACTGATCATGCCGATTATGAAACCTGCATTTGCGGCCATGGCGATCTTAAATGGTATGAACGCATGGAACAATTACCTGTGGCCATTACTGGTAATCCGTTCTTCAGAAAAATATACACTGACACTTGGACTTAACACCTTGATCAACCCATATGGAGATAATTATAGTCTTCTGGTTGTAGGTTCATTCTTCTCGATCATTCCGATTTTTATACTGTTTGTATGCTTCCAGCAGTATTTTATTGAAGGTATGACAGCAGGTGCAGTAAAAGAATAATTGTTGTAAAATAAGAAGGTAAGATAGAATAGGAGGCTGAAAATGAGTAAGACAGCGAAGATGATCATTGATAAAGATTTCCGGATTTCCAAGGTAGATGAGAGAATTTATGGTTCTTTCATTGAACACCTCGGACGTGCCGTATACGATGCTTATATCAGCCGGGCAATCCGTTGTCGGATGATGATGGATTCCGTAAAGATGTCATTGATCTGGTAAAGGAACTGAATGTGCCGATCATCCGTTATCCGGGTGGAAACTTTGTATCAAACTTTTTCTGGGAAGACAGCGTAGGACCGGTGGAGGAGCGTCCGGCACGCCTGGAACTTGCATGGAGAAGTCTGGAAGAAAATAAGATCGGATTAAATGAATTTGCAAAATGGACGGATAAAGTAAATTCCAACATGATGATGGCAGTAAATCTTGGTACAAGAGGAATTGCAGATGCATGCAATCTTCTGGAATACTGCAACCATCCTGGTGGAACGAAATACAGTGATCTTCGTATCAAACATGGAGTGAAAGATCCACATAACATTAAGGTATGGTGCCTGGGAAATGAGATGGACGGACCGTGGCAGCTCGGACACAAGACCATGGAAGAATACGGACGTCTTGCAGAAGAGACCGCAAAGGCAATGAAACTGATCGATCCATCCATTGAACTGGTATCCTGTGGAAGCTCAGCTCTTGATATGCCGACATTCCCGAAGTGGGAATCTACCACTCTGGAGAATACATATGATTATGTAGACTATGTATCTATGCATCAATATTATGGAAATCGTGATGATGATACTGCAGATTTCCTTGCATGCTCTGATGATATGGATGAATTTATCCGTACAGTCATTGCAACCTGTGATTATGTAAGAGCGAAAAAAACGTGGAAAAGAAAAAATATCAATATCAGTTTTGATGAGTGGAATGTATGGTTCCATTCAAATGCGGCAGATGATGATATCACACAGAACCATCCATGGCAGGTAGCACCTCCGATGTTGGAAGATATTTATACATTTGAAGATGCACTGTTAGTCGGTCTGATGCTGATCACATTGCTGAAACATGCAGACAGAGTAAAAATTGCATGTATGGCACAGCTGGTCAACGTAATTGCGCCGATCATGACAGATCAGGGAGGCGGAGCAGCCTGGAAACAGACAATTTTTTACCCGTTCCTTCATGCATCCAGATATGGACGTGGTGTTGCATTAATGCCGCTTGTTCAGACAGCTAAGCATGATACTGCAAAACATGAAATGTTACTGACGTAGAAAGTGTTGCAGTGTATAATGAAGAGAAAGAAGAACTTACAATTTTCGCTGTTAACCGTACACTGGATGAAGATATTGAACTGACAACAGATTTAAGAGGTATGGAAGGCTTCCATCTGACAGAGCATATTATAATGGAAGAATCCAATCTGAAACTGGTGAACAGTTCTTATGAACAAAAAGTAGTACCAAAGACAGTAAACCGTTCAAAGATGGACGGCGGAATTATGACAACTCTTCTTGGAAAAGCATCATGGAATGTAATCAGATTAAGTAAGTAGAGGCGGATAGATAATGAAATTTCTGGCAATTGACAGTCCGGTAATGAGGGTACTTGGGCGACTTGGAGATATTATAATATTGAATATGATCTTTGTAGTCGGATGCATTCCAGTGATCACCATTGGAACTTCATTAAGTGCATTGTACGCGGTAGCGATGAAGATGGCAAGAGGGGAAGAACCATCCGTGTGGAAGGAATTCTGGAAAGCGTATAAAAGGAACTTCAAACAGGCAACCATTTGCTGGCTGATCATGGCTGTCGTTGCCATACTGTTGTTTGTGGATTTTCGTATCATAAGAGTTTTTCAGGGAAGCATGTATAGTGTGATGCGTGTGATTCTGGCAATTATTCTTGGAATGTGGATACTGATGTTCCAGTATCTGTTCCCGTATATTGCAAGATTTGAAAATGGTATTTTTGCGACATTGCGCAATGCATTACTTCTTGCAGCAGTGAACATTCCGTTTACAATCGTGATTACAGGTTTAAGCGTCGGATCACTGATAGTGACATTATTTACATCCAGATCATTTGTAGTTGCAAGTATTTTATGGGTGTTCTTCGGATTTGCAGTATTATCGTATGCACAGTCATTTCTGCTGTGCCGGATTTTTGAAAAATACGAATAGAGTTGTGAACACTAAATAGAAAATAATATAACAGGGACAAGACAGAAATCGCTATAATGCCTGGAAATTCAGGTGTTATAGCGATTTTTTGCCGATCCGGTAATATGGACACCGCCGTACCAGATTCCTTCATTTTCAAAATTTCCAACTTTTGATGGCTTTTCTGATGGAAGAAATTATCCCATAACAATTTCTACATGATATTCATTCACATTCTCATCCGGTCGAATACAGATTCCGCCTTTTGCTTCTTTATCGGTTCTTACAGGTGCAAGATCTTCTGATTCCACGTCATATGCATCCGACGATCATCTGTGAGTACACATATGGCTCTGTGTGGTGGATATCACTGATGTCTTCAAGGTAAGTAGGGCAGGTCTTGCGGTAGATCTCAAATGCTCTGTTACCACGTCCGATTCTCGTTTCTGCAATCGATCCCCATGGATTGTTGTGACAGAAGATACCTGCATTTTCTTTATATCCCGGTGAATAAGAAGAAAATTCACCAAGGTTGAGGTGATAAGTTGTATATGCAGGCTGGAGCAGAACAATACCGTACTTTGTATCCAGCTTTTCTTTAACAGAATTCAGAGCTTTTTTCGCCTGGCCGTCATTTACACCGACATCAGCAAGTACACAGAATCCCTGTGGTTCGATGTAAATCTGGCCTTCTTTGTATTCTTTGGATCCGACTTTTCGCCAAATGCATCGTAGGCACGGAGATCAAAGCACTTATGAGATCACGCCCACTGATGGGAATTAAGCACTTCTCGGTGGTAATGCAGAAGTTACATTGTACAGGGATACAAACGGGATGAAAGAAAGAAGAGTCTGAGGCGAACTGGCAGGAGACCAGCCTGGAAGATGGCGGCGGAAGCAGAAAAGAAGAGCAGTCTGTAGATGTGAAAGTAAAAGAAGAAAGAGTACTCCTCAGAAAAGAGGTAGCAGAGCTTGCCGCGCAGTATGATGAGTCATTCTGGTTGGTGGTCTGAACCATGAGCATGACAGTGAAGGAATTGACCGCGCAGATATGAAACTCCCATATGAGCAGGATGAACTGATTCGGGAAGTACTGAAGGCAAATCCGAATACGGTGATTGTCATGATGGCAGGAAGTCCGGTTGAGATGGGGAGCTGGATCAAAGACGCAAAGGCTGTTGTATGGAACTGGTATTCCGGAATGGAAGGTGGAAATGCGCTTGCCGAAGTTTTATTTGGAAGAGTAAGTCCATCCGGAAAGTTGCCGGAAACCTTCTACAAAAAGCATACGGACTGTTCTGCACATGCAGTCGGAGAATTTCCGGGCGACGAAAAGGTGCGTTATAAAGAAAGTGTTTTCGTAGGCTACCGCTATAATGATACTTTTGGGATTGAACCGGAATTCTGTTTCGGACATGGACTTTCCTATACAACCTTTGCCTATTCAGGTGCAGAGATAAAAAGGAACGGGGCTAAGCTGCAAGTCAGCTGTGATGTGACCAACACAGGAGACAGAGCAGGAAAAGAAAGCGATGTAGTTGAAGTCAAAATCGGAAGCTCATCAAGGAATATAAGAATTGCGAGAGTGTTGTAAGAAGATGAAATGGAGAATCATCGCTCCGGTAT
>ENA-OQAS01001005-OQAS01001005.1-human-gut-metagenome-genome-assembly--contig:-NODE-1005-length-13872-cov-2.631139_pt1 | contig 13872 bp, 18 predicted proteins | sample MGYA00242733_ERZ504523 | MGnify/ENA primary metagenome ERZ504523 (study PRJEB26092, sample SAMD00036239) | human gut metagenome | host: Homo sapiens | study: EMG produced TPA metagenomics assembly of... | reverse complement strand
ACAAAATGCTCATTTTATCCAGTTTTATTGGCAAATTTTATAAATTTCTTCTATGGTTTCATCCTAAATTTCTATAAAGTATGGATATTTGTGCTGAATGGGGCAGGAATGATTTTTATTTCCGGTCAGAGGTAAGACATACAGGTACCGGATCTCGGATTTCCATTCTGTCAGGTTCTACCAGGCAGTCATAAGCCAGAATATGCACTCCTGCCTTTTTCGCCTCCTGCAGGGTTTCTCCAAATTCCCGATGAGTCTCCCAGTTGGGCTCAAACCTGTCAACTCCCTTCATCTGGATCACCAGAAGCAGATAAGCTTCGTATCCTTCCTGCATACAATGGATCAGCTCCTTCAGATGCTTCACACCTCTTTCTGTCGGTGCATCCGGGAAACGTGCTATATTGTCAGATTCCAGAGTGACACCTTTTACTTCTATAAAAGCCTTACGTTTCTCTGAGCAGACATAAAGATCAAATCTGGAATTTCCATAAGTCTTCTCAGGCGTTACCTGAACCTTTTCCGGAAGATGTCCTGCCTTTACCCACTCCAGTGCTGCCTTATTGGGAATCTGAGAGTCCATATTGATCAGACCCCTGCCCTTTTTATTTACGCAGATCAGATCATAGGCTGTCTTTCTCGCCGGATTGCTGCTCTTTTCCAGAAAGACCTGTACCCCCGGAATCAGAAGCTCTCTGCACCTGCCTGTATTCTTTACATGAACCGTTTCCACCTGTCCATTGATCTCCACATGTGCAATAAAACGATTGGGGCGGTCTATGAAACGGCCCTCTGTGATGTGTTCGTACTTCATATTTTCTGATTGACCACGCTTTCTATTTTTTCTTTGTTCTTTTTTACACACTGTATATACCATAGCATGTTTTCCTCATATCTACAACATTCTCACCTTGGGAAACTATTCTCCAGGCAAAGTGCCCCCCACCCGACTTCTTCATTCGGATACGTTTCATACCCCGACAGTGGTCTGGCGCCTCTTCGGAAATAGGCTTTTACTTTTTCACCATAGAGGTAGGGATCGTTTCCATTTACAATCCCCCATTGCATTAACAATGCTGCGCTCCACTGACAAAGGGTGCTGCAAAGGAAGTCCCTGTTACTATTCTGTAACCGCCACCAGGTACAGGAGCAACTATGTTCACTCCAGGTGCCACCAGATCCGGTTTCAGATATGGCAGCATCCTGCTGCCCCTTCCGGAAAAGTCCGCATAGGAGTCAACCAGCGAATCATATGCTCCAACTGCAATAATCCGCCGGGCTGTAGCGGGTATGGTCAAAGTCCCATATGCCCTTGGTTCATAAAACCCAGTTCCTCTGTTCAGGGTATTTCCACCTGGCAGCCACAGGTAATATTCTCCTCCCCTGACCTTTTTTCCACTTAAGATGATTTTCCAGTCTCCACTGTCCACATAAGTTTCCACAGGAAGGAAATCTATGTAGATTTCCTGTGTCAGATGATAGGGCCAGGTTTGCCATAATAGATTAAAAGTTCTGTATTTCCCCGTCTGTACCTCTGAGGGCCAAGCTTTTCATCTAAGGGGCCGATCCGGTTTCCGGATGGATTTTCAATATAAATGCTCATCTCATCCTCATAGGATTTCCATAACTGCACATTTAATGTTGGTTCCCTGCTGCTCACAGATAATTCTATCTGTCTGGTCTGTCCCTGTTTCAGGATTCCGCCCTCATGCAGAGGCTGATTGCCGTTGTTCCCTGTACCTGTACAGATAGCCAGACGTCCTGTGGAAGAAACCATATCTATATATGTTTCAAGAAGGGAATCTCCCTTGTGTGTTCATTATAACTAGGGGAAAATTACTGTAAAAAAATTTGCAGTCTTTACACTGCCAGGTTTTCTACCGGATAAGGCGACTGATACTTAAATACAATATCAATGCTCTTATCTCCATTCACAACAATTTTTTCAATCAATTCTGTCACAATTTCTCTTGTCACTTCGGATAATGTTCCATACTTGATAAATTTCTCTATCCAGTTTTCATAAGATTCTTCTGCCTCTCCAAAGCTGTCTTTCTCTTGTTCTGCCAACTGAATCTTCGCCCTGATATCTTTATCCTGCTTTTCATATTCTGCCTTATAGGAGAGATATTCTTCTTTATCCAGAACACCATCTACATAATTTTCGTAAGTTTTCTTTTTATACTTTTGGACAGCCGCAAGTTCTTTTTGTAACCGTTCAATCTGCTGGTCTGCTTCTGCACATCGTCTCTGCACCTCCTTCTTCCTATCTGCTACTTTTAATATTTCATCCTTATCACTTCTTTCAGTGCCAGTTCCGCTTGTCTTTGGATTTCATTTTTTACAATAGAATCCAATACTTCTTTTTTAATGAAATGAGAATAACAAACTGTGTTTCCTTTTTTGTGATAGGTACCGCACTCATAACCGTCCCGACAAGTAACCCTCTGGAAATTATATCCGCAATCTCCACAAACAATAATTCCTGCGTATGGATTTACCTTTCTCACTTCGCTATTAAATCCCGGTGTCCGTGTTCTTTTCTTCATAAGTTCCTGTACCTGCTCAAAAGTATCTTTGCTAATAATTGCTTCGTGCATTCCTTCCACAATATACTGCTGTTCCTCTGGAATATATTGATACTTTTCCACTTTATAGGATATCTTTTCTGATTTATGCTGTACATAGCCCCTGTATAAACTCTGTTTCGCAAAATTACATTGATCGTAGGATATGCCCAGCCCTTTGCACCCGCTTTTTCTAATGCATTGGCATATTTCAATCCCTGCACCTTTCTCTTATACTCTGACGGTGTCAGAATTCCTTCCTGATTCAGTTTCTTTGCAATACCATCCCTGGAATATCCTTCCAAACTCATATAAAAGATTCTCCGTACCACTTTAGCTGCTTCTTCATCTACAAGAAAATGATGCTTATCTGCCGGATCTTTTACATATCCATATGGGGCAAACCCAGACATAAACTGTCCCCGTTTCTTCTGGGCGGTCAATGCACCTCTGATTTTCTTAGATATATCACGACTATACATATCATTAAACAGCGTCTTAAACTGTGCCAATTCTTCATTACTGTGATGAACAGAATCCACGCCATCCAAAATTGCAATATAACGCACACCCAAAGATGGAAAAACACGCTCGATATAATTACTGGTTTCAATATGTTCACGCCCAAGCCGGGAAATATCTTTCGTAATAACGCCTTGAATTTTCCCTTTGTAGATATCCTCCATCATCCGCTGAAATTCCGGTCTATTCGCAAAATAAAGCCCCGAATAACCGTCATCAATATAAATATCTGCGATTTCCAGATCCTCTGATTTAGTCACATACTCACGAATCAGTTTCATCTGATTTTCAATACTCTCACTAACTTTATTCTCTCCATCATCTTCGACAGACGACAATATACACCCATCTGATACATCATATCACCCCATCTTTCTCAAGTATTCTATCTGGTGAACTCTCTACTGAAGCAAACTTAAAATATATATCTATTTTCTGCTCTGGATATACATAAATTTTATCAACTAACTCCACAAGCGCTTCTCTGGTAAGCTGCTTTACCGTTATTCTTCTGCGATTAAAGTGCTCCAACCATATCTTTGTTTCATTGACCGCCGCCCGCTGCCTTTGCTCTTCATGGTTCAGTTCTGATAATTCTTTTTGATATTTCTGATTCTCTGTTTCATACATCTGTTTTAATTCCAGATATTCCTCTTTGGAAAGTACTTCATCCATAAACTGTTCATATGCTCGTTTCCGGTATTCCAGATTTCTTTCTATTTTTGCCTGCAATTTTGCAATTTTACCATCCAGTTCCGGCTGTTTCTGTCTGATCTGAGTTTCCAGATTCTTCATATCCATCTTCATCTGTTTCAATTGCTGGTTGATTGCAAATACAACCAGTTCATCCAGCTTTTCAAATGTAATATGATTCAGCTCACAGTAATTCTGCCCCTGCTTCTGATGAAAACCACACATATATCCGTCATAGTCTTTATGAGATGCCAGATAACGTTTTCGCATGGCTGTTTTACATTTCCCACAAAAGAGCAGTCCCACATATTTATGTGGTTCATTGTTTTTATCAAAATAGGAAACTCTGCGCCCCTTTCTTATTTGCTGAACCCTATCAAACTCTTCTTTAGAAATGATTGCCTCATGTGCATCCGGCACCAGCTCCATTTCTTCCAGGGGAATTGCCTTTTTGTATTTCAGCTTATAAGACGGTCTTTCATGTTTCCGAATCACAACCGCCCCAGTATAGACCGGATTCTTTAAAATTCCACTTACAGTAGACGATGTCCACAGACCTTTTCCCGAATCCCATACATAATTGGTTTTTAAAACTTCCTTTTTATATTTTGCGGGACAAGGGATTTCATCTTCATTCAAAGTCCTGCAAATAACCGTACAGCCAAATCCATTTTGATACATTCTGTAAATTCTTCGAACAACCTCGGCTGCATAAGGATCAATTTCCAGATGATTATGAATTGTTTTACTTTTCACATATCCAAAGGGGGGCTGTTTCGGAGTATATTCGCCCATACTTCTTTTGGTCTGAATCGTTGTCTTAATCTTTCTGGATGTATCTCTCAAATACATATCATTCAGCAAAGTTTTTATTTCTAACATTTCATCATAAGTTCCAACGGCTGAATCATAATTATCCAGAATCGAAACAATCCGAATCTGTTTCTCCGGGAAATATTTGCCTAGATAATAGTTGGTATCAATATGTTCTCTTCCAAGTCGAGATACGTCCTTAAAAATCACCATATTGATAACACCAAGCTCAATATCTGCCAGCATCCTCCGAAATTCAGTTCTTTCAAAATTACTTCCAGAAGCCCCATCGTCTACATAAACTTTTTTCTCTGCAATATCTTTATTCTCTGCAATATAATCTCTTGCCATCTGAATCTGAGAGTGAATACTATTGCTGTATTCACCCTCTTTATTTTGCTCTTCAATGGAAATTCGGCAATAAATTCCTGCCTGATACATTCTATCCCTCTTTTCATCGGTCTTGCGTAGTCATTGTCTTTAATTGTCTTTATTTTACAACAAGAACTTAAGAAAATCAACCTGCAATTTTTCGTTCAGTAAGATTCTGAATGCACTGGATCAATGTCTTTTCCCCATTAAAATGCACTCGAATCTGATATCCTGCATGTTCATAGCTTACATTCTCTTTTTGGATTTCTTTTTTTGTATCCAGAACTTCTACAGAATCAAATAACGTATTCATGCTATATGCCTCCTTCAGCATACAGTTCTCTCTACATCCTATGCCGGCAGGATTGTACAAAAGTTCTGTATGAATTGAATTCGGCTTTCGAAAGCCTGATTACATTCTAAAATTATTCTGCACCAATCACATTGAATTGAAATTGACCGCAGATTGAGTTTTTAAGATTCATTTTCTTCCTATACAGTATCAATTCCTATTGTCCGGAACATTTGTTCGTGTTATAATAAAAAGACTTTAAGAATATAAAACACGAAAACCAAAGGAGGGATTTCTGTTGGAACGATGTGATTTTTCTTCTATTAGCACATGCCTAAAAAATCAAATCAGTGAAAGCAATCAGATGAACCAACCTGATTTTTTATACGAATTATTTGAAGATTTTATGAATGATCCGATAAATGAAGATTTTTCTATGGATAATGGTCTAATTTGCCGCTGGATAACCGGACAGGCAAAAATCAGTCCCAAAATAACCTCATATTATGCAAAACCCAGCAATCAGAAAAAACTGGCAACAACCATTCAGCGGAACTTACTTCCCTTAATGGCAGACTGCAACATGGTTATACAGGACATTTACACGTTATTCATACAGGACGATACGATTTCGGATACAAAAAAGCAGGAACTTGTATCTCTATATAAACCTTCTGATTCAAGGCTGTTGTTTTTAGCAAAAGTACTTTCTTTTGGTATGGAACGGCAATTTATTAAACGTGATACAAGAAATCAAAAACTGATTGCAGGAGGTGTTCTATCTCCGATTGTTCTGGATTACATTATGGACAGCGAAGTCCCAAAACCATGCCGTCATTTTCTAGGAAGAGAAGAAGAACTGGATGAACTCCATACTTTGTTTGAAGAGAACCGACATATATTTCTTTATGGAATTGCCGGAATTGGAAAAAGCGAGCTTGCTAAAGCCTATGCAAAGCAATACAGAAAACAGTACACCAATATTCTCTATATGGAATACACCGGTAATCTATATCAAGATATTGTAGACATGGATTTTATTGATGATCCACCAGAAATCAGTGAGCAGGAACGTTTTCAAAGACATAACCGTTTCTTACGCTCTTTGAAATCTGATACACTGCTGATCATAGACAATTTTAATGTCACATCCACACAGGACAGTTGCCTGTCAGTCGTATTAAAATACCGTTGCCGGGTTTTATTTACAACCAGAAGCCAACTGTCTGAATACTGTAGTTTTCAATTAAAAGAACTGAAAGATATACCCACTCTTTTTCAACTGACATCTGTATTTTATTCAGAAGCAGAGGAAAACCGGGCAATCGTAGAAAAAATCATAGAAACTGTACACTACCATACTTTTGCTGTCGAACTGGCAGCCAAACTTCTGGAAAATGGAATTTTAACTCCAGAGCAATTATTGATAAAACTTCAAGAGGAAAAGGCTTCTCTTCATAATGAAGATAAGATTAAAGTAATGAAAGATGGTCAGAGCAAAAAAGCCACCTATTACAACCATATCCATACCCTGTTTTCGTTATACTCCTTATCACGGAAACAGCAGGATATTATGTGCAATATGTGTTTTATGCCTTCATCTGGTATTTCTGCCCGTATATTTTCCAAATGGCTGGAGCTGCTACTTTAAATGACGTGAATGATCTGATCGAGACAGGTTTTGTACAGTCAAGTCTCCGGCATACTATTTCTCTGCATCCAATGATTCAGGAAATTGCAGTTTCCGAGACCGCACCTTCTGTTACAAGCTGCCACACGTTATTGGATTCTCTGCAAAAAATATGTTTGATGCATGGCATTGAAGTTAGCTATTATAAAAAATTATTTCAAACAGTAGAAAACATCATGCTTTTCATTGAAAAGGACGATATTCCCCAATACCTGTTATTTTTAGAAGATGTTTTTCCATATATGGAGAAGTACCACTATCAAAAGGGTATGAAAAAAATCATCCAGGAACTACAGCATTTTATAAAAGCAAATACTTACGGGACTTCATCTGACCGTGCCTTACTATTGGATTATCAGGCAACGATGGAAACAAAAACAGAAAAAGCGATAAAATTAGAAAAAGAAGCACTTGCTCAAATAAAAGAAACTACAAAAGAAAATGCCCACCTGGTTTCCAACCTCCATTCCAATCTTGGGGGGCTTTACCGAATCAACGGACAACTTAATCTGGCTAAAAAACACATGGAAATGGCTATCTCTCTTTTAGAACAATACCAGCTTCTTTATACTAATGACAGTATTCCTCAGATTAATAATTATGCTGTCCTCTTAATTGAAATACAAGAACCTGACCTTGCCCTGTCTGCTCTTCAGAAATTAGCACAGATTATCAAAGAATATAATTCAAACCACTGTTTGGATTATGCCCAGGTACAGGAATCCCTTGGAAGTATCTGCCTGATCACTGCAAATATTTCGCAAGCGAAACCCATTTTAAAAAAGCCTTGAAAATTTATGAGGATATATGGGCAGACGAACCCGAATTGATTGAAGAAAAATATCAAGCAATTCAAGAATTGTATCCACAAGCTGGAATTGCTCTGGCAAAAAGTATTCTTCTCACCAAGCACTAACGGTTCCTACAAACACTTGTAAAATATATTGCCTCAATAATGTAAACGCCTAGTTTTGAGATACACTCCAAGACTAGGCGCTTGTCCATTTCCATTTTTTCTTAGACATGGAGCGTTTACATAAGGATCACTTTTCTTTTTTTGACACTTTTCGCTCCTCCTATCTCAAATTTTTTATAGTCTAGGTATATTGCCTTCATCAATGCCTGAGAACTTGTAAATATGCTCCTCTGCTTGTTCAATCTGCGATACATTACAATCATCTCGTCATCAACCTACTGTTTGATACAATATGTCAAATGCATAGTGGCTCAGTTCTATTAGAAATTTATATCTCTAACTCCGCACCAATTCTAAAATTCCTTTTGAAAGGCGATATACTTTATCAACACTTTCCAGTTCTTTATACTTATGCGTAATAAAAACGATAGTCTTATTTTTTAATTCACTATGTAATAACTCACGTAAAGCTTCATTTGATTCAACATCAAATCCTTCTGTTAGCCTCATCCATAAGTAAAATGTCTGCATTTTTCAGCAGAGCCCTAGCTACAGCTATCTTTTGTCTTTCTCCTCCAGAAAGTTTTGCACCATCTTGTCCAATTTTTTGTCCAAATCCATGATCCAATTTTTCAATAAAACCTAAAGCACCACTTTTTCTACATGCTTCAACAACTGCATCTCTTGACGCCTTTCCATCGATATTAACATTCTCCTCTATAGTCCCTTGGAATAGATATGGTCTTTGGCTTATAACCGCAATTCTATTTCTCATATCTTGTATATCCATCAATTCCACAGGAGCTCCATACAATTTTATTATTCCTTTTTGTGGCCGGTAGAATCCCGCCAAAAGGTTCAAAGTGTTGATTTGCCACTTCCATTTTCTCCTACGATCGCAATTCGTTCCCCTTTTTTTACACATAGTGAAATACCATTTAAAATAGGGTGTCCTGGTTCATAACCAAAGACAAGATTTTTTACTTCAAAAACCATATCCCTATCTTGATAAATTTTCTCAGGTTTCATTTCACATAATTTCATTTCCAATTCTTCCGGTTGTCCCCATAACTCAAAAAGACGTTTTGCCGATGGCTCAATTTGCGCAAAATAATATTTAATGTTTATCAATGCTGAAATTGGATTTACAACATATGCACTATATGTAATAAAAGCAAATGCTCCGCCTATAGTGAATTCTCCTTTTATTATAAAAAAGCCCACTTAATATATATAATAACGCATTTACAACCGTGTCTATTACTACAACACTGACAGTACTATATTCATCTAGCATTGCGTTCTTTTTATATGAATCCATCAAATCTTTTTGCAGACCTTCAAATTGAGATTTTTTACCTGAAACAGATTCCAGAGCTTCATTTCATGAATTCCATTTATACACTCGGCAAACCAACTCATAAACTTTCGTTTATCCTCAATCCACTGTTCAAACACTTCCCGTTTCTTGTTTGCACAATAGGACACTATTATAAATTTCAGTGGAATAATTGCTTCTATCAATATTGCTAATTTCCAGTCTAATAAGGACAGCCCAACTACTCCTCCTATTATTTGGAGAATTGATGATATAGAAAACTGAGTAATCTGATCCACAACAGATGACACATTATCAATATCCATACCAATTGTATTTATAATCTCTGCACTTCCTCTTTCAGCAAAATACTGTATTTTCATCCTATTGATTTTCCAGTAAGTCTTTTTATAGAGAGAATGTGTAAACTGATTATGTACATTTGAAAATAATTTTGTTTGGATTATATTTAACTCTTGCTGGGTTAAAGAAATTATTATTAATATAACAGAAAAATAAAAGAATGTATTTCATGTTTTTTCTGCAATATACCACAATCTGTTATTTGTCTTATAAGCAGTGGGTGTATAAAACGTTATGAATGATGAACCCAAAAGGCAACAGATAATCCCTGGAAAATACTTTTTATATTCACACAACATTTTACAAATTCGATACCATGTTTTCCCATTTTCTCTCATATCCAATTGCCATCCTCACTATTCGTTAAGCAAAATATTGACAAACAAGCTCATATATATCCTCTATATTGTAAGTTATTCCTATTCGATCTTCTGCATACAATTCATACATATTATTTTTACGCACAATATACATATCTATATCTGATGCCTTACTACTTTCAAATATTTCTTCCTCTTGATTCAAAAGAATAATATCAGGTTCATAAGCTATATATACTGTATAAAGGATATCGTTCAATGACTCATTGGAATCGTCATAATATTCTAAAGGAATTACATTTTCATCTAAAGGATTTTTCTGCAGATTTATTGCGTAATAACCGTTCTGACTAAACATCACTTTTAGCTGTATCATTTCCTCGTAATCTAAATCAATACCGGCAATTACCGGTATCTCTATATTGGTTTTATCCCTTATTACATTTTCTAGTATATCCGGATAATCAGATTTATGCGTTGCTATAGTCATCAAAAAGTCCATAACATCATCAAATCCTGCTGTGGGCTTTCTGTTTAAATATGTAGCAATATGTCCAGTGACAACAGGAGCCGCATAACTATTGGCTTGATTTACGATCCCATTCCACGAAAAATTTGCTATAATAGAATTCTCAATATTATAACCTTTTTGTTCTTGAAACAGAATTTGACCATTTCCCAAAAGACCATAACGATCCTGCCTGACACCAAAAACACCTGGATATGCAGCTGGATAAGTCTTTATATTTCTGTTATGATATGCTGCTACTATAATCGCATCAGCATCAAGTAATCTTTTTATTTGAATCCATAAGGGTTTAATATCAAAATAATTGATTGTTCCAAGACTCATGTGAATTAACTTTATTTTATTTTGAATACACCATTCCAAAGCTTCCAGCAAAACTGTGATCTGTGTTGTTCCTGCAGAGTCAGTCACATTCAAGTCCCATAATTCTATATCACTACATATGCTTGTGATAATTCCGACGCATACAGCGCCATGGAATGATTTATCGTCTTTATACTCACTTGGATCGCATTTAGAAGCCAAAAAAGATTTATGAACAATCCTTTGATTCCTGTTATTTCTCATATGATAAGGTATACCGTTATCAATCAATGCGAGCTTAATCATTTGCACTATTCCTATTCTTACCTGTTATATATCCAAGCCAAATATCGCATATTTATTATTCTCATGATAAACCTTGTAATTCTATGGTCAATAAAAATTCAAGTGTCGCTGAACCCTAATATGCTTCTCCAATCACACTGCCATCATAAGCATTGATCACATAAGAAAGCTCCTGTAGAGAATTTCCACCAATACTTTCCCTGACAGTAAAAATCCATGCTGGAACCAACCATGCGTGTTTCGGCTCCTGATAGGCTGTGGTATAAGTATACTGCAATTTTGCGTTTACCACATCATACTCCAGTGCGGTAGTGTCGTTGGCAGACTGGCCTTTTCCGGAATACCAATAAAAAATCTGATCTGTCAGCTTTGCCTGTATTTTTTCAAAAGGCAGAAGCTTTGTATTTTCCGTCACCGTACAGACTTCTTCCGATATCCCATCCCATTTAAAATATTTAATTCCTTCCTCTGTTATCAGAATAGAGATTGTTTCTACCTGGAACGGAGGCACATAACTATCCACTGTTTCTTCCGCAACCACGCCATCAGGAACTGAAGTAATACCCTCTACACTTTCGAAAAACAATACAGATATCCCGGTAATCCTCTATCCAGATCTCCCTGCCACAAAGCATCACTACCAAGTCCCAGACCATTGCGCTCTGAACATGCGCCATTCGGGAACCACACGGTACGATCAGAATCTACAAGGCCCATTCCATCGATACCTAAATCCTCTAAAACTTGTTCTGCCTGTTCCTTTCCATCTTCCTCTGTAAAGGTGATCTTGTCCATGCACTTTCGATACGCATCTGCCAGTTCATGAAATTTCTCTGTATAGCCGTTGGTATCCATGCCAAAGCTACTGTAATACTCACTCTGCATTTCCTCAGTTTCTATTGTTTCTTCTTCTATAAAATTAGAACCCTCCATCCAGAGAAAACTACTGTCATTGTCAATTTCCTGATTATACCGCTCTGCTTCTATATATGCCTTCCTGTCCTCGCCCACATCTGCAGTAAAATAATCCTCTGTATCTGTGTTTTCCAATTCAGTACTCATCCAACTCCGTGCCGCTTCCACACCGTGATCCTCTGTTTTTTTTGAAATTTTATCTCCATCTTTTCCGGTGCAGACGCTTCATCCGGTGCAAGCTCCATCCCCTCTCGGGTTGCGTTTTGAATCCCTGCAATCGATGTAGAATATGCTGATTGCAAGTAACTTCCTTCCTTCCTTGCTGGAAATCCTGTCTAACACTTCCTGATACGCATCCTTTGTCACCATCTGTGGCATATATAGTTCCTCACCGTCCGTAAAATAATCAATCAATCCATTCAGTTCTTCCTGCGTTAACTCGTGATTTTGCATCTCTATGACTGGAAGATTGCCAATGCTTTGTTCGCCCAACTTAATATCTGCCTGGATAACCACACGGTCGTTGCTTTTCTTTTCTTCAAATTTCCAATGCGTTGAACATTTGTCTCTCTCTTTTCTCCTTTTTTAAGAGGTTCACAGACAGCCGCCTCGCTAATCCCATCCACTTTGCTGACTACCGAACTCTCCTCTGGTGTTTCCTGACAGCTGGAAAGAATAATACACAACGCACCTACCATAATTGCTAGAACACTTTTTTTCATTTTTCCTCCATATATCTTATAGAATTGTCGCTTTTTCACGAAACTTCAATTATAAACTCTTTAACTTATAAATACCTTCCTGACACTATTAACGTTTTCGTATATTTTTTAGAAACAGACTACCTTATTTATTTTAATGTATAAGGCAGTCTGTTCTATGTACTAGTAACTATAACTTGTTAGTACATTACGCTATTGTCATTACTAATAACCACTCTTGAAGCATCCGCATTATGCTGAGATAACCAAGTCGCAGCACAATATGAACATGGGCAACCACATCCACAAACGCACCCAAAAGACTCAATCGTGTTCCTGTTTTTCTTCATATTTTTGTTGAGTTTCTTCATACGGTTCTCCTCCTTTCTGTTAAAATAATATCAATATTTCCGCTTCATTGGTGCCAAGAGAAACAGATATATGATATTTCATATTATAATTTCCGGATATAGAATAAACTAATTCAAAATGCTACTTTTCGTATGTGATTTAATTTATCGCATATTGTTTGCAAATTAAACTCATCCACTTTTATATCATCCAGCAATTTTATAATCGGCAAATTATATGTATTCTCTAATTCCATTATCACATATATCCAGCACTCTTCTACTACAGGCAAATCCAATAGATTCTGTTCTGAATTTTCTACTTTTATCATTGTGTATTTCAATATCACATTTTTAATTAGCTCTTCCATCCTATCTCCTCACTTATATTACAAAAATATTATTTGCAAGTTCTTCCAAAATTTTCAAAATTTCTTTTTCAATTTTAGTATCATCAAATATATCAAGGACTTGATATTCAGAATTTTCAGGTATCGCTGGTTTTTCATTCATATCCTCCATGGTATAATACCGTATCTTTTTCCATTCATGATCCGCCTTATAAAATTGTCGTGAAAGAATATATTCTTTCACTGGTGTATTATATTTTCTTAGAACAAAATCGCTTATATTTTTTAATACAGTATAATTCAAATCAGTATACCTATACAAAGCCAAAAAGCCTATATCTACATCCAATGCGTTTGAAATAATCAGAGGTAACTCGCCAAAATAATTTGTTTCATATTTTTCAAATTCCGAAACACCACCAGGGCAACCCACAAGAATCACATCGTACTCCTGTTGTTTTACTTTTGTATGTATCCAATGATTTAAAGCAATAATCTTTTCTGGATAAGACATGAATTTTGAATATAAGAAAGCCAGGAAGATTTTCCATTCCT
>ENA-OQAS01001004-OQAS01001004.1-human-gut-metagenome-genome-assembly--contig:-NODE-1004-length-13879-cov-2.049956_pt1 | contig 13879 bp, 23 predicted proteins | sample MGYA00242733_ERZ504523 | MGnify/ENA primary metagenome ERZ504523 (study PRJEB26092, sample SAMD00036239) | human gut metagenome | host: Homo sapiens | study: EMG produced TPA metagenomics assembly of... | reverse complement strand
TGTATTTTTTAATGATATTGTATGTGGTTTCTTCAAACTTATCGTTTCTGGCTTGCAAGGTAATTTTCATACTCCAGCCGGCTCAACCGCTCGATCTCCTCCCGGAGATTGTCCGCCGACATGCGAAGCGCCCCCTGACTCATGACCGTAAGCTGCTCCAGCCCGTCATTTGTCGCAACCGTGACACGGTACTTATGCCCGATCTCATGCACGGTGCGCTCGATAAATGCATCCGCGGTCTCATCGGTTTTCGTGTAGACCACATCCAGATTGTGATATTTGCTTCTGGCACCCGGATGTTCCTTGCGCTTATAGGCATCAAACACCACCAGCACCGGACAGCTCTTGTATCCCTGATAATTGCTTAAAATATCCAAAAGCTTGTCCCTTGCGGAATCAATATTGACACGAGAAGTTCGTTTAAGTCTTTCCATGCAAAAATAATATTGTAACCGTCCACAATCAGATATTCTTCCTGCGGTCCCTTCGCCGGATAGATCGGATTGCCTTTTTTATCATATTTTACCACATTCGGCTTCGGCGCATCGGATTTCTTTTTCAGCCACTTGCGCCGTTCCTGATCTTCCATATCTTCGCGGCTCATGCCAAACTCGCGAGCATAAATCTGCTGCAGCTCCTGATCTAACTCCCAGCCGGTCTTGCCGGAAGACTGCTGCCGGTGCACCGGGCCAAAACTCTGCCGTTGGTCTCATAACTGCGCCCGTCCGCAGGTGTCTGGGTTTCCTCCTCCGGCACAAACTGCCGCGGCAGATGCATATAATTATCCACCTGATCCCACGGCACGATAAATCCGGCACCATGCGCACAGAATACCGATCCGGTCGGATTTGCCGTATCTGCTTCACTGTCGTATCCGGTTTCCGCGATCACTTCCTCACTGTTGTGACAGACATCATAACCGGAAAGTTCCAGTGTCAGATGCCCGAGTCCGCGGGTATACGCATGCACCTCACTGCTGTAGTCCTGCATTGTTGCGACCGGAACCGTGCCCTGCAGCACGGCGTAGTCCATGCCGTTTCCGGTGCCAAATTCCGGCGAATCAAACTTGCCTGCACGCTGCTTTAAGTCGGTCATGGCACGGCCAACCATCTCCTGCGGTACTTCAAGCGTAAACGCATACACTGGTTCTAACAGCACGCTTTCCGTACTCTTTAACCCCTGCCGGATCGCGCGGTAAGTTGCCTGCCGGAAATCACCGCCCTCGGTGTGTTTGATATGGGCACGTCCGCTTAAAATCGTGATTTTCACATCGGTGAGTGCCGATCCGGTCAGTACCCCTGGATGCTCCCGCTCCATGATATGTGTGGCAATCAGCCTCTGCCAGTTAAGGTCGAGCACGTCTTCACTGCACGCACTCGCCACCTCGATGCCGCTGCCCGGTTCGCCCGGCTCCAGCAGCAGATGCACTTCCGCATAGTGGCGCAGTGGCTCAAAATGTCCCACGCCCTCCACCGGCTTTGCGATCGTCTCCTTATATACAATGTTGCCCTGTCCAAAGACAACCACAACACCAAACCGCTCTTTGATCAACTGCGTCAGAACTTCGATCTGCACCTGCCCCATCATCTGCGCATGGATTTCCTGCAGCTGCTCATTCCAGAGGATATGAAGCTGTGGATCTTCCTCCTCAAGCTGCTTTAATTTTTCCATCATCTCCACGGCATTCACTTCATCCGGCAGATAAATCCGGTAGTTAAGCACCGGCTCGAGTACCGGCACACTGCTCTCCTGCTGCGCGCCGAGTCCCTGTCCCGGTACGGTTGTAGTAAGTCCGGTCACAGCACAGACTTCCCCGGCCTCCACCGCCTCCGCGGTCTCAAATTTTTCTCCGGAATACAGACGGATCTGGTCAACTTTTTCCTCCAGACCATCATAGGAAATCCGGTCTTTGACATGCAGCGTGCCTCCGGTCACTTTCAGATAGGTCAGCCGCGCTCCTTTTGCATCTCTGCCAATCTTGTATACACGGGCAGAAAATTCGTCTTCATACTCCGGTGCCTGTGGTATTTTGCAAAGCCTGCAAGCAGTTCTTTCACACCCTCACTTTGAGTGCCGAGCCATAGTAGCACGGAAACAGTTCGCGCTTTGCCACCGCATGCGCCAGATGCTCCTCTGCAATGCTGCCCTGCTCCATATACTCATCCAGCAGTGCTTCGCTTCCCATCGCAGCTTCCTCGAAAAATGCTTCTCCGCTGTCTTTCGTAAAATCCACACATCCATCGGACAGTTCGGTTTTTAACTGCTGCTGCACGACTTCCTTGTCCGCCCCCGGCAGATCCATCTTGTTGACAAACAAAAAGGTCGGAATGTTATAGTGCCGCAGGAGCCGCCAGAGTGTCCGCGTGTGTCCCTGCACGCCATCGGTTCCGCTGATAACAAGGATTGCATAGTCGAGCACCTGTAACGTGCGCTCCATCTCCGCGGAAAATCCACATGTCCCGGCGTATCCAGAATTGTTATACCAACCGACGATTCGCCATGCGAACTCTCATTCGGCATTTGCAGCCGAAACCGCGCCTGCTTGGAAAAAATTGTTATTCCACGCGCCCGCTCCTGCGCATCCGTATCCAGAAATGCATCCTGATGGTCCACACGCCCCAGCGCGCGGATCTGCCCGGTAGCATATAACAGTGCCTCCGACAGTGTGGTCTTTCCGGCATCGACATGCGCCAGCAGACCGATATTTATATTTTTTGCGGGATTTTTTCTACCCATAAAAAAAGCCCCTTTCTGTGCTATCATAATCCAATAGATTTATGATAGCACAGAAAGGGGGAGAAGTCACGAATCTTACACCGTCGTATTCACTCCATTGATCGTGGCATGCTCATCCTCGCCCATCGGAATCACAAGGCACTTCTGCCCATTAATCACCTGCGACTTGATCTGCGATGCCTTCTCCGGCTTCACACGCAGTACCACATCATAGGTCTTTGTCTCCGCGATATAATTGTCGATCTCTTCCTGCTTTTCAATGAGCTGGGAGGTACGCTCCGCAAGCGCCTCATCCTTTTCATTAAGCTGCACGGTCAGTGTGCCGACCTGATCCTCAAGTGCCATTTTTTCCACACGCAGTTCATTCTGCACAAGCGCCTTGGAGTCGATCACATTCTCGGCTGCAGGCGGTTTCTCGCCAAATGCCTCATCCACAGACTTTTCGATCTTTGCAGCCTTTCCTCGCTGATATCACTGTCTGCAAGAAGCTTTGTGACCACTTCCTTATCGAGCAGGAAAACATCTTCATCATCATCGTGTGTCTCGGCATATTCATCAATCATATCACTTAATTCTGCTGCAGATCCAAAGCACATCATCGTGTGCTCATCCTCTGCGCCAAGCACTGTGCGACGATGGAATGGAATGCCATCTTCTGCTCGGTTGCAGTGCGCTCAATGCCGCAACCCAGTCCGTTTGCCATAAATTCAGAATGTGGCTCCTTGGTATTTTTCGTGTAAAACAATGTCGAATGGATATCCGTACTGCGGTCATTGAATGCCGGGAATAAAAATGCAGTGTCCACAGCTCCTACCACCCAGTCGCGCACGCGCGGCCCGATCCGGTGCTCCTCCTCGAGAAAGCCAAGCCCCGGCTTTGACAGATCGACCGGACAGATCGCACAGATCAGATATTCGTACACTTCCTCGGACTCATCGAGATTGTTATTGTCACTCGTCCGGCTCATCACATCGTATGCATCGTGAAACAGCACGATCAGATAATTTCCGGCATGATCATACGTGTCGATTACCAGATCATAAAAGGTATCTAGCAGATTTTCATCTTCCAGCTTCGATGCGCGCAGTGCCATCAGAATATGCTGACGACCGCCCACTTCCTCTTCCTCAATCGGAAACTTCAATTCCAGAAGGTTATTTCCGATGGTTCCGGACAATGCCTTATTTGCAATTTCCAGATATTTGTAAAATTCATCTTCTTCCAGATTCAGAAATGTATTTCCAAACTTACAGACTTTATTGTGATTTCCGTCAACGTAACAGCCACACACGCGCGTAAACGTTGCCGCCTCTTTCTTGAATCTTCTCTTTAACTCCAGGACTTCCTTTTTATTCATTTCTTGGATTCCTCTTCCCTGATTTTCTCTTTCAGTTCCTCAAACAATGAAAGAAACTCTTTCTCCACATCAGCCATCGGCTGAAATTCATAGCTCGGTGTGCTCACCATAACCGGCTCCACCGAATACATTTTTTCATCCATAAAATGAAGGAACTCATAATACAGGCAGCTGTCATCAATGTTTGTAATCAGTTCTGCCTCTTCCCCCTCCGGCACATATCCCAGAAATTTAGTGTAGATCATATGCTGCAGCTGTTCTTCGATCTGCAGATACATCGTCATGTTTTTCTTGACCGGGCGGGTAATGTCCGCCAGATAAGCTTCACTTCCATCGTGAAGCAGACAGGCAAGTGCCGTCTGTGGCAGATAGTTTCTCGCAGTTGCCTCATGGCAGCACTGGATGCAGTGCTGACCTACAGAAAAAACTGCGGGAAATGCCCGTTTGCCCGCGTCATCATCGACAGGGCATGTGCAATATCCTCAATTCGTATTTTATCCTCTTCCGGCTCAAAGGTATTAAAGTCAACCTTTGAAAATGTTGTCAGACAATCCTTTTTCATCTGTACTCCCCCATATTACACGCATACATCAAAGATGTATGGCATACGTGAACCTTTACCAGCTAAGTACTTCATGGCCATTCTCAGTGACAAGAACCATGATCTCCACTGTGCAGATGGCATTCCATCCTCGGTGTATACTTCCCAGTCGTTCTCTTCGTCAATGAAAATCTCCACACCGCCCATGTTAACCATCGGCTCGATGGTAAAGATCATACCTGGAGCAAGCACCATCTGGTTCCTCGTTTGGAATTATAACCAACCCACGGCTCCTCATGAAATTCCAGGCCAACACCGTGGCCGCCAATTTCACGTACAACGGTATACCCGTTAGCATAAGCATGATCGTGAACTGCCTGACCCATATCACCCAAAAAACCCCAGGGCTTTACTTCCTTAAGTCCAAGTTCTACACATTCTTTCGTTACCTGAACCAGTTTCTTTTTCTCCGGGCTTACTTCCCCAATGCAGAACATCCGGAAGAATCGGAAAAATATCCGTTCAGAATGGTAGAACAGTCTACATTGATAATATCCCCCTCTTTTAAGATCACCTTCTCGGAAGGAAATCCGTGACATACCTGCTCATTCACTGAAGTACATACACTGTATGGATATCCTTCGTAGTTGAGCGGTGCCGGAATACCTCCCATGGAAGTGGTCATATCATAGACAATCTTATCAATTTCCGCTGTATTCATTCCTGCGTGAATGTTCTTTTCTATGTAATCAAGTACTGCTACATTGATTTTGGCACTCTCCTTTATCCCTGCAATCTGATCCGGCGTCTTGATCAGGTCATGTGTCGGAACAACGTGACCCTCCTGTGCCAGACATGCAAGTTTATCATCGAAAGCCGCATGACACGCCTTATATTTCTTGCCGCTTCCGCACCAACATGGATCATTTCTTCCTAATTTTACTGACATTTTTTAATCTTCTTTCTTTTTATTATTGTATGTGACATTTCCAAAACTCACACGATTCCATACTTTAGCATTCACTTTGTATTTTTGCTTTTTCAAAAGCTTCTGATAGGAATCCTCCATATACGCATAATCGTCATAGGTACGGTTATGAGCTGTGCATACACCTCCTGATATTTCTGGGCGTATGCAATCCTTTGGATCGTCTTTTTTGCATCTTTTCTGGAAATCCCCAGTGCCGTTTCCCCCTGACGTTCCGTCAGATCCTCCCAGAAATCCTCCAGTTTATTGTCCATATGTTTTTGGTCATTGTCATCCAGTGTAATGCCTTCCTCCATGGCCATCTGATAAAAAAGTTCATCATGAAGTGCCATCTGCATCGCATTTTTGCGTGCAACGGCATTCATAAATCCCCCTTCTACACGCATACTCCAGTAACGGTTCGGATCATCCGGATCGTATACCAATGCCTCCTGCTGAATCTGATATTCCTCATATCCGACATAAAATGCCATGTCCCTGAGGGTCAGTTTTTCACCATTGATCTGCGCTGCCACTTCATCCAGAGACTCCCGGTACACAAGCGCCTTGCATTCGTCATGCTATTATTATTTCTCATGAGCATCACAAGCACAACTGCAATCAGAACAATGGATACCAGATGTTTTGGTCTCATCAAAAACTCCTATACCAGTCTGCGTATTGCGGTGATCGTGTGACAGTTCACCGGACGGCTGTTTGTAATTCCGGCTCTTGTTGACTGCGCCTCCACGATATTTCCGTTTCCAATGTAAATTGCCACATGTCCCGGATATACCACGACATCTCCCGCCTGGATATTCTGATAAGACACCGGCTGTCCCACACTCTTAAATGCCTGGGAATACCGTGGGGTACTGATTCCAAAATGTGCATAGACCTGATGTACAAATCCGGAACAGTCAACCCCATTGGTCAGACTGTTTCCTCCCCATACATATGGGTTTCCGACAAACTGCTGCGCATAAGCCACAATATCCGCACCGCCCACATTTGTTGTCTGTGAAGATTGCAATCCGGATCTTTCAGATAGGAATCGCTTGCAATTCCACCACTGGCACCGGTACCTCCACCGTCATAGGTGTTGGCATTGGCACGCGCTGCCGCAGCCTCCTGTGCACGGATAATTGCCTCCTGTTTGGAAATTGTCTTTTTATAGTCCTGCGCCTGCTTCTGTGCTTCTGCCAGCTGCTGCGCATAGGCATCTTTTTGTTGTTCGAGCTTTGCCATGAGGGTTTTCAGTTCCCCCTGCTGGGTCTGATACTTATCCTGCAAAGCAAGCAGACTGTCCATCTCATCTGCCAGCTGCATAGTCCAGTCCTCAACCTTCTTTACCGCATTCTGATAAGAGTCATAAGTTCCCTGTCAGATTTGTACAGATCGGTCGCATATTCAATACGGTTTAACATATCGGAGAGCCCATTGGACTCCAGAATGGCCGACAGATGGAATTATCGGTACTGTTCTCATACAGATACTGAATCCTAAGCTTCATGGCATCATACTGCTTCTGCTCTTCTTCCTTTGCTTCTTCCAGCTTTTTGTTTGCCTGCTCCACTTCATTCTGCTTGTCCTTAATATCCGACTTCAGCTGTTCCTGCTTGGAAAGAAGTGTTTTCATCTTGGCTGCGGCAACAGAGATGCTGTCTTTTACATCCGACTGACTGTCTTTGATATTTGCAATGTCGCTATTTTTTTCTCTCAGCTTTTTCTTGTACGCATCACGTTTCTTTTCGGCCTCGGTCTTTGCATACACATTCGGCACCGCACACGCACCTGCGGTAAGTGACCCTGCCAGAACAAACACCAATACTGCCGCACAAATCTTATTCTTCGTTTTTACATGTATTTTCTTATGCATATTATGCCTCCAGACTTATCTTCCATGGAGCACTCCCATACCTCCCTTTATTGTGGCACAAAATACATATTTTTTCTACTGGTTTTTCTTACTAATTAAGGAAATTCATAATTTTTTTCAAAAACAGCCATTATTTCCGCAAATCGGCATTATTCATTAACCAGACCGTACTCAGTTTTCCATCTTCCCCCATATTGTGCCTGCAGGCTGGTATAATATCCCTCGTCTTCAAAATACCACTCATAGGACGTATAATTGCTCATGCTCACATAATTTGTCAGTTGATATCCCAATACCTGTCCAAAATCATCCGGCTGACTCTCAAACCCCAGATCCCCTACCAGTTTCAGATCATTTTTTCCCACCGGTGAACCCGGATTTAATGTAAGTCCTCCAACGATTCCCTTTTCCGGCACAATATCCTTATCCGATGTATTAAAAATAAAAATCGTCCCGCGGTAAGTTCCATCCTCCTCATAGTATGCATAACCATTGGATTCTCCCGGCTTAATCTTTTTCTCTTCATCGTTACTGATGGTAAATCCGGCTTTTTCAAACTCCGAAAATTTACACGGAATCGAAAACTCGTTTCCGGAAAGGGCGAATGTATGAAATCCATGCACATAAGACACATTCTCCCCATTCAGATTCTTAAATTTTCCATCCGGCGTCTTACTTTTTGAATCTGCCTCAGCATCTTTGTGGGAATTTTCAGAGGTATGGGAACTGTCATCGTCCCGAATCGTCTGAATTGCCTCACGAATCAGACCCACAGCCCCGTTGTCGGACTTTAAATACATTCCCACGATTCCGAAGATTGCAACCACACCCAGAACAATCACAACAATTGCGATGGCCTTTTTGACTCCCCGAATTGTCCTTGACCGGATTTCCCTGCGCATCAACCTCACTTTCCCTCTGCTCCCGTTTCGCCCGGCAGTGTATTTTTTCGCGCTCCGCGCGCTCGTATTCCCGCTGGCTCCAGCTCTTCTTGGGCTGATCATCCAGCCGCTGTCCGTCACGCGAATAATACACCCCGTTTAAGTTGTATCCCCCCGATGGTTTCTGCTCCGGTGTGCATAGTCCTGAAATTTCTTTTTTCTTTCGTTTTCCATAACTTTCTCCTTTTGACGCTTTCTATCATCAATTCTAACATTCACTCACTTTCTTTACAATGAGTAACTTATCGCCCTGCTGCACATCTGCCGATTTGAGTCCGTTTGTCTCCATAATTTCTGCCTCGGTAGTATGAAAATGTCTTGCAATGTCCCATAATTGTTCTTCTTTTTTAACAATATAGCCAACAATTCCCGGCTGCTTCATCAGTTCCACCGCGTCTAGCGTTCCTTATGGATATCCACAATTTTTTCCATGCACACTTCCTGCTGTACAATTGTCTGCAGGGAAATAACCGCCTTGACCTCAAATCGTTCGTTATCCAGCAGATTCACCGCAAGCTGATCAATCGCCGGCTCGATTTCATAAGAAATATCTTCCGTGTGCCCTTTCATGCCGGGAACATCAACAATCTGTGTAAACGGAATCTGTTCCTGCGTATGTGCAATCGGAAAACTATCATCCGTCGTTGCATACAAAATATCAACCGTCAGGATTCCTTCTACCTGTAACCCGTTTTCCACCGGTTCCACATGATCCATCTCTGCATGCCCCTCAAAAGAACACAGCTGTAAGATCCGTTCCTGTTCTTCCGCCAGCTTCATCTGTTCAGAGATCCGCAGTTTTGCTTCATTTTTAATCAGCAGTTTTTTTTGCACAGACCATTTCTTTCTGTGGCACAAGATTTGTTTCCAGCGAATAGACATCTGCCAGAAGTTCCACATTCCTTTCTTCCCACAGCTTCATTTCCACATCCATGGAAAGATTCAGGCTCAGCGCCCTCATTTCGCCATCATAATCTTCTGCCGGTTCCACCTCATATTCTTTCGTCTGGCAATGTACCCAGCAGATCGGCTGTGTTCCGGTCATTCCCCCTTCTATTGATTCGGAAAACGGAACCATCGTTTCATACCACTCCATTTTTCCTTCCGGACTGCTGTACAATACATTCACATACGCTTCTCCCTGAATCTGCATCTGCTCCCCGGTGCAGATCACCTGCCGGTTACGCACTTCCACATAATCATAAAGCAGATGTCCGATATTCGGACTGGACTGTGGCAGTGCAATATCACTGTGCACACGCAGGATATCCTTTTTCGCGGATGTCAGTGCCAAAAGCTGCATCGTCCGGCTTTTCTGCTGAATATCCGGATCATTTTCAACACCACTTACAATTTCTTCTTCCACCGGCACCTCACACACGGCATGAATGCCAAGCAGAGCACGCACGGCGAGCTTTCTGGAATTGATGGCACTGATATTCAGATCCTCCAGATCTCCGCTCAGATTGACGGTATCGCGTTCTTCCACCTCATCCATAAAAATTTTTTCTCCGAAATTTATACTGTCCGTAAAAGATTCCAGCCGGTTATCTTCACTGCGGTATAACACGACAAAACGCAACTGTCCGGTAACCCACACCGTCTGGCTGCTCACCTTGACATCCTCAAAAATAACAGAACCCCTGGTATGTATAATGTTCAACAGATCCGGTTTGTTGTCTTTTACAATACAGTCATCATCCAGCGTAATCTGGGTAAACGCCCTGCTCCTTAGTAAATTCTGTCTGAACAGCTGTCTCTTCAATTCCAAAACAAAAAAATCCCCTCTCTTTGAAGTAAGTATACTAATACTTATTCAAAGAAAGGGAATTTTATTCATTCCTAACAAAGTTTCATTCGAATGTCCTTTGTAATAATATCAGTGTAACTGAATGACAATAACTGTGGAGGATTTTCCTCTCGCTCGTCATCTACAAGTATTGTAAAAACGCTTGGATATGCGCCCTGGATAACGCCTTCCTGAATATCTACCTTGTTACGTCCACGGTCTAACTGAATTTTCACTCTGTTACCGCGCTGCCGATGAACGGATGCCCGAACCTTGCTAATCTGTGCCTGTTCCATTGTTGCCTCCTCCATTTGAGTTGAATATTCTAGAAAATACTATATCTAGTAGCTTTAGTATAGCAGAGTGTTAAACTTTTTACAATAGTTCTTAAGTACCCTATTGAAACAGTACCTCTTCCTCCCGCAGTTCCAGCTTCAGTACAATAAACGGATAACTAGGTGCTTTTGTCACCTCTTCTCCGTTTTTTGGTCCCTGCAGTCTCGTCTTTACACAGATGGCGGTATCACTCAGATAACAGTCTTCCACGGAGATGCTGTATCCTCCGGTCTCCTGTATTCCATAACCTCTGGCAACGTATAAATATTCATTATCGCTGTATGTAAAACGGAAATCCCCCTCCTTTTTTTCTTCAATCTGTTGTCTTAAGGCTTCCGGAAGTTCTTCCTCCTTTGTCACGGTAAACTCCAGATCCTTTACCTTCTCCTCACATTCTTTTCGCACACACCCGCTCAGCAGCATAAGCACCCCCAGCAAAATGATCATCAGGATATACTTTCTTTTTTATCTTTCATGGTTGACCACTCTATTTTCGTTCTTATGCTATCCTATGCAGCGGTCGTGCGATCTATTCTTTTGTATTTTTGTGTTCCTGCAGCATTTCATGAATCACATTCTGGCAGTATGCGCCGATATGTTTCTGATCTTCCTTGGAAAGTTCGGCAAAAATAATCGGCTCCCCATAGGTCAGTTTTACCTCTGCACGGTGCAGCCACGGAAAATGATTTTCAAAAATATCCGCCGTCCCGGTAAGTGCCATCGGAATGATCGGACATCCCGTCTTCTGTGCTATTTTAAAAGAACCATCTTTAAACGGCAAAAGCATCGTTGTATCCTCCCGGTCACGATTTCTCGTTCCCTCCGGGAAAATACAGATAGAAATGCCGGACTTCACCTGATCGATAGCGATCAGAATGGTCTTAAGTCCCTGCTTTAAATCCTTGCGGTCAAGAAACAGACAATACAGACGGCGCATCCATATTCCCAGCAGCGGAACCTTATTGACACCATCTTTAGAAATATACCCGGTCAGATTCGGACACTGTGCATAGGTAATTACAATATCAAAAATGCTGCGGTGATTTCCAATATAAAGTACAGCCTGATCCGTTGGTACATGTTCTTTTCCCTCAACAGTCAGATGAACCCCCGCCAAAAAAGATACACAGCGCAGTCCCCACTGCACAATCCGAAGCTGGCTGATATCGGCTGCATGTTTATCAAATTTTGCGATAATCCATTCGATTCCGAGAACCGGCAGTCCAAGAATCAAAAATAAAAAAACATAAATAACTACGATAATTGTCCGCATTTTCTTCCTCCATAAAAAAGCCTGAAGCATTTCATCTTCAGGCTTTTTCACTTTTTGCTTAAACCTGGAACGTTGACAGTGCATCCAGCAGGCTCTGGGCCTTGGTCGTAAGACTCTGGGATGCTTCATCCAGATTCTTGATTGCATCCAGCTGCGTACCTGCTGCCGAATGTACCGATGAAGAACATTCTGCCGTCTGGGTGGACGCATCGGAAATACTCTCGATTGCACTGAGTGTCTCGTTTCGTGCACCATTCATTTCCTGCACATTATTCGAAATCGTCTGCAGTGCCTGAATCAGCTGCGCTACAAGCTGGTCAATCTGTTTAAAGGAATTTGTGGTATCCTCTACAACGGAAGACTGGGAAGAAACTGCATCTTCCGCCTGTCTTGCGATATTTACCACTTCTCCCGTCTTGGAAACGATTTCATCTACAATGGAAGAAATCTGGGAAGAAGAAGCAAGACACTGATCGGCAAGCTTGCGGATTTCTTCTGCGACCACAGAAAATCCTCTACCGGCATCTCCCGCACGCGCTGCCTCAATGGACGCATTCAGGGAAAGTAAATTCGTCTGTTCCGCAATATCATTGATCGCAGAAACAATGTTGCTGATGGATTTTGATTTTTCTTCCAGTTCCTGTATTGACTGAATGACATTTCTTGTAATGTTTGCAGTGGTCTCGGATGTCTGCGTAAGTGTCTGTACAGAAGATATACCGGTGGTAATGGTTTCTCCGGTTGCAGAAGTAAGTTTTCCCAATTCATCTGCATTGGAGCTTACATTATTAATCTTTCCCGATAAGGAATCCATCTGACTCATACAGTTATCGGAACCGGTATCCAGTTTGTTCACACCACTCTCAATCTCTTCAACTGCACTCTGAATATTCTTAGAAGTTTCAAGGAATTGTTCCAGATGCCTCTGCCACATGAATTGCCGCTTCTCCAACCTGCTGACTCACATCATTGACATCCAGAATCAGAGATTTCATATGCTCTACGGTATCATTGACACCATCACACAGTAAACCAAATTCATCTTTGTGCTTTGCGGAAAGATGAACCGTAAGGTTTCCATTGGAAACTTTGCGCAGCTGACGCAGAATATATTTGATGGTTCCTGTCATCTGACTCGAAAGGAATAACCCAAGTGCAAGTGCGATGATCATACAGACAATCACAAGTACGGTTGTCAGCTGTTTGATTCCGGATGACTGCTCAAGCAGACGGTCAGAAGGAATCAGTGCCGCAACCATAAGATCTCCGGCTGAAAGTTTACTGTATACAAACATGTATGACTTTCCATTAAATGTAATCATCTGGTTTCCGGAATCTTTTTCCCGTTCAATGCTTTCTTATAAAAACTTGTACCGTAAATCAGTGCTTTTTCCGTCTTGACGGATTCATCGGAATAAAACTCTTTTCCATCTGTATCCGTAATTAATGCTACATAGCCTCCCTTTCCAGGATCCAGTGACTGCATGGCGGAACGGATAAAGGAATCACTGATGTTTATGATCATCATGGCCGGCTGATTGTTCATTTTTTTTACAATTCGCAGACAGTAGGAATCAATTCCCAGATCCAGTGTTTTATCCGAACTTCATCTGTCCCAAAGAAAAACCAGTTTGTTGCACTTTTGCTGACCAGTTTTCCCTGATCGCATCCGACATAGTCCGTATAAACATTTCGGTCACGAACAATTCCCTGACAGTCAATCGTACGCTTGTTGTCCGCGATAATATAGGCTCCCTGTATCTTACTGTCAAGTGCCATCTTATTGCGCAGTCTGCCTGATAGTCTTTGCGCACGGAGCTCTCATCATACATATCCATCAACCCCGCAAAATACTTACGCAGATCCGACTCGGTCAGATAGGTCTTAAATTCGTCCTTCTCACTCGTGATAACCAGATTGATATACTGCTGCATCGTATCAGCAGTCTGCTGCACCGATTCCTTGTATGTATCCACAATGGCATTGGACGCATTATTGTAAGAAGTAATACCAAGAACCAGTACACCTATCACCGGAATTAAAAAAGCCCCAACCAGCCG
>ENA-OQAS01001003-OQAS01001003.1-human-gut-metagenome-genome-assembly--contig:-NODE-1003-length-13883-cov-2.131361_pt1 | contig 13883 bp, 24 predicted proteins | sample MGYA00242733_ERZ504523 | MGnify/ENA primary metagenome ERZ504523 (study PRJEB26092, sample SAMD00036239) | human gut metagenome | host: Homo sapiens | study: EMG produced TPA metagenomics assembly of... | reverse complement strand
GAAGCTGACTACACCGGCGCATGGCTTGGTTATTTGATCAAATCATTCGCTATGGGCACACCACCACCAACGCTGATCATCCCTGTTTAGTGGAAGATCGCTATGTTATGGCGCCTTCGCCTATTCCTCGTTTTGACACGATGAAGCTGCATATGAGCGAAAATCTTACCCTCCTCGGTGCTGGCCGAGAAAAGAAAATCTATGCGGTGCCACCTTATACCAAGGTAGCGCCTCTGGATTTCGAAGATTATCCCTTCTCGGTAGAAAACTTCGAAGGCAAGCATTGCCGTTTGTGTGGTGCAACAGGCGTGTACTTGGACGAATTGATCGACGACAAAACCGGCGAGACGTATTACCAATGCAACGATACGGCCTATTGCCATGCGCGCTGTGAGGCGCAGGCGGCCGCTAAACAGGAAGCCGGTAAGCAAAACCAGGAGGGTGAATAAGTATGAGTATTCCAGAAATGGAACAAAGTCCTTGCTTGTCCGTTTCGCATGTGTCGAAACGTTTTGGCGAAGGGTGCGAGTACTGCCTTTCTCCTGATGCAAAGCTTGAGCGTAATATCTGCCCTCACTGCCATACAGTTCATGCAGTACGCGACGTGAGCATAATCTCTATCCTGGCGAGATTGTAGGTATTGTAGGAGAATCCGGTAGCGGTAAATCAACCTTCATGCAGTGCTTGTATTTCGATCAGCAAGCAACGGAAGGCGAAGTTCGTGCAATTCCTTTTGACGGTGGAGTCCAAAACCTTCTCACTCTTTCGTCACAGCATAAGCGCAAGGTTCGCAATACGGTTTTAGGCATGGTGTATCAAAATCCTTATTTGGGATTACGCATGAACTTTTCGTCCATGTCAAACATTGCCGAACAGATGATTGCGGCTGGTAACCGCAATGTAGAGACCATGCGTGCGCGCGGCAACGAGTTGCTGGACAAGGTAAATATTCCACTCAGCCGCGCAGGTGAACCACCGAAGCAGTTTTCTGGTGGTATGCAGCAACGTGTACAAATCGCAAAAGCGCTTTCCAATAATCCGCCCATTTTGTTGCTTGACGAAGTAACCACAGGTCTTGATCTTTCGGTTCAGGCAAGCGTACTTGATCTCATTTTGCAGATTAAACGCGATTTCGGCGTAAGTATGTTGGTGGTTAGTCATGACCTGGGCGTAATTCGCATGTTGGCAGATCGCACCTTCGTAATGCTGAATGGTCAGGTAATTGAATCGGGTTTGACCGATCAGATTCTAGAAGATCCTCAGCATGCGTATACCCAGCAATTGGTGTACTCGCTGCTCTAACAGGCAAAGCGCGAGAAAGTACTGGTGCTCTTTCGATGTGGCTAGCTCTGCGATGAGGTTACAGAACATCAAGAATTTCAAGTGCTGATTTATAGGCCTTTTTCTCTCATCTCTGGGAGGTTGTCCGTTCGGTTGGTATGTGCTCTTTGGCTAGCGGGCAACTCCGCACGAGATGTTTTATAAATACTTAGGTATGGGAGATAACTATGGAAGCAAATTCTTTAGTAATACGTGGCGGCAATGTGGTTACCGAAACCGAAATATTGCCCAATCATGATGTTGTTATTAAACAGGGAACAATTGTTGATATTAAGCCAACGCTTGCAAATGCGCGCACTCGAGAAACCGATGTCTTTGCTGATACAGGTAATCCTGGGCTTGTAGTGGATGCTGCAACGGGCTTGCCTGTAGTTGATGCACGTGGTGCGTATGTAGTGCCTGGTATGGTAGACATTCATTCGGACTATATTGAATCAGTAGCATCTCCTCGTCCGAGCGTGGTTATGGATTTGCCTACTTCACTTTATAAAGTAGACCGCGAATTGGTTACTCATGGGGTGACCACCATCTACCATTCTCTTTCTACGTATGGTTCGCACGTGTTTGATCACAAACCTATCCGCAATTTCGAAAATGTTCAAAAGTTGCTCGATGCAATTGCTGCAATTCGCGAAGGCGAAGAACATGATCACCTTATTCGTCATCGTTTGCATTTGCGCGTAGAGCTTGATGCGGTAGACCGCGTAGATGAAATTGAACACTACCTTACAGAAGACAAGGTAGACTTGATTTCGTTTATGGATCACACTCCTGGTCAGGGCCAGTATCGCGACTTGTTGGTGTATAGCAACACCATGAAAGGCTATCGTGAAGGCATGACTGACGAAGAGGTTGATGCGCTTATTAAAGATCGCCAAAACGCTAAAAAAATCAGCCTGAGGATTTGAAGCGTTTGGCGGACCTTGCTCATGAAAAAGTATTTCACTGGCTTCTCATGACGATGATTGCACTGAGAAGGTGGAATACATGGATTCGCTTGGCGCAGTAATTTCCGAGTTCCCCATTGATATGAAAACGGCGCACGAAGCGAAGGAACACGGCATGTTTACGCTGGCAGGAGCTCCAAACGTAATGTTAGGCCACAGTCATTCTGGAAACCTTTCAGCACGTGAAGGGGTTGAAATGGTGCGATTGATATGCTGTGCAGCGATTATTATCCAGCGGCGCTCATTGATGCGGTATTTACCCTCCATCGTGAATGCAAAATGAGCCTACCTTCTGCTTTCGCGTTGGTTACCGCAAATCCAGCAAAAGCAGTTGGTATTGATAATGAAGTCGGTTCTCTTGAGGTAGGCAAACGTGCCGATATTCTGCTCGTTCGCGAAATTGGCTGCAACCCTGAAGGAACCGTTACCACTCCAGTAATCACGCGTGCTTTCGTAGGTGGTAATTCGGTCTATCGTTCTCACTATCCTGATCAGCCCCAAGGCTATGATCGCTAGGAGGTAGCTGTGGAATCTGTAGTAGAAAATGAGCCTTTGCTGAGCATAGAAAACTTGTCTAAGTCTTTCTATATGCATATGGCGGATCGTCAAATCAAAGGCTGCCGGAATATTACGCTCGCTATTCAAGAAGGCGAATTTGTGGGAATTACGGGACGTTCGGGTTCCGGTAAATCCACTATTTTGCGTTGCATTTATCGTACGAATTGCCCGATCAGGCTCCATTTGGTATCGCAGTGCCAGTTTTGGAAAAGTTGATTTGTGCACGGTAGGGGAACGAGAAATGATACATATCCGTGCTTATGAAATGGGATATGTTTCTCAGTTTTGAATGCTCTGCCTCGTCAGACTGCATACGATATCGTGCTGCAAAGCGCACTTGAAACGTTTGGTTCTGCTGATATGGAACGTGCAAAGGCGGAAACGGAACGAATGCTGCATCATTTTGATATCAATGAATCGCTTTGGCCTTTGTATCCACGAACCTTCTCGGGTGGCGAAAAGCTGCGTTTGAATATTGCGGCAGCATGATCAAACAGCCTCGTTTGCTTCTTCTTGATGAACCTACGGCATCTTTGGACGCAGCATCAAAGATGAAGGTTCGTGAATTGATCGAACAGCTCAAGGCACAAGGTACTACCATGCTTGGTATTTTCCATGACTTAGAATTCATGGAGGGCCTTTGCGATCACGAATTCAATATGCAAAAAGGAAGCATTGTTGCGTAAAGTACGCTAGATTTTAAGCGCGTACCTTTTAATAAGGTGCGCGCTAGGATATTTACTGAAGGAATAGTATGAAACCAAATCTTTCCTTATCAGAGCTCTTGGGATGGGATGGCGCTTCTCCCTTGCGCGCAGACTCCATTGTCATTCAACCATTTCTGATGGGTCTTTTACTTCTGCGGAGTTGTTGGCTCAGGCTCAAGCTGCAGGATTGACTCACCTTGCGATAACCAATCACGACACAACGGCGGGGTTCGATGATGCAGCCGCTGCGGCACAAGCGCTCTCTGCTGTTCCGGGTAACGAAGGATCGGCGGTTATCACCTATATTTCTGGCATAGAAATTAGTGCTTGGAATCCTGCTCCAGAACGCAAAGTACATATTCTTGGCTTTGGTCTTAAGGAGAACTCTCCAGCGATTGCTGCTCTTTGTGGCCCTACTTTGCGCGCTCGTACGGAAAATACTGCTTGGCAGCAAGAGCAGATTGAAAAAGCAGGATATAGTCTTGACTATGAACTGTTAAAAAAGTTGCGTGCGGCATCGACGGGTTTTTACAAACAGCATCTTATGGCAGCACTCACAACGGCTCCTTTTACGAGCCAGGAATACCAAACGCTCTATAAAAGCTTATTTAAAGGTGAAGGTATATGTAAACGTGATATCACCTACGTCGATGCGCGTGATGCGGTCGCCGCAATTACTGAAGATGGTGGTGTGGCGGTGTTGGCGCATCCCGGACAATTGGACAGCTACGATATGGTGCCTGCGTTAGTGGATGCGGGGCTTTGGGGGATTGAACGTTTTCATCCTGACCATACTCAGGCGGACTGGGATGCTGTGCTGAATTAGCTGATCGCTTTGGGCTGGAATGTACCGGTGGCTCAGATTTTCATGGCGATTTCGGTGAAGTTGAGCGTCTTGGTCAGTGCTTGCTTGCGGTTGACTAAATCCATAAGGAAACTGAATAACGCATAAAGTAGAGCTTTATCTTTCGTTTCAGCTCGGCTTCACGCTTTATCGCTTTTTAAGAATGCAAATAACGTCGCTAAAATGTCGCACACCTGTTTTGTCCTATCCCAGAGATTGAGGGAGCTAATCCAGGGCGACGTTTTTTGCATGCATTCTTTCAAAGCGGCGTTTCGATACGAGCTACAACGAAAGGTAAAGCTCTACCTATTTACTGTTTATTTTTTCATTAAGTCGGCGATTGTAACCCCATCGAAGTAATCGTTAATGAGGGAATCGAGCTTCTCCCACATTCCAATGGTGCGGCATTCGTTGCGTCGATCGCAGGGTGCAGCGCCGCATTCGAGGCATGCTACAGGAGCTAAATCTCCTTCGGTAAGGCGTAATATTTCACCAACAGGGTACTTTCGGGCGCACGGCAGAGGCGATATCCGCCTCCTTTGCCTTGGATGCCTCTACAAGCCCGTTCTTCTTCAGAATAGGAGGATACGTTCTAGGTATTTGAGGGAAATATCTTGGCGTTCGGCAATGGTTTTCATGGGTACGTATTCGCCGTTGCTGGTTTCTGCCAAGTCAATCATGACGCGTAAGGCATAGCGGCCCCTCGTTGAAATAAACATGACGTATCCTCCCTTCGTAAAATCGAATTATACGTTTTAGACAGCCATGCATTTGTTCTAGTCAATCGACCTTACTTAAAGTTTTTTGTGCTTGTTGTTTACTCGCACAATTGTCGGCAAGGTAAGTTGCATGGCTGCTGTTCGTTTTTGCCTTGCTTTAGTTTAGCGCTTTTGATTCGCCCTGTTTTTCGTAATAGTCATTCACTGCTGCTTCAATTGCCTCCTTTGCGAGTACCGAGCAATGAACCTTATGAGCAGGTAGCCCGTCTAAAGTCTCGACGATGGATTTATTGGTGATCTGGAGAGCTTCGGATAGGGGCTTATTCTTGATGAGCTCGGTCGCATCGAACTGGAGGCAATGGCGGAGGCACAACCGAAGGTTTCGAATTTCACATCTTCAATGATGTCGTTGTTGATTTTTAGATAGATCTTCATAATATCGCCGCACTGGGCGTTACCTACTTCGCCTATGCCGTTAGCATCGGGCAACGATCCCACGTTGCGGGGATTACGAAATGATCCATAACAATGTCGCTGTATAAAGCCATGAGTATTCACTCCTAAATATGGGTAAAAGATACTTCGGAAGGGTGTAGCCAAAAAATGACAGGGGATTCAAAGCGTCATTAAGAAACGATTAGAGAATAAAATCCTTTTCGCCCGCAACTAATTCCTGCCATAACGGGGAGATGCTGCAAGGTAGGCAACCACGTCAGTGATTGAGTCGATTAGGTAGTCAACTTCTTGTTCGGTAATAGATTCATCCAAGCTCAAACGAAGCGACCCGTGTGCTACTTCATGGGGTCTGCCTAAGGCAAGCAACACATGACTTGGCTCGAGAGAGCCTGATGTGCAGGCAGAACCTGAAGAGGCATAGAATTCCCTTATCGCTTAAAAGCAGCAAAAGAGATTCTCCTTCGATACCCTCAAAACAAAAATGTACGTTTCCAGGCAGACGATTTTCGGCGCTTCCACTTAACGCGCTATGAGGTATGCGTGCTAATCCTTCAATGAGTTTGTCACGCATGGCGCATAGATGGAGCTGATGCTGCTTTTGTAAGGCACAGGCTTCTTTGAGCGCAGCTGCCATGCCAACGATAGCGGGAACGTTTTCAGTACCAGCGCGTTTACCCCGTTCTTGGGCACCTCCATAGATGAGGTTTTGTAAGCGGATGGCTTTTTTAGCATAGAGCGCACCAATTCCTTTTGGGCCATGGAATTTGTGACCAGAAAGTGAAAGCAGATCGATGTTGGAATCTTGTATTTGAACAGGAATATGTCCTACTGCTTGTACTGCATCGGTATGAAAAAGCACACCTGCTTCTTGGCAAAGAGCACCGATTTCCGAAATGGGTTGAATGGTGCCAATTCGTTGTTTGCAAACATTACCGAAACAAGGCAGGTGTCAGGACGGATTGCCTTGCGAACTTGATCGGGACTTATTATTCCTGTGTCAGGGATTTCGAGCAAGGTTACTTCAAAACCGCGTTTTGCTAGCGCCTCTAAGGTGTGAAGAATTGCATGATGCTCAAAAGCGGTTGAAACGAGGTGTTTCTTACCTCTTTTTTCGCCAAGAGCGGCAGCGCTTAAAAGTGCTTGAGTGTCCGCTTCGCTTCCGCCTGAAGTGAAATAGATTTCTTGAGCAGAGCATCCTAGGCATTGTGCGATGCTCTCCCGTGCTTGTGCGAGCGCTTCGGCGGCGCGCTGTCCTGGGTCGTGCAGACTTGAAGGGTTTGCATACGTTTGGTCGAAGAAGGGAAGCATTGCCTCAAGTGCGAGAGGACTCAATGCGGTGGTTGCGGCGTTATCGGCATATATTTCCATAAGATTCCTCTTTTCTATTCACTAAAAAGCGGGGTGGAAAGATAACGTTCGCCCGTATCGGGCAATAAAGTTACGATGGTTTTTCCCGCATTTTCGGGGCGCTTAGCTATCTGGATTGCGGCATTGAGGGCAGCTCCAGATGAAATGCCAACGAGAGCACCTTCACTTTGTGCAATAAGTTTTGCTGTGGCGAATGCATCATCATTAGAAACGGCTATCACTTCGTCATATATTTCAGTATTGAGGGTTTTAGGGATAAAGCCTGCTCCAATACCTTGAATTTTGTGAGGGCCAGCAACGCCTGTTGAAAGGAGCGCTGAATCGGAGGGTTCTACGGCAACAATGCGTACTTCAGGGTTTTGGGCTTTTAGATATTCGCCAACACCTGTAATAGTTCCTCCCGTTCCGACACCCGCAACAAAGAAATCTACGGCACCGTCGGTGTCGTTCCAGATTTCGGGCCCAGTGGTACGGCGATGAATTTCTGGGTTGGCAGGATTGGTAAATTGTCCAAGGGATATGCCTCCCGGAATTTCTTTCACCAATTCGGCAGCTTTCGCTACGGCGCCTTTCATGCCAGCTCTCCTTCGGTTAAACAAGCTCCGCGCCATACGCCTTCATGAGCTGTCGACGCTCAATAGACATAGTTTCAGGCATTACCAAAATTACGCGATAGCCTTTCATTGCGCCGATCGACGCGAGAGCGATTCCGGTGTTTCCGCTGGTTGGTTCAATGATTACCGAATCTTGGGTGAGCAATCCTTGAGACTGAGCATCTTCGATCATGGCTTTCGCAATACGATCTTTTACTGAGCGGCCGGATTGAACATTTCTAACTTTGCGAGAAGAGTAGCGGGGATGTTTTGGGCTTTTTCTATATGTGAAAGTCGCACAAGAGGAGTGCTTCCGACTAACTGATCTACAGAAGGATAAAGGCGTGTCATAAGTGTTCCTTTCAAAACTACCAATAAGGTAGGAATATATCATCACTAATTACCTACTAAGTCAATAGGTAATTAGGAAATGACAGTAAAGAAAAATCAAACCCCCCTCTCTCAGACTTCATTTTGCCAATTAAGGAAAAATACCTTGAGTAGATGCAAAGTTTTGTTATAGTTGCTTCCAACAACCGTTGACGAGGAAGTAACGGTGGTAGCGCACTCACAGAGAGTCGGGGGTGCTGGGATCCCGACAGGAAGCGAATCATCAAATGGACCTCCGAGGGCTTTTGTGAATCAGTGATCAGTTTTGCCGTACGGTAACGCATTCGCACAGTAGCAAAAGACGGGTGCTCCCGTTATAGAGCAGAAATGTGATTGCATTTCATGAGTGGACGCGTATAGCGTCAAGCAGTGGTGGCACCGCAGGAGTTCGCTCTTGTCCCTGCACGTAAGTGGTAGGAGACAGGGCGTTTTTTTTTTATTGCCATTGTCTCCTGAGAAAAGTAAGGAGACACTACTATGAACAAGCGAGTAAGCACCGACTACAAGACCTATCTATCTGAAGACGAATTACCTACTCACTATTACAACTTGCGTGCGGACATGAAGACCGATCACGCACCCATGCTGAATCCAAAAACCTTAAAGCCTGTAACGGTTGAAGATTTAGAGCCCGTGTTTGCAACAGAGCTTGCCAAGCAGGAGCTTAATACGACCGATCGTTTTATTCCTATTCCTGAACCGGTACGTGATTTCTACAAGATGTATCGTCCTTCTCCTTTGGTACATGCGGAATTTTTGGAGAAGCGCTCGACACTCCCGCCAAGATCTACTACAAATTCGAAGGCAACAATACCAGCGGTTCTCATAAACTTAATTCGGCTATTGCGCAGGCATATTATGCCAAGCAACAGGGATTGACCTGCTTGACCACTGAAACAGGTGCAGGGCAGTGGGGTACTGCGCTTTCTATGGCATGTGGTTTCTTTGAATTAGACTTGCATGTTTATATGGTGAAATGCTCAGCGCAGCAAAAGCCGTATCGTAAAGCAGTTATGGAAACTTACGGTGCTCGCGTGACTCCTTCGCCTTCCAATGAAACAAATGTGGGACGTGCTATTCTGGCAAAAGATCCCGAGAATTCTGGTTCGCTAGGAACAGCAATTTCTGAAGCAGTTGAAGAGGCGGTCTCGACCGAGGGATGTCGCTATGTATTAGGAAGCGTTTTAAATCAAGTGCTACTGCATCAATCTATTATTGGTCTGGAGACCAAAGCGGCACTCGACAAAATAGGCGAAAAGGCTGACATCTTGATTGGCTGCGCTGGTGGCGGATCCAATCTGGGTGGTCTAATGGCTCCCTTTATGGCGGATAAGTTGGCAGGTAAGGATGCGCCGTATTTCATTGCGGTTGAACCTGCAAGTTGTCCTACCATGACGCGCGGTAAGTTCGCTTATGACTTCTGCGATGTGGGTAAAGTTACGCCACTGGCAAAGATGTACACATTGGGTTCTGCCTTTATCCCATCCCCTAATCATGCAGGTGGCTTGCGTTATCACGGAATGAGCCCATTCTCTCTCAGCTGTACCATGATGGCTTCATTGATGAGGCTCGTGCGGTTGAGCAAACAAAAGTGTTTGAGGCTGCAACGTTGTTTGCACGCGTTGAGGGCACCTTGCCTGCCCCTGAGTCAGCGCATGCGATTCGAGTGGCAATGGACGAAGCCTGAAGTGTAAAGAGACTGGCGAGGAGAAGACTATCGTGTTTGGCCTGACCGGTACAGGCTATTTTGACCTGGCGGCTTACATGTCCTACAAGGATGGTTCGATGACCGACTACGTTCCTACTGATGAGGATCTGGCTGCTGGCTTTGAAATGATTCCTCATTTGGAGGGTATTCAGTAAGGATTGATGTCAGGCGGTGCGCGTAGAGCTGCGTGGAATGGCGCACGTTAATTATCAAACTGAGACCGCAATAGTTTTACGCTAACTGCAATGTAAGCTGGAAGCTAGCTGCAGCATCAGCCGGAAATTAATTGCAACGGCAGTGAGAAACTAACCACGTCGACAATTGGGAACCAACCGCGACGGCAGTCAAAAGTTAACCGCGAGATAAATCTCAAATGGAAAATTTGGGAATCAACCGCGACGGCGGCAGTGTCAATAAATTGTGCACGCGCTAAGTTTTGCATTGAATTTAGTAAGACTTGCCGCTATAATTTGACTCCGCGCTACTGGGCCATCGTCCAATGGTAGGACTCTGGTTTTTGGTACCAGCTATGTAGGTTCGATCCTGCTGGCCCAGCCAGTTTGAAAATGTTTCGGCTCTTATCTTGCTTCTTGTTTGGAGGTCAAGATTCGAACCGATGAGGTGGATTAATTTCTAAAGCGAGCTCTTGTAGCTCGCTTTTTAATACAATTAACGCACCCACAAAAGCGCCATAATAGCGTATGAAAAGTGTTATAAAGGCACCGACTGACTTTCGAGTTATTCAGCGGCAGCTGATTAGTTTGCTTAATGAAGAAATTGCGTGTCGCGAAGGGTGCTGTAGTGATGGAGATAAGAGACGATCGTTGCCAGGAGGCAAGCCGATGGCAGAATTTGTAGAAGGTAAACGACCTGTTTTAGAAGCATTAAAGGCAAATATTCCTGCCAAATGCCTCTATGTTGCCGATGGTCTTAAGGGAGATAAAGTCGTTTCTGATGTTGTCAAGCGCTGCCATAAGATGGGCGTTTCGGTAAAACAGGTCAAGCGTAGTGATTTGGATGCTCGATCAGAGCGCGGTTCTCATCAGGGACTTATGTTGGAAACGCGCCCCTATCAATACGCAAGCGCTCAAGACGTTATCGATGCTGCTCAAACGCATGCAGATGAACATAATGGGCAAGCTCTTATCATTATTTTGGATCATATTACCGATGCGGGTAATTTAGGCGCTATTGCGCGTTCGGCAGAAATTGTAGGTGCCTCAGGCATACTGATTCCCAATAAACGTTCTGCACGTGTGACAGCAGCAACTTATAAGAGCTCTGCTGGAGCGATCTCTCATATTAAAGTGGCGCAAGTGGCAACATTGCTCAAACTATCGAGCGTCTCAAAAAGAAAATTTTTGGGTAGCGGGTGCTTCTGAGCAAGCGACGGAATGTATTTGGGACGCGCCGATGGCTGGCCGCTTGGTACTTGTAATGGGTAGTGAAGGAGAGGGCCTTTCGCGCCTAACAAAAGAGCATTGCGACTTTTTAGTCGCGCTTCCACAGGCAGGACAAGTAGGCTCGCTTAATGTAGCGCAGGCGGCAACGGCGTGTATGTATGAATGGATGCGTCAATGTCGCGAGCAAAATAAATCGACCGATTAGTTGTTAGACGAAGGCGAATGTCTTCTCGCGAGTGCGCATGCGCTCTGTGTGAGCAATGACTATCTGAAAGGGTGCTTAAACGTGGCTAAAAAACGCAATAAGCTGCTTATTGTTGATGGTTATAACGTGCTACGTAGTGGCTCGCGCTATCTTCATATGCGTAATCGGGAGGACTTCACTTACGAGAAATTCAACATGGTTCGCGAGGCGCTAATCAGCGATGTTGCGGCATATGCGGGTAGCGAATATAAACCATCATTGTTTTTGATGCGGCTGATAATCCTGAATCTGCGGGTAAAACTCAAACAATCGGCGGCGTTAAAGTCATGTTTTCGCCATATGGCTCTTCGGCAGATAAGATCATCGAAAAACTTTCCCATGATGCCCGCGAGCGTCGTGTCGAGGTGATGGTGGTTACGAGCGATGCTTCTATCCAAGATGCGGTGTTTGGTGGCGGCGTGGATCGTATGAGTGCAAACGGTTTCAGTCTCGAAATGGATGATTTGGCGGATGAGGCTGATCGCGATAGTAGTCTTCAGGTTTCGCGCAAGAACACCGTTGCTGATCGTCTTAATCCCGAAGTGCTGGCAAAACTCAAAGCAATGCGTGATCGATAGTATTACTGTGTCGAGAGGTAGAGCGTTTGCTGTTTGAATGGTATCCGAGTTGTATCTAGGTGCTGCTGATCGCATGGGTAGCGCCCTGTCGAGTGTATGATGGCGTTAATCACATAAACACTTTTTAATTCAAAGATTAACGTTTTTGAACCACCTTTTCGTCTATTAGCTCTTTTAATAGTTAGGCGAATAAACGGTATTTTTGTCATGGTTGAAAGCTTTTGATTCATACCTTCTATACCTATAATTAAAGAACACTATTAATTCTGGCTATAAGCTTATTCGGGCTACAAGTCAATTGTTCTCAGGTGCGCGAGTAACGCGATGCGTTAAAGGGGACTAAAACTAAAGCGCATGATGCAAAAGTGTTTGCCTGAGGGGGAGGAGAATCACATGAAGCCGCTCGAGGGAATAAAGGTTGTAGATTTAACTACCTACATGGCAACTCCTGCAACAGGTCGCGTTCTTGGTGAATGGGGAGCCGACGTAATCAAAGTTGAGGCTGCAAAGGGTGATCCCCTGCGTGTAACCCAAGCAGCTGTATTTAACATGCCTATGTCGGATGAAGAAAATCTCGCATTCGATATGTGCAACCTACACAAGCGTTTTATTTCACTTAATTTAAAAAGCGAAGTGGGCGCAGAAGTAATGGATAAATTGCTCTCAGAGGCAGACGTTTTCATTACGAATACGCGTACTAAGTCTTTGCGCAAGATGGGTCTCGATTGGGAAACTTTGCACGCAAAATATCCTCGTTTGATCATGGGTCATGGGCTTGGTTACGGGAAGAAGGGCGCCGAAAAGGACGATCCTGGGTTCGACGTAACTTGCTATATGGCTCGTGGTGGCGTATTTGGCACTACGGTAAATCGTGGCGATTCACCTATGATCCTACTAACGGTTATGGCGACTTGCAGGCAGCAATGTTCTTGGCAGCAGGTATTTGTGCAGCCGTTATTGGACGTGAAAAGTCAGGCGAAGGCGATTATGTAACTTGTGCACTTCAGCACGCAGGTGTCTATGCGCTGATGACCGGTATGATTCTGCTCAGTATGGTAACCCTTATCCCAAGAGTCGCTTGGAGGTAATTTGCCCTTCAATAACGTATACATGACTGGCGATGGTAAATATTTGGCAATGTGTGATCCAGAATACGATCGCGACTACAACAAGATCATGGGTCTTATCGGACGCGAAGATTTGATCGATGAGCCTCGTTTGGTTAATTGCAACAAGATGAATGAGGCAGGCTTGAATCCTGAAGTAGTAGGCATTATGGATGAAGCGCTCGCAAAGATGACCGCTGAAGAAGCTTGAAGCTGTTCAAGGATGCAGGTATTCCTATTGAGTTATGCCAGACGCCTTTTGGATGTATATGAAGATCAAAACGTATGGGACAACGATTATTTGGTTAAGATTCATTATCCTGAAGCTGATCGAAACATTCCTACGGTTCCTATTCAGTTTGAATCCGAGCCCGCTCCGGTTTATACGCCGAGTGACAAGTTGGGAAGTTCTACTGTTGCTGTTATGAAGGATTTGGGATATACCGACGAACAGATCGAAGCTGCAATGCTGATGGTTCGGTTTGTGGTCCAAAGACTTTGGATGAGTTGGTGGGCTAGTCTTAATCCTGGATGAGCTGGTGGGTTAGCTTTAATCCTCTGGGCGTTGCTAACCAGTGTTGCTAATGAGACGCACCTTGACAAATTTTCTGCAGTCTAATTAACAAACGAGTCCAGTAAGTTCGCTAAGTCCAATAAGTCTACTAAGTCCAATAAGTCTAAATTATGTTCGCGGGTCCCAATGAGGGGCCCGCATTTTCTATAACCCTATTGGGGCATATAAATGTATCGCTCCAATTATTTTGCACAAGCCTATAACCCTGCAGCCCTATAACCTTGTAACCTGTCGCAGAATCCTATATCCGTCCTATCCGCCTCTGTGCTTGCTTTATGGCTTCAATTTCTACCCAAATCGCATGATTTGCGTCCATAAATGCGTGACATTGCTTTCGGAGCATCCTG
>ENA-OQAS01001001-OQAS01001001.1-human-gut-metagenome-genome-assembly--contig:-NODE-1001-length-13885-cov-2.407036_pt1 | contig 13885 bp, 21 predicted proteins | sample MGYA00242733_ERZ504523 | MGnify/ENA primary metagenome ERZ504523 (study PRJEB26092, sample SAMD00036239) | human gut metagenome | host: Homo sapiens | study: EMG produced TPA metagenomics assembly of... | reverse complement strand
GATGCTCAGACGTACGTAGCTGTACATCGATCGATGCTCAGACGTACGTAGCTGTACATCGATCGATGCTCAGACGTACGTAGCTGTACATCGATCGATGCTCAGACGTACGTAGCTGTACATCGATGTGCGATGATCTTGATATCTGGAGCTAAAGCTTGATAGTAAGCTCGAATCTGATCTGGTCGTTACCCTTGCCAGTAGCACCATGCATATAGCAACAGCGCCTTCTTTACGTGCTATTTCAACAAGTCTTTTTGCTATAACAGGTCTTGCCATAGAAGTTCCAAGTAAATACTTGTTTTCATATACCGCATGAGCCTGTACACAAGGAACAACATAGTTATCGCAGATTCATCTGTAACCTCTTCTATGTATAACTTTGCAGCGCCACATGATAATGCTCTTTCTTCAAGGCCATCTAATTCTTCTTCCTGTCCACAGTCTGCGCAGACACAGATAACATCGTAATCAAATGTTTCTTTTAACCAAGGGATGATGGCAGTAGTATCAAGTCCGCCTGAATAGGCTAAAACAACTTCTCTTTCATTAAAAAGTACCTCCATAGATATTTATAAACTCTGCCAATTATAATAAACTACTTATGGTGAAAATGCAATAGCAAAAATGAATATTATGCAATTATGCATTGATTATGCATAAATATAAAAACATATCTAATAAACTCTTTACATAAGGAAAAAGTTGCTATAATGGAACTTATCATTTTTGTTAATTCATTTTTATATGTGGATTACTGATGAAAATATTCACACGAATGAATAATTACACATTCAGATGGAGGACGTATGGTTAAGGTTGGAATTATCGGTGCTACCGGATACGCAGGTAACGAATTAGTAAGAATTCTTTTAGGACACAAAGATGTTGAGATTGTATGGCTGGTTCAAGAAGCTATATTGACCAGAATTATTCAGATATATATAGAAATATGTTTAAGCTTGTTGATGCAAAATGTATGGATGACAATATGGATCAGCTTGCTAATGAAGTAGATGTTATATTTACAGCTACTCCTCAGGGCTTATGTGCATCTCTTGTTAATGATGAGATTCTTTCAAAGGTAAAAATAATCGACCTTAGTGCGGACTTCAGATTAAGGATGTTGATATATATGAGAAGTGGTATAAGTTAGAGCATAAAGCTCCACAGTATATTGATGAAGCGGTTTACGGATTATGCGAAATTAACAGGGATAAGGTGAATAAGGATACAAGAATCATAGCTAATCCAGGCTGTTATACAACAACATCAATCCTTACATTATATCCACTTGTAAAAGAAGGAATAATCAATCCGTATACTATTATAATAGATGCCAAGAGTGGTACATCTGGTGCAGGAAGAGGTGCAAAGGTAGCAAATCTTTTCTGTGAAGTAAACGAAAGCATGAAGGCTTATGGAGTTGGAACACACAGACATACGCCTGAGATAGAAGAACAGCTTGGATATGCTTGTGGAAGAGATGATTTAAAGCTTATATTTACACCACATTTAGTTCCAATGAACAGAGGAATACTTGTGACAGCATATGCTAATCTTGCAAAGGATGTAACTTATGAAGATGTTAAGGCGGCATATGATAAATATTATGACAAGGAATATTTTGTAAGAGTTCTTCCTAAGGATGTATGCCCAGAGACAAGATGGGTTGAGGGAAGTAACTTTGTAGATATAGGATTTAAGATAGAGCCAAGAACTAACAGAATTATTGCTATGGGTGCATTAGATAACCTTGTTAAGGGTGCGGCTGGTCAGGCAGTACAGAATATGAATCTTTTATTCGGTTTTGAGGAGAATGAAGGACTTAAGATTGCACCTATGTTTCCATAGAATTATATAATACAGGCGGCACTATAAATATTTTATTCATATAAGATTAATAAGACGTGATTATTAATCTGGACAGGAGGAAGTTATGCAGATTATAGAAGGTGGAGTTACAGCGGCTAAAGGATTTAAGGCAGCTGGTATGGCGGCAGGAATTAAGTATAAGAATGGTAAGAAAGATATGGCAATGGTTGTTTCAGACAAGCCTTGCGTGACAGCAGGGACATTTACTCTTAACAGAGTATTTGCCGCTCCTGTTAAATGGGATAAGAATATTGTATATAATGAAGCTTATGCACAGGCAATTGTAGTCAACAGTGGTGTTGCTAATGCCTGTACTGGTGTTGAGGGTGATGAAGCCTGTGCACTTGAAGCTAAGACAGCTGGAGAGGCACTTGAATTTCAGCCGATGCAGTGCTTCTTGGTTCAACAGGTGTTATTGGAATGCAGCTTCCTATGGATAGAATGTGTGCAGGAATTAAGGAACTTCCAGAACTTCTTGATTATACTAAAGAGGCTGGAACACTTGCCGCAGAGGCAATTATGACAACCGATACTGTAAGCAAGCAGGTTGCCTGCACAGTAAATATTTCTGGCAAAGAAGTAACAGTAGGCGGTATGTGCAAGGGTGCCGGTATGATTCACCCTCATATGGCTACAATGCTCTGTTTTATTACAACTGATGCAGTTATAGAGAAGAAAGCACTTCAGAAGATGACAAGTGATATTGTTGAAGATTCATTTAATATGATATCTGTTGACGGAGATACATCAACTAATGATACAGTGCTTGTTCTTGCTAATGGAGAAGCGGGCAATGATACTATTAAGGAAGGCAGCAGTGATTATGATACATTTTATGAGGCATTATCTTATGTACTTACAGAGCTTTCTAAGAAAATAGCAGGAGATGGTGAAGGCTGTACATGTCTTTTTGAAGTTCAGGTTAAGGGTGCTTCAACTAAGGAACAGGCAAAAATTCTTGCCAAATCAATAGTAACTTCTAATCTTACAAAGGCGGCAATATTCGGACACGATGCTAACTGGGGAAGAATTCTTTGTGCTATGGGTTATTCAGGTGTTGATTTTAAGCCGGAGAAGGTTGATATATTCTTTGAAAGCAACGCAGGAAAGCTTCAGATAGTTAAAGATGGTACTGCAACAGATTACAGCGAAGAAAAGGCAACTGAAATTCTTTCACAAAATCCTGTAACCGCAATAGCAGATATTAAGCAGGGTAACAGTGAAGCTACAGCGTGGGGCTGTGACCTTACATTTGATTACATAAAGATTAATGCAGATTACAGATCATAATAGTTAAGAATAAAATGGCATTGTAATATTGTCAGGAATGAGGATAATAAATGAGTACAATTAATATGGAAGAAGAGTTAAAGAAGGCACAGGTGCTTGTTGAAGCACTCCCATATATACAGAAATTCAACAGAAAGATTATAGTTGTAAAATATGGTGGAAGTGCAATGGTTGATGAAGAACTTAAAAGAAAAGTTATTCAGGATGTAGTATTATTAAAGGTTGTTGGATTTAAGCCAATTATTGTACACGGCGGAGGTAAGGAAATCAGCAAATGGGTTGAAAAGTCTGGAATGACACCGGAATTTAAGAATGGTTTAAGAGTTACAGACGAGCCAACTATGGAAATTGCTGAGATGGTTCTTAACAAGGTTAATAAAAGCCTTGTATCGCTTATAGAGGAACTTGGCGTAAAGGCGTGTGGTATAAGTGGTAAAGATGGCGGTATGTTAAAGGTAGAAAAGAAGTATTCAAAGGGTGAAGATATCGGATATGTAGGTGAAGTCAAGGAAGTTGATACAACACTTATACATTCACTTCTTAAGGATGATTTTCTTCCAGTAATATGCCCTATAGGATATGATGACAATTTCCACGCTTACAATATCAATGCTGATGATGCAGCTTGTGCTATTGCAAGGGCAGTTAATGCAGAGAAGCTTGCATTCTTAACAGATATTGAAGGTGTATACAGGGATTATAATGATAAATCAAGCCTTATCTCTGAACTTCAACAACTGAGGCAAGGGAATTATTAACAGGTGGTACAATAGGTGGTGGTATGTTACCTAAGCTTAATAACTGTATTGATGCGATTGAACACGGTGTTTCAAGAGTACATATACTTGATGGACGTATTCCACACTGTCTTCTTCTTGAAATATTTACTAACAAGGGTGTTGGTACAGCTATATTATCAGAAGGTGCTGAGAAATTCTTTGATACTAATATATAATAACAGGAGTAGTTATGCAGACAGAACAGATTATTAAAACAGCAGAAGAAAAGTTAATACATACATATAACAGATATCAGATTGTACTTGATAAAGGTGATGGTGTAAGATTATATGATACAGATGGAAAAGAATATCTTGATTTTGGTGCAGGTATTGCGGTATTTGCATTAGGTTATAATAATAAGGAATATAATGATGCGTTAAAGGCACAGATTGACAAGCTTATACATACATCTAATTATTTCTATAATGAGCCAGCGGTAAATGCTGCCAAAGCACTTACAAAGGCTTCTGGAATGGACAGGGTATTCTTTACTAACAGTGGTACAGAATCAATAGAGGGTGCTATAAAGCTTGCAAAGAAATACGCTTATTTAAAGACAGGAAGAACTGATTCAGAGATTATAGCAATGCATCATTCTTTCCACGGAAGAAGTATGGGAGCATTAGCTGTAACAGGCAATAAGCATTATCAGGAAGCGTTCGGACCTATGATTCCGGGAATTAAATTTGCTAATTATAATGACTTGAAAGTGTTAAACAGTTGGTAAATGATAAAACTTGTGCTATTATATTTGAAACAGTACAGGGTGAGGGAGGAATATATCCTGCAACTAACGAATTCATCAAGGGTGTAAGACAGCTTTGCGATGAAAAGGGTATTCTTCTTATACTTGATGAAATACAGTGTGGAATGGGAAGAACAGGTACAATGTTTGCATTCCAGCAGTATGGAGTTGAGCCTGATATTCTTACTGTTGCCAAGCACTTGGCTGTGGTGTTCCAGTAGGTGCATTTCTTGCCAAGGAAGAAGTTGCCAAGGCACTTGTACCAGGAGATCACGGTACAACTTATGGCGGTAATCCACTTGCGTGTGCAGCAGCAACAAAAGTATTTGAATTATTTGAGAAACAGCATATATTGGATAATGTAAAGGAAGTATCAGCATATCTTGAAGAAAAGCTTGATGAACTTGTAGCAGAATATGATTTTATAATTGAGAGGAGAGGACTTGGACTTATGCAGGGACTTGAACTTCAATCAATCCTAAAGATGTTATTGCTAACGCATTAGACAATGGACTTATACTGTTCTCAGCCGGAACTAATGTTATCAGAATGGTGCCTCCTCTTGTTATAACTAAGGCGGACGTAGATGAAATGATAACAAAGTTAAAGAAATCATTTTAATAAAGGTTGGATGAATAATGAAAGTAATTAAGAAGCTTGTGTCAGTTCTTATGGCAGGTGTTCTTACTTTATCTGTGATGGCATGTTCAGGTACAGATAAGAATAAGACAGCAAGGGAACTTGATATAGAGACTCCTGTAACAGTTAATGTCTGGTATGATAATAAGGACTATGACAGCTATCTTGAAAATGTAGCGAAAGAATTTAAAGAGGCTAACAATCTGGTTACTGTCAATCCGGTATATGTTGAGTCATCAGATTTTGTTGATACAATTTACAATGAAACTGTAAGAAATGATAATGTGCCAGATGTGTATCTTATGTCATCAGAGAATTGCAATAAGGCATATCTTTTAGGTCTTATGCTTGAAAATGATTCTTACAAGGATGTATACAATGATAAAGTATATGGACAGGCTGCCCTTATAGCAAGCTCATATAATGAAAAGTTATATGGCTATCCGGTTACATTTAATATGCCGATTATGGTGTATAACAGTAAGCTTGCAGGTGCAGTTGATACATTTGATGAGATAAAAGAATATAATGATAACTACGAAGTTACAGAAGATAATAAAAATGTTCAGAGGATATTTAACTTTGATGCATCATCAATGTTTCTTAATTATACATTTACAGGAAGATACGTTAATATAGGTGGCAATAATGCTGAGGATTCAGGAGCATTTGCAATAGATGAGGTGCATTTTAAAAAGGCTTTAACTGAATATGTGAAGTTAAAGGACACTTATGCGATTGATAGATATAATTCATCATTGCAGTCGTGTGTATCACAGTTTGCAGAGGGAAAGCTTATATATACAATAGTTGATGCCGACAGCCTTTCAACAATTGATGCTTCAGGTGTTGAATATGGAATAATTCCAGTTCCAAAGCTTGCAGATGATTTAGAGTCAAAGGCAATGTCAGTTACTACGATGGCGATAGTAAATCCATACACATCAAATATTGCGGTATCCAAGGCAGTAGCAAGGGCAATATCATATGACTATGCAGAGGATTTGGAAAGTCTTAGCGGACATATGAGTGCAAGGGCAGACATAAGCTATAAATCAAAGACCCAGCAGAGCAATTACAATACACTGCACACAATATATGCTAACAGCATCGTAAAAGCCAAATATGTAGGCGTAGGCAACATATATACAAAATATGAGATTATGCTTCACCAGTTATGGGACGGAGTGGATTTTAACAGTGCATATAATGAGTTCTACAAAGAAATCTCCAATTATATGACACTATCAAGGCTTAATAATTAAATATGGAATAATACATTAGTGTGGATAAAAATGTAATTTACTCCAATATTAGTGAATAAAATCCTGCTATCAGTAAATACTTATTAACAATATAGAGATTGTTAAGGGAGGTTGTCTGATGGCAGGATTTATTGTTGCAATAATCTCAGGTGCGTTAATGAGCCTGCAAGGTGTACTTAATACGAATGTTACAAAAGCGAGCAGTATATGGGTGGCAGCAGGTTTCGTGCAACTTACAGCACTTGCAACCTGCATTATAATGTGGCTGTTTAACGGAAGACCTGATATTAGTGGAATATTTCAGGTAGAGAATAAAATATCATTATTAGGCGGTGTGATAGGAGCATTCATAACCTTCACCGTAGTAAAAAGTGTATCCGACCTAGGTGTAGCCAAAGCCGAAGTCACAATAGTAGTAGCACAGGTAATAGTAGCCTATATAATAGAACTTATGGGCTTATTTGGAAGCAAAAAAGCCGACTTCTCGTGGCTCAAACTCTTAGCCCTGATAATAGCAATGGGCGGAGTATTTATGTTCTACAATACAGGGAAGAATTAGATGGAGAAGGAGATTAAGGTTGTATTGAAGTGAAAAGGTAGCTGTAGTAAGTGATGTTGGGAAAGAATTAAAGTTGTAAAACTGACGGTGAGGGGATATAATGTGCGTAAGCTACAAGCCGTGCCAGACAGAAATTTCAAAGCTGCTGTGCTTGCACAAAGCTGCTTTTAAAATTTCTGTGTGATAGGGCGACAGCCCGACAGTCCAAGAAAGCCAGAGCTTTCTTGGACCTGCACGGCGAAAACCAGTGGGAAATCAACTAAAGCGATGTGCAAAGCACGAGCCAAAAGTAAAGGCAATCTGCGGCAGTACATAATAAGCCAAGGCAAAGTAGAAGCGAAGTGCGAAGCACAAGCGCAATCTATGCCACCACTGCATTTCCCACCCCACCCCAAATAAAAGAGAGGACCTCAACCAATGACCAATTTATTCAAAATAACAGGCACAGTAACCCTGAAAAAAGGCGCCGGACGTCAATTAAATCCGGCGGTATGTGGGTATACGACAACGAAATAGACACATTTCTGAAACCGTAGAAGACGGAGGCCTTATTGAACTCCATGATTTCGATGATTATTTTATGGGAATAGGTTTCATAAACCGCCGTTCCAAAATAACAGTAAGAATGTTATCAAGACACGAGAGAGAGATTAACGAAGAATTTATCAGACAGCGTGTAAAAGATGCTGTTTCCTACAGAATGGATACAGTTGATACATCTTCCTGCCGGCTTATATTCGGAGAGGCAGATTTTCTTCCGGGCATAGTAATAGACAAGTTCTCAGATGTTCTTGTTGTAGAGTCACTTGCACTTGGAATTGATAGATTTAAACAGCTTATTGTCGATGACCTGAAAGAAATACTTAAAGAATATGGTATGCCAATAAGAGGCGTATATGAAAGAAGCGATGCCAAAGTAAGACAGCTTGAAGGAATGGAAAGAGTTAAAGGCTTTATCGGTGAAGAATTCGATACTAAAGTTATGATAACTGAAAATGGTGTCAAATATTATGTAGATGTTAAGGACGGTCAGAAGACAGGCTTTTTCCTTGACCAGAAATATAACAGGAGAGCAATCGGCGGTTTATGCAAGGGGGCTAAGGTTCTTGACTGCTTTACACATACAGGTTCATTTGCACTTAATGCAGGAATATCGGGAGCTTCAAGTGTATTAGGAGTAGATGCATCAGAGCTTGCTGTTAATCAGGCGACAGAAAATGCCAAGCTTAATGGACTTGAGGATATTGTCCGATTCAAATGTGCAGATGTGTTTGACCTGCTTCCACAGCTTGAAAGAGTGGCGAGAAGTTTGATGTTGTTATTCTTGACCCACCAGCATTTACCAAGTCAAGAAATTCCATTAAAAATGCAGTTAAGGGCTACCGGGAGATTAATCTTAGGGGAATGAAGCTTGTCAAAGACGGTGGATACCTTGCAACCTGTTCTTGTTCACATTTTATGGATCCGGAATTGTTCACTAAGACAATTGGTGAAGCGGCAAGAAATGTACATAAAAGACTAAGACAGATAGAATACAGGACCAGTCACCTGACCACCCGATTCTGTGGTCAGCCGATGAGTCCTTATACCTTAAATTCTATATTTTTCAGGTTGTTGACGAAAAGTAAGGCTTCTTTCGTAAAGGGCATCTTTTATTTCGTAAGGAACAAAAAGATGTCCAAGACCTGTTCCTAACTGTATGTTAGGCTTGTTAGCACCGTGGTAATCAGAGCCTCCGGATAAGAGAAGATTATGTTCTTTGGCGATTTTGCGTATTTCCCTTTCATCGGCAGGTTTATAGGTTGAATAAATTGCTTCGATTCCATCAATTGAGGCACAGCATACGTGGTTAATAAGCTCATTCATCTGGGCTTTGCAAGGTGGTAAAGAATTGGGTGTGCAAGCACAGCAACGCCGCCAGCCTGATGAATAATGCTTACAGCCTCAGAAGGGTCAACCTTATGCCTGTTCACAAAGCAGGGCTTTCCGGGACTTAAGTATCTGTCAAAGGCTTCGTTGCGGTCGCCTGTGTAATGATTCTTAACAAGATAATCAGCAAAATGTGCTCTTGTTATAACAGCATCAGGTATAATTTTAACATTTGTTCATATGTAATATTAATACCGATTGAACAGAAGCGTTCACATATTGCAATATTACGGTTGATGCGTGACTCGCGCTGTGTTTTAAGATAATCATTGATGGCATTGTTAGTGTAATCAATAAAAGTCCTACGATATGGACTTCGGTATTATTAAAATTAGTGCTTAATTCAACACCGGGTATTAATTCCACCTCTGAATTACCAGCGGCTTTAAGGGCATCTGGTATTCCGTCAAGAGTATCGTGGTCGGTAAGGGCGATGGCACTAAGATTTTTAGAAGAAGCAATTGCTATAAGCTCTGAGGGAGTATTAGTTCCGTCAGAATATGTTGAGTGTACGTGCAAATCTACCTGTTTCATATTATAACCTCATTTCTGCGCACGATTTCTAAGCAGATAATAGAATTGTATTAAGTACGCAAGTAGATTATAACACTTTAAAAAAGTACGCAAAATCCTTAATCTTAATAAAATAATAAATTAACGAAAAAGTTTAATTTTATATAAAAGCAACAGGAGGAGTGATTATGCAAAGAGAATTAGTTATTGGTGGTTTTTACAGACATTTTAAGAATAAGCTGTATCAGGTAAGAGGCGTTGCGATACACTCAGAGACTAAGGAGAAAATGGTTGTGTATCAGGGGCTATACGCTCATATGAGTTATATGTAAGACCATATGATATGTTTTTGAGCGAAGTTGACCATAATAAATATCCTGATGCAGCACAGAAATACAGATTTGAACTTATAGATATTAATACAGGAAAAGCACTTGAGAAATCCGATGATACATCTGCTTATAATAAATCGATAGACAATGTTAATATGGTTTCAGCGGATAATACATATACAGTAGATAAGTCTGCCTGCGACATAGCAGGAAATAGATATACAGAGAATAAATCTATTGATTATAAGACAGAAAATGTCTCATCTGATAATGGGAATATTGCTGACACCTACAATTCAGATGAGAATACTGTACAGGACAGCAAGCTGATAAGATTTCTTGATGCATATGATTATAAAGAGAAGCTTGATATATTAACTTCTATGAGAAGTGAATTAAATGACGGGCTTATTGATATTATGGCGGAGTCCATTGAAGTTGCTGTGCCAGAGGGCGACATTACTGATAGATATAATTCACTTAGAAAATGTCTTCTTGCACATACCAAATATGAAGGATTAAGACTGCGTCAGTAGTGATAATTGTCAGAAAATTAACATAATATATGCGATAAAATGGATAATATTACAGAATTTTGTGAATTCACATAAAATGTGTATAAGTATGTTGATATTGTGGAAAAGTATGTGACTAATTACGATATTGATTGCATATGTTGTTAATAAATGTTATATTCTATAAGGTATGCACAGGAGAACTATACAATAAGAGATTGTGTGTGGAAAAGAGGATTAATAATGAATATAGTTGTATTAGCAGGTGGTACAAGCACTGAAAGAGATATATCAATCTTACAAGTACCAAAGTGTGTGAGTCTTTAAGAAGAAATGGATACAATGCTAACATTGTGGATGTTTTTTCGGTATAGATAGTGAAAATGTTGATAACTTTTTTAATAATGACAATGATTTGGAAAAGCTTTGCAAATATTTAAAGAACCAGACTCCTGATGTTGAGAAGGAACTTGAAGCAAGAAAAGCTTTGGGAAAAGGTTTCTTTGGAGATAATGTTCTTGAACTCTGCCAGAAAGCAGACATAGTATTTATGGGGCTTCACGGAAGCAATGGTGAGGACGGAAAGATACAGGCAGCATTTGAACTTATGGGAATTAAGTACACAGGAACTGATTATATAAGCAGTGCCATATCAATGAGCAAGGAGCTTACTAAAAAGGTTCTTGTTCCAGAGGGTATTCCAATGCCTAAGGGCATAGCACTTCACAAGGGACATAAGGTAGAATATGTTCCATTTCCTTGTGTGGTTAAGCCTTGTTGTGGTGGTTCAAGTGTAGGAGTATCTATTGTTAATAGCGAAGAAGAATTCAAGAGAGCCTTAACAGATGCATTCTCATATGAAGATAATATACTTGTAGAAGAATTCATTAAGGGAAGAGAATTCTCTGTAGGTGTACTTAATGGAAAGGCACTTCCAGTTATAGAGATAGAACCGCTTGACGGATTTTATGATTATAAGAATAAATATAAGGCAGGAGCAACTAAGGATACTTGTCCAGCTAATCTTCCTAAGGAAATATCAGAGAAAATGCAAAGATGGGCAGAGAAAGCCTGTGAGACAGCTGGAGTTACTACATATGCAAGAGTGGATGAACTTCTTAATGAAGACGGAGATATATACTGCCTTGAGATTAATACACTTCCGGGAATGACAGGAACAAGCTTACTTCCACAGGAAGCTGCGGCTGTAGGAATGTCATATGATGAACTTACTAAGAAGATTATAGAAATATCTTTAGAAAAGTATAATTAATATTGAATGGAGATTATTATTTATGCGTGGAATGACATTAAGAGCTATAGCAGAAGCCTGCAATGGCGTATATTATGGCAGTGAAGATAACCTTGATAAAGAGGTGACAGACATAACAACTGACAGCCGTAAGTGCAGGATGGCGGATTGTTTGTTGCCATATGTGGCGAGAGAACTGACGGACACCAATACATAGACAACTGCTTTAATGATGGAGCGTTGTGTGTTATATCAGAAAAAGAACTTGAAGGACAGACTAATTCTTATATAAAGGTTAAATCAAGTCTTCAGGCGTTAAAGGATATGGCACTTTTATACCGTAATAATCTTGATATCAAGGTTGTAGGTATAACAGGAAGTGTAGGTAAAACAAGCACTAAAGAAACAATCAGTTATGTGCTTAACAAGAAGTATAAAGTGTTAAAGACAGAAGGTAATTTCAATAATGAAATAGGACTTCCTCTTACAGTATTCCGCTTAAGAGATGATGATGAAGTTGCTGTTCTTGAAATGGGAATAAGTGATTTCGGAGAAATGGACAGATTATCAAAAATTGCCCAGCCAGATATAAGCGTAATAACTAATATAGGTCTGTGTCATCTTGAAAATCTTAAGACAAGAGATGGAATATTAAAGGCGAAGACAGAGATTTTCAATAATATGAAGCCTGACGGAATAGCGATACTTAACGGCGATGATGATAAGCTTATCACTGTAGATGAGGTTAATGGAAAGAAGCCTGAAAGATTTGGAATTAACTATAAAGACGGTGTGTATGCCAAGGATATAGAAAATCTTGGGCTTAGTGGAACTAAATTTGTAATATCAGGTCTTAATTGTGTAGATGGCTGTAAGGATTTTGAGGTTACTGTGCCGGTTCCTGGACATCATATGATATACAATGCACTTGCAGCAGCCTGTGTTGGTGCGGCATTAGAGCTTACTTCTGCACAGATAGCAGACGGAATAGCTGATTTAAAGACTATTTCAGGTAGAAATAACATTATCAAAACAAGTAAATATACATTAATAGATGACTGTTATAATGCTAATCCTGTATCTATGAAGGCTTCTGTTGATGTGCTTGATATGGCTATTGGCAGAAAAGTATGTATACTTGGTAATATGTATGAGCTTGGAGAAAATGAGAAAAATCTCCACTATGATGTTGGACAGTATATAGGTACTAAGAATATAGATGTTCTTATTACGATTGGTGATCTGGCAAGACATATCGCTATGGGAACAGACGATTATATGGAAACACATTTTGGTTCATATGATTGTGAGATACACAGCTTTGATGATATGGAAGAATTCAATATGGCATATTCGTCAATCCTTAAGGATAATGATAATATATTGATAAAGGCATCGCACGCAATGAAATTTGCTGATATTGTGGAGCTTTTAAGCAAGGATAATTAGATTAAGATTAAGCGTTTTGCAAATGCTTAAATATATACAGAAAGAAGAAAGGAGGCGTCTATGAAAAAGGCTAAGAGTTTAATAATAAGTGCTATGATTATGGTATTCGCTTTGGCATTTACAGCTTGCGGAAGTAAGTCATCAAGTGTAGAGGGAAGCTGGAGTGGTAATGATAACGGATATGATGTTGTATTTAATTTCGAGGCAGATGGTCAGGGAACTATGCAGTTAAGCGGAATTCAGCTTAATATTACATATTCCGTTGATGGTGACAAAATAACTATCAACAAGTCAGTTCTTGGTGGAACACAGACAGACGAGTATACATTTAAGATTTCTAACAAGTCAAAGACACTTACATTATCTAACGATTCAGGTGAAATTGAACTTAAAAAGGGTGAATAACCAGATGCTAATAATCTAAAGAATGATTATTATCCTTCGGGCAGATATTGCCTGAAGGGATTTTTGGTGTAATAGGAAAATCTGGTAGAAATCCATATTACAAAAAAATATTATGTGATGATAACGTGTACTCGCTTTAATATGTATTTTGCAGTAAATGACTGTATATATATAAATAAATGAAGTTATATAAATAAAATATTTTTAAAATAATACTTTACAAATATATAATATAGTGATATAGTATCAATATGAAAACGCGTTTTTAATATAATCTTAACTTCCATCAGGAAGCACATAAGATTTCTAGATAACACATATAAGTGTTATTCATT
>ENA-OQAS01001000-OQAS01001000.1-human-gut-metagenome-genome-assembly--contig:-NODE-1000-length-13895-cov-2.383934_pt1 | contig 13895 bp, 20 predicted proteins | sample MGYA00242733_ERZ504523 | MGnify/ENA primary metagenome ERZ504523 (study PRJEB26092, sample SAMD00036239) | human gut metagenome | host: Homo sapiens | study: EMG produced TPA metagenomics assembly of... | reverse complement strand
TATTATTATTTAATTAGCCTGACTAATCATATATAATATACTTTTAGACAAAAAATGCAAGTGTTTTTTGTGCAGTTTATAATTATTTTAGATTTAGCTTTGATATTTCCAATTTGTAAATATTCAATTTTATTTTGCCCGGCTAATATTTTTTTATCTCAGGTCGAATAAAATTTCCAATATTCTTCAAGCTCTATCTCTGCATGACTTCTTTATAAAATTCTATAAACACATTAATTGCCGGAGACCGCCATTTATTTTTGTGGAGCAGCAGCTGTGTCCATACAGTTACCGGGCAGCCGGCAACATCCAGTCTTTTAATCTGTCCGTCTTTCACATATTTCTCCGAAATGAAATCCGGAAGGAGGAAAGCAGGCTGCTGTTTTTTACCAGTTCACATATCTGGAGCGGATTTCCGATTTCAAGAACCGGACGGATTTCCAGTGATTGGGATGCAAGGATTTCATTCAGTATTTTTCTGTAGCTCATGGCTTGTTCTGTTAACACAAACTCATTCTGAGAAATTTCACTTAATTTCCATGAACAGCTTGCAACAGGATTATCAGCCGCTGCAATAAAATGTACCTGTTCTTCCTGTTCCGCACAAATAATAAAATCCGAATCATAAATATGCCTGTCCAGAGTAAAAACCAGATCTGTTTCGTTCTTCCGCAATTTATCAAACATCTGCTCTGTACCGTTTTCTGTTATCTCCGCTTTTATTTCCGGATACTGATGATGAAAACGCAGAAAATCATTTTTAAAATATCTGCTGCAGACAGAACTGGACATAGACAACCGTATCTCGCCTTCAATGCTTTCAGCCGAATTCAGCGAATCAAGCATTTTCGCCTGTGACTTCAGAATGTTTCGAGCCTGCTGCAAAACTAAAACTCCCTTTTCCGTAAGATTGATTTTATGATAATAACGGTCAAACAGCCTGACACCAAGTTCCTTTTCCAGTTGTTTAATCTGTGAAGAAACTGTAGACTGTGTATATCCCAGTTCTTTTGCAGCAGCCGAAAATCCGGAATATTCACATACTGCAATAAAAGTTTTTAACACATTTGTATCCATTTCTCGTTCCTTTCCCATATTTTTTTCAATATTTTCCCATCGAAGCGCAGAAGCGTTATTTTTCTTATATAAACGATATTTTCAATAATATACAACAAAACAATCAATTTTACAAATATTGTTTTTTATCTTATAATATCCCTTATATGAACTTCTGAAGGGAGCGTTATCTTATGAAACGTGAACAGCTTGGAAGCCGGCTTGGCTTCATTATGCTTTCCGCCGGCTGCGCCATTGGCTGCGGAAATGTATGGAAATTCCCGTGGATGTGCGGGCAAAATGGCGGCGGCAGCTTTATGCTGATCTATCTTCTGTGTCTGGTCATCCTGGGAATCCCGGCTCTTGTGTTGGAATTTTCCATCGGAAGAGCGGCTCAGACAAGTCCCCTTTTCATGTACCGTAAGCTGGAAAAGCCAGGACAGAATGGGGGATTTTCGGTTGGTTCTGTCTGCTTGGCAACATTGCCTGATGGCATTTTACACTGTTGTCTGCGGCTGGATCATTTATTATTTTGTACAGTTTCTCAGAGGTAAAAATGGTTCACTGGGATTTTCAGCCATGATCTCCTCTCCCTCTGTGATGTATTCTTCTTACTGGTCACTGTAGTCATTGCATTTTTCATCCTTTCCTTCAATCTTCAGGGAGGACTGGAGCGTGTGACAAAATATATGATGTCTGCACTGCTGGTGCTGATGCTTGCTCTCGCTGTACACAGTCTTTTTCTGAAAGGCTCTGGTGAGGGAATGACCTTTTATCTGAAACCGGATTTCTCAAAGATTGATGGTTCGGTGATCGTAGGGGCAATGAACCAGGCATTCTTTACTTTATCTACAGGTATGGGTGGCATGGCTATCTTTGGCAGCTATATTGGTAAAGAACATTCTCTGATGGGGGAAGCTATCCATGTGATCACACTGGACACACTGGTTGCTTTTCTGGCAGGAGTTATTATTTTCCCTGCATGCTTCACCTTTGATCTGGAAGTAAATGCAGTCCAAGCCTTCTGTTTGATACAATGGCAGCAGTTTTTAACAACATGTCCGGAGGTCGCATCTGGGGTTCCTTATTCTTCCTGTTCATGGTATTTGCAGCTATGTCAACTGTCCTGGGTGTGTGCGAGAATATCCTGGCAATGATCCGTGAGCTTACCGGCTGGTCCCGTCCAAAAGGCAGCGTGGTCTGCGGCACAGGTGTCTTTCTTCTGGCACTTACCACAGCCCTTGGTTTCAGCGTATTCCACTTCCAACCATTTGCCGAAGGAACTACCTGGCTTGATTTCTGGGATTTCATTGTTTCCAACAATATTTTACCCCTTGGCTCTCTCATCCTTGCACTCTTCTGCTGTAATAAGTTCGGCTGGGGATGGGATAACTTTATCAGAGAGGCCAATACAGGTAAGGGCTTAAAGGTACAGAAGTGGATGAAACCACTCTTCCGATTTGTACTTCCGATTATAATTGCCTTTATCTATATTTATGGAATGTTCACATTCAACTGGCGTTAAAATCAAAGTCGTTTACAGCAAGCGCCGGGCATTCCCAGATTGCTTTGCTGCTTATAAATATCTGCCTGGTTTGGCAAAAATAAGCTCCGTGGATTTTTCTTTTATCCACAGAGCTTATTTTATTTGTCAGGCGGATATTTGCAATCCGCTCCGCTATTTACTCGATTCGGTTAAATCAGACAGATAAATCTCCCTCTGATCAGTGAACCTTCTGATCCAGCATTCTTTGGATCAGCTCAATGGTATCCTTCAGTCCATAGTTGGCACTGTTGATACACAAATCATAGTTCTCCGGTTTTCCCCATTTCTCACCGGTATAAAATTCATAATATTTCTTATGCTGCTTATCCATCTGCTTCAGGAAACGTACTGCCTGCTTCAGATTCATATTACGGATATCCATAACATGCTGCACACGAACCTGGAAGGGAGCACTGATAAACAGACTGATATGAGGAATATGATTATTCTTAAGAATCGCATCTGCGCAACGTCCCATGATCACGCAGTCTTCACTCTTTGCCAGTTCACAGATCAGATCACTCATATTGAAAAATACTGCGTCCTGCTTCGGAAGTCCATGATAACGATTGAATTCCCTGAACCAGGTTTTCAGATCTGTGTGTTTTTTCTTTCTGTATTTATCAAATCCTTCAAAATTACCAGTATCACTGACTGCATTTTTGTCTGCCTGCAGACGCTTCATAACCTGATCAAAGATCTCTGCATCATAATAGTTGATCTGAAGCTGGTCTGCCAGTTCAAATCCGATATCATTACCGCCACTTCCCTGTGTACGGCTGATACAGATGATCAGATGGTCATTCTCTGAAATCTCGTTCTGGCGTCTTACGATCAGATTATTCAGACTGATACGCGCTTTGTCTACAATATCTGTCTGTCCAAATGTATCCGGAAGACTTTCGATCTCTTTCAGAATACTGTCATACTCTATCATAAGGCGTCTTCTCTCGCTCTTATCCCTGATGGTACGGGCCATGTTACTGATCAGCGCCAGTTCACTTCTGAGCAGATGTCCGTCCGGCTTGGTATACATCAGTGCTGCCAGATGACGGAGAGTTGTTTCTTTTTGTCCTGTAAATGTACGTCCCAGAGAGGAACCCACACATTTATAAACTTCTTCGTCCAGGTTATAAATGCGTATTGCAAGTTCTTTACATTTTTCCTGATTATCCTGCATAATGATCCTCCCTCTTTATAAAAAGAATACAAACATATCAATAACAAACACCGGAATCAGAAATGCCACAGACCAGAGCATATATCCGAAGAATGACGGCATCTTCACACCATTCTCATCAGAGATTGCCTTTACCATAAAGTTTGGGGCATTTCCGATATAAGTGTTGGCACCCATGAATACTGCACCACAGGAAATCGCAGACAGAATCTTGGTAGGTACAGTTCCCAGTGTGGTTGTGATTCCATTGGTAAATGCCAGCGTTCCTGCTGTTGTAAGGAATACCAGATAAGTAGGTGTGTTATCCAGGAAACTGGAAAGCGCACCGGTTGCCCAGAACATCTCTGCCGGTTCAGTAACTCCCAGATTTGGTCCTACAGCTTTTAGAAGCATCAATGCGGGCTGCATAGTGATAAAAATACCGATGAATAAAACCGCAACCTCCTGGATCGCACCCCAGGTAAAATGGTTTCTGATACGAATCTGCTTATCTGTTGTCTTAAAGGAAAGAAAAGCAGCAAGCAGAATGATCACGATTTCGATCAGAGCCGGGAATGTCAGGGTTACTTCTCCAAAGAGATGAATGCCTCTTACATTGCCTGCAGCATCCTGGAATGCGGACATTCCCGGAAGTACACCGCTTAAAATTACCGCGCCAACGATCATCACAAGGAAAATGATATTGTGCAGTCCATCCAGACGAAACTGAGTACCCGGTTTACGGATATCCGGTTTACGGCCATTTGCAATATCTTTTCTGTAGGAACGTTTATCAATCTGATAAAATACAAACAGCAGAATGACCATATTAAAGATCAGTACAGGGAACAGATGCAGGCTCCAGAAGAATGGAACACCTCGCATAAATCCCATTAACAGCGGCGGATCTCCAATCGGGGTAAGACATCCACCCATATTGGAAATCATGAAGATAAAGAAGATCATAATATGTCCTTTTCTCTTTCTCCATGAATTCATTTTAATTACCGGACGTACCATCAGCATACTGGCACCGGTGGTACCGATACAGCTTGCCAGAAGAGTTCCCAGTGCAAGCAGACCTACATTAACACGGGGGGAACCTGCGAAATCACCCTCCATGGTAATATTACCTGATACGCAGAACAGGCCGAATAACAGAATGATGAATGTAAGATAATCATTCACAATACAGTCCAGAACTGTCTCTGCAGTCTTTCCGGCTCCATAAACGAAAGCAAATGGAACGACCATCAGAATGATCCATAAGGCAACAACCAGTGGCTGATAAGACTCCCACCACTCCGCTTTTACCAGAGGCATCACTGCAATACATAACAAAAGCCCTGCAAAGGGAATGCAAAGCCATACAGGTACTGTAGATGGTGCTTTACTGCCTTCTGCCGCAAATACACTCAACGGGCAAGCCAGAAGAACTGCAAAAAAAGCACCCAGTACGGTCACCAACTTTTTCAAAACTGCCACCTCCATATTGTATTTTCGTACAGCGCGATTATCATTCAGGAGATTTTTTTCATATACGTGTTTCTTCCTATTTAATATGCGCTTGTTTTTTACAGATGCAATTATATCATACAGCATACAAAAATCAATTGTGTGGATAGTGAATATTTATACTTTATTTCCTGTTTTTTTATACATTTTTTACATATTCCCTGATTATTTTCGTTTATATTTTAACGATTTAATCTTTATTACTGACATTTTTTTGTACTGCCTTATCTATTTTTTAAAATTGTACTGATTTTGAAACACATGACCCAATAACTGCTCCGCAGTTTATCACTTTTGGGCAATTAAAGCAGGGATCTTTCTTATATGCAATACGAAAAATGCTCCCCGACAGCAATTCCCGCTGTCAGAGAGCATTTCACATATTTCTTATATGACTGATTGGTTGCCTCATCATACTCATAGTCGATGGAATGCATCTTCGCCACCAGTTCGTCTTTCTTCAGTCCTCTGCATGTACAGAGTGCTTCCAGGGAATCATAGTAATCCCTGAGCTGAGTATTCACATAACTCAGCAGAATCATTGGATCTTTGGGTATCATTTAGTTTCCGTCCTTTACCGTAACAATGAATTCCCCATTCTGAACATCCAGCACCAGAGTATCACCTGCATGAACATCTCCGGACAAAATCTTTCTCGCCGCAAGAGTCTCTACATATTTCTGCAGATAACGTTTCAGCGGACGTGCACCATATACCGGATCATAGCCATTCTCGATAACCTGATTCTTGGCTGCATCTGTCAGTTCCAGGGAAAGCTCCTGGTCTGCAAGACGTTTGTCAAGCTCGCCGACCATCAAGTCTACTATCTTACCAATATTGGATTTTGTCAAGGGCTTGAACATAATTATTTCATCCAGACGGTTCAGGAATTCCGGACGGAAATGACCTCTCAGGTCATCCATAACCTGGCTCTGAGCCTCAGGTTTGATTCTCCATTCTCATCAATACCATCCAGCAGATATGGAGAACCGATGTTGGAAGTCATGATAAGAATTGTATTCTTAAAGTCAACAGTACGTCCCTGAGAATCTGTGATACGGCCATCATCCAGTACCTGTAACAGTACGTTAAACACATCCGGATGTGCTTTCTCAATCTCATCGAAAAGTACAACACTGTATGGTTTACGGCGGACTGCCTCAGTAAGCTGGCCGCCCTCCTCATATCCTACATATCCCGGAGGCGCTCCGATCAGTCTGGATACAGAATACTTCTCCATGTATTCACTCATATCAATTCTGACCATATTCTGTTCATCATCAAACAGATTCTCTGCCAGAGTTTTGGCAAGCTCTGTCTTACCTACACCTGTAGGACCAAGGAACAGGAAGGAACCGATAGGTTTGGTCGGGTCCTTGATGCCGGCTTTGGAACGAAGGATTGCATCTGTAACCCTCTTCACACCTTCATCCTGACCTACAACTCTCTTGTGAAGCTGATCTTCCAGAGTGAGGAGTTTGGCTCTCTCGCCTTCTGTCAGTCTTGTTACAGGAATACCGGTCCATCTGGAAATGATCCTTGCGATCTCATCATCAGTAACTGCCTCATGAACCAGACTTCTGTCACTTTCTTTGACACTCTTTTCTTCGATTTCCAGCTGCTGCTGTAATTTCGGAAGCTCACCGTACTGTAACTGTGCAGCCTTCTCCAGATCATAGTTCTGTTTTGCTTTCTGAATCTGCTTATTCACATCCTCGATCTGCTCACGAAGCTTCTGTAATTTCTCTACAGAATGCTTCTCATTATCCACTGTGCTTTCTGTGTATTAAAGGTATCACGAAGCTCTGCCAGCTCCTTCTGAAGTGTTTCCAGACGTTCCTTACTCAGGTTATCTGTCTCTTTCTTCAGTGCAGATTCCTCAATCTCCAGCTGCATGATCTTACGGCGCTGTTCATCCAGCTCTGAAGGCATAGAATCCAGCTCTGTCTTGATCAGGGCACAGGCCTCATCCACCAGGTCAATGGCCTTATCAGGAAGAAAACGGTCTGTGATATATCTATGTGAAAGTGTAGCTGCTGCAACCAGTGCACTGTCTGTGATCTTAACACCATGGAAGACCTCATATCTCTCCTTCAGACCACGAAGGATGGAAATAGTATCCTCCACTGTAGGTTCATCTACCATAACAGGCTGGAAACGACGTTCCAGAGCGGCATCTTTCTCAATATACTGACGATACTCATCCAGAGTTGTGGCACCGATACAGTGAAGCTCACCTCTGGCAAGCATAGGTTTCAGCATATTGCTGGCATCCATGGCTCCGTCTGTCTTACCTGCACCAACGATCAGATGTAACTCATCAATGAAAAGAATAATGTTTCCTTCACTCTTCTTTACTTCTTCAAGGACTGCTTTCAGACGTTCCTCAAACTCACCTCTGTATTTGGCACCTGCTACCAGAGCACCCATGTCCAGGGCAAAAATCTTCTTATCCTTCAGACCTTCCGGCACATCCTCTGCACGATTCGCTGTGCAAGACCCTCGATTGCTGCTGTTTTACCTACACCAGGCTCACCGATAAGCACAGGATTGTTCTTGGTCTTACGTGAAAGGATTCTGATGATATTACGGATTTCTTCATCACGTCCGATCACAGGATCCAGCTTCTGGTTACGTGCCTTTTCGACTAAATCCTCGCCATATTTATTCAAAGTATCATAAGTAGCTTCCGGATTGTCACTGACTACACGCTGATTGCCTCGTACTGTAGAAAGTGCCTGCAGGAAACGCTCCTTAGTAATGCCAAATTCCTGAAACAGTTTCTTCATGCTTGGACTTGGATATCTTAATAAAGCAAGGAAGAGATGCTCTACAGAGACATATTCATCTCCCATTGCCTTGGCTTCATCCTCTGCACTGACCAGAGCCTTGTTCAGGTACTGTCCGAAACGGAGTTCACCGCCGGATACCTTAACCTTGGCATCCAGTGCCTGATTCAGAGAATTTCTGAAATAATCCTTATCTATCTCCATTTTCTCAATCAGTTTAAGAATCAGGCTGTCTTCCTGTTCCAGCAGAGCATATAAAAGATGCTCCTCTTCAATCTCCTGGTTGCCAAACTGATAAGCAACCTTCTCCAGATCCTGGACAGCCTGTACGGATTTCTGTGTAAATTTACTGATATTCATAGGCTAACCCTCCTCTTATATGAGAAATATCTCTCCCGAAGGAGAAATATGTTGTTTCCTTTGTTCTGCATGTAATATAACACATGTTGTTAGCACTGTCAAGGGGTGAGTGCTAATTTTTTGAGTTTTTTTTTGCAACCCTAAAATGAAAAACTAACTTCCACCCTTAGCCTATATTGTTCTACACTGTGAAATAGGGGTGGAAGTTAGTCTTGCAATCGTTTATCCTATAAGAAATACCAGGGCTCCCCCTGGTCATATCCTCCAACTACCGGAAATGGAATATTTTTATTACATAGGAGGATTCATTTATGTCTACGAAAGCTACTGGAAACAAAAAACACCTTACCCTCGCTGATCGTGCTGCCATTGAACATGGAATCAGCTGTGGGGAAAATTTTACTCAGATTGCCCACAGGATCAACAAGGATTCTTCCACCATATCCAAGGAGATCCGACGGCATCTTTTCCGGGTTCCTCATTTTCAAAATGAAACCCAGCGGAAACGCTCGGAATGTGAGCATTATCAGAACTGTGAAAAACAGCATATCTGTGGGAATCAGACTTGTAATTCCTTATGCTGGAAATGCCGCCCCAAGCGCTGCTCCATGTATTGTCCGGACTTTACTCCCAGGCTCTGCGACAGGTTAAAAAAGCCCCATATGTGTGTAATGACTGCCCTCAGATACGCAGCTGTTCTCATGATTTCTATTTTACAGGCCAATTATGCCAATGATATTTATAGTGAAACAAAATCCTCCTCACGGTCTGGGATTAACCAAACTCCTGAGTCCCTGGAACAGCTTGACCGCCTGGTATCTCCTCTTCTCCTGCAGGGACAGCCTTTGTCCCATATCTTTGCTTCTAACCAGGATTCTGTCTCATGTTCTATAAGGACCCTCTACAACTATATAGACCAGGGATATTTCACTGCAATCAACCTCGATCTTCCCCGTAAAGTCCGCTACAAAAAGCGCCGGAAGGCCCGCAGGGAGCCCGACAACACTGGGTATAGAAAAGGCCGGTCCTATCAGGATTTTGAGCGTATCTGGAAAAGTTTCCAGATACAAATGTAGTGGAGTTAGATGTGGTGGAAGGTGCCGGGGGAAAATCAGAAAAAGTACTCTTGACCATGCTTTTCCGTAATTGCAGCCTTATGCTTATTTTTCTGATGGATGCCGACAGACAGGACAACGTGGAAGATGTGTTTCAGCGGATATACATCCATCTGGGGGCCGATCTGTATAGAAAACTTTTTCCTGTCATTCTTACAGACAATGGAGCTTCATTCAAAAAACCAGACATTTTTGAACGGCCTGAAGGTGAACTTCTGTCCCATGTCTTTTACTGCAACCCAATGGCTTCCTGGCAGAAGGGACGCCTGGAAAAGAATCACGAATTTATCCGTTATATCATCCCAAAAGGTATGACGTTCGCAGGTTTGAACCAGGAGCAGGTAACTCTCATCACCAATCATATCAATAGCGTAGCAAGAGCCAGTTTAAACGGCTGCACCCCGTTTGAACTGGCTCAGTTGCTGATAGACCGAAAACTGCTGGATCTCTGCCAACTGGAAAGGATTCCCGCCAACCAGGTAATCCTTAAGCCATCACTCTTGAAAAAGTAACTGCAGGATCCTTTTCCGGTATTGGTTTCATTCTCAGACCGGTGGAAGTTACTTTTGCAAAAGAACTTCCAGTGGTCCCAAAATCATGCCCGTTCTCCAGAAAAAAGCGCTGTTTTCTGCCTTTATTATATGTCAGGTTTTACGAATAATCCAGAACTATATGGAAGTTAGTCCTGCAAAAAGCCTTATTCTATCTGCAACAATACACGGTGGAAGTTACTTTTTCATTCAACCAGAATTTGTGAACGCTACGAGCCATGCAAAATGACAAAAGTTTATACCACAACAGTCACAGTTTCTGGCAGGTTCATTTTAGACATCTTATTCTCCACATGAAACTTCTCTGCAATATGATTATCTTCTGTTTTATATATTATTACCATGAATTTGCATTGCTCAGTCTACAATCCCCAATAACCAGTCTCTGGCATTAATACGTCGAATTCCCTCATATTGTTCTTCTGGTTCTTCATCCATTGTTAAGATAATCTTTGGATAATGATCTCGTATCGCCTGTAATGGTCTTAATTCTCTCAAAAGTGTATTTTCATCTCGTACAGTCAGTGCCACCTGGAAATATACTGTTCCCTTTTTATTCTGTGCCACAAAATCCACTTCATATGAATCGATTTTTCCAACATACACCTCATATCCTCGACGTAACAATTCCAGATAGACTATATTTTCCAGAACATGTCCTGCATCTGCCTGCCTCGACCCTAAAAGCATATACCTCATTCCAATATCAACTATATAATATTTTTCAAGAGTTTTTAAATATTGTTTTCCCTTTATATTATAACGTTTTGCCTGATATATAATATAACTCTCGCTAAAAGCCTCCAGATATTTTTCCACCGTTTTTGTATCAATTTTTCGCCCTTCTGAGGTCATCGTATCTGCAATTTTTTTTGATGACAATGGATTTCCTATATTATCAAACACAAATCTTAAGACACTCTTAAGCATCATAGTATCTGTGATTTTTTTCCTGTTTATAATATCCTTTACAACAATCGTATTATAGATTCCTTCCAGATAATCTCTGATCTCATCTGGCTGATTTTTAATTCCAGTGTAAACGGAAATGAACTATTCTGCAAATACTCAGCATATTTGATTCCTCTGTCATTCATACTGCCAGTACTCTCCATATATTCCTTAAAAGACAACGGCAACATTTCAATCTGAATATATCTTCCTGAAATCATAGTTGCAATCTCACTGGACAACATATATGCATTGGAACCAGTCACATAAATATCTATGTTTTTTTTAATATAAAGACTGTCCAGCACTTTCGGAAAATCTGTTACATTCTGAATTTCATCAAGGAAAATATATGTCATTTTTCCATCAATCAGACGTTCCTTTAAATATTTAATATAATTTCCTGTAATCTGTCAGTTCTTCATAATCAAAGATCTTCAAAATTAATAGAATAATCTGTTCTTCCTCAATCCCATGCTCTTTTAAATAATTGCGATAAATTTCCAGAAGCATTAGATTTTCCACAACGTCGTACACCTGTAACAATTTTAATCAACTGCTTATCTTTCCAGGCTATCAGTTTTTCTAAATATTCTTTTCTTTCTATAATCATAATAATGCTCCCTTCTTTTTTTACTAATTATATTCCAAAAGCGATATAAAATCAATAGTTTTTGATTATAATCCCAAAACTATTGATTTTTGTGTTTTTGTAGGAACAAAAAGTTTTGCATTTAAACATAAATCAACTCCACCCTCTATCTTTCATCCCCAAACGTTTGTCCAAATTTCTATTCCATTACAGTGTTTTTATGATACGCTTGTTTTATGCAGCATATTACTATTATGTATTTATCAGGGAGGGTTTTACTATGCAGATTAAATTACAATCTGACAATTATCATGTACTTTTAAACACACTTGGTGCCGAATTAAATTCCTATTCCAATCCATCCGGGAATGAATACGTATGGAATTCTGATCCCGCTTACTGGCTTCGATCTTCTCCGCTTCTTTTTCCGACCGTGGGAATGTCCGCAACGGAGAAACTGTTATCAAGGATCATATATACCAGATGCCCAAACATGGTTTTTGTAAAGAATCTGAATTTGAAGTAACAGAACAGACTGAAAATTCCGTCACTTTTTTACTTAAAGCAAATGAAGAAACATTAAAACATTATCCTTATGATTTTGAACTTACCTGTCATATCATCTGAATGGCAGTACTCTGTCTATGGACTATAGAGTAATAAACAAAGATTCCGACATTATGTATTATCATATTGGTGCACATCCCGGTTTCATGTGTCCGGTCAATAATGGAGAAAATATTGAAAATTGTATTTTAAGATTTGAAAAAGAAGAGAATTTTATTTCTTATGAATACGATATAAAGAATCTGGAATTTAATTTTGATCACAAAGTATCCCAGAAAGCAGAAGGCAACACACTTCCTCTCACAATTTCCATGTTTGATCAGGATGCTGTTTTCTTTGAACACACGAATTCACACTATGTTTCTTTCGTAAATGCAATTACAGGAAAGGTGTTTCCGTATATTATCCTGATTTTGAATCCCTTGCAATTTGGACACCGGCCGGAGGAAAGGCTCCGTTTCTCTGTCTGGAGCCCTGGAACGGTTCCGGCATTTTTCATCAGGATGATGATATTTTTGCGCATAAGCATGGGATCCTCACACTGGAATCCGGAAAAGAAAAAGCATATCATCTTGAGATTTCTCTGATAGAATAATCTTTTATTCTTCAGTTTTCAGATTCCACATGACCTGTATTGCACCATCCATCACATGGAATTTTTTAAAATAGGCTTCCTCCTTTGGGATCCACATATTCTGAAATTGTTTTGCCTTTTCCGGGCCATTGCGCTTTTTTATATTTTCCATCTGATCTTTGGGAGAAATATTTAAAAATACACGAAGTTGATAAGGGTTCTTAAAGTATGGATGCATACTGTAGGAACCCTCTATAATATTGAGTTTTTTATAAGGAACAGGATATCCCTCCAGCAGATTCCATTTCCGGCAGCTGAACGGCTGATAAAAAACTGTCTGCTTCTGAAAGATCGGTCTTAATACCGTCTCCTCAAACCGCTCATAATCCACATTTCCTCCTGTTTCTTTCAGACGCTGCGGCGTACGCTGTTCCATGCGCAGAAAAAAGTCATCCATTCTGAACAGATTACAGTCGAATACCTGCTCCAGATATTCTCCCAATGTAGTTTTCCCACTTCCACACCTGCCATCAATTGCAACGATCAGAGGCTCATCCAGTCCTTCCTTCTCTTTCTGCAATTGTCTGATTGCCTGAACTACCGGTTCAAATCTTTCTTTGCAGCGTGCCTTTAATTCCATTCTACTGTTCCTTCCATATTATATAAACGTTCTACCAGGGCCGGGATCAGAACAAGCTGGATCAGAATTCCCGGCAATGCATTTATAAATCCTCCCATCAGAAACAGTTCCCAGGTAAAGATTCCTCCTGTAAATGCATATACTGCTGCTGAAACCAGTCCCCATACGATCCGTCCACACAGCATTGCTGCTATGAGTGAAATATACAGGGATTTTATATCTTTTTTCATTTTTTCTGATAAAATTCCTGCCACCAGCCATAAGTGGCAAGTTCAAACGCCATACAGAAGGCATTCGGAAAAATTGCCGGCATTCCGAACACCACTCCTCTTAAAAGAAGGTGTAATAATCCCAATAAGTAAACCATATGGCCATCCGCAGATATATCCACATAATAACACCGGTATGTGCATCGGGCAAAGCATTTTCCTACTGCCGGTATCTGCATTGTGATAAATGGAAGGATCAGTCCGATTGCAA
>ENA-OQAS01000999-OQAS01000999.1-human-gut-metagenome-genome-assembly--contig:-NODE-999-length-13897-cov-2.441540_pt1 | contig 13897 bp, 20 predicted proteins | sample MGYA00242733_ERZ504523 | MGnify/ENA primary metagenome ERZ504523 (study PRJEB26092, sample SAMD00036239) | human gut metagenome | host: Homo sapiens | study: EMG produced TPA metagenomics assembly of... | reverse complement strand
AATTATGAGAAAGAAAACACTTGCATTGTTTCTGACATGTGTACTGGCTGCAGGCATGCTTGCCGGATGCGGAAACAAAGACAGCAAAGACAACAATCAGGTAGAAAATTCGCAGGTACAGAGTCTGCAAAAGACGATCAGGCAGCTGCAGATGAGGTAGCAGAATTAATTGATGCTATTTATGTTCAGGAAAGAACAGATAAAACCGATGAGCAGTGTGCTGCTGCAAAAGAAGCATGGGACAAGCTGACAGATGCACAGAAAGCACTTGTTTCCGGTGAGAATGCAGATCCGGATTATTTTGGCAGAGACACCGGGATGCATCCAAGGATGATCCGTTAAATGAGGATAACATCGGGGAGAACGAAATTCTTGTGGTAAGTTTCGGAACTTCTTTCAACGACAGCGTGTTGCAGATATCGGTGGTGTGGAGAAGGCCGTTCAGGAAGCAAATCCAGACTGGGCAGTCCGCAGAGCATTTACTGCACAGATTATTATCAATCATGTACAGGCCAGAGATGGTGAAAAGATTGATAACGTGGATCAGGCATTGCAGAGAGCTGTAGATAACGGTGTCAAGAATCTGGTGATCCAGCCGACACACCTGATGCATGGTGCAGAGTATGATGAGCTCGTTGGAGAACTGGACGCATACAAGGATAAATTTGATAAAGTTGTTGTTGCGGAACCTCTGCTTGGTGAAGTTGGTGACGATGCAACTGTAATCAATGATGACAAGAAGGCAGTTGCAGAAGATATCACAGCAGAAGCTGTAAAGACCGCAGGCTATGATTCCTTAGATGCTGCAAAAAAAGACGGTACAGCATTTGTATTTATGGGACATGGTACTTCCCATTCTGCAAAAGTAAGTTACAGCCAGATGGCTACACAGATGGAAAAACTCGGATATGACAACGTTTTATCGGAACTGTAGAGGGTGAGCCGGAAGATACTTCCTGTGAGAATGTGATTCAGGCAGTGAAAGATGCCGGATACAAGAAGTAATTCTTCGTCCGCTCATGGTGGTAGCCGGAGATCATGCAAACAATGATATGGCAGGAGACGATGACGATTCCTGGAAAAGCCAGTTCACTGCAAGCGGTAATTTTGACAGCATTGATACACAGATTGCCGGACTTGGTGAGATTGAAGCTGTTCAGAAACTTTATGTAGAGCATACAAAAAAAGCAATTGAGTCACTTGGAAAAGTTTCCAAGACTGCATCTTCCAGCGCGGTATCCGCGCTGGAGGACGGCACTTATACAGCAAAGTTCAATACCGACAGTGGCATGTTTCATGTCAACGAGGCAGATAACGGATGTGGAACACTTACGGTGAAAAATGGAAAAATGACCATTCACATCCGTCTGGTGTCTAAGAAAATCATCAATCTGTTTGTTGGAACAGCAGCTGATGCAGCAAAAGATGGTGCTAAACTGTTACAGCCAACCAACGATACCGTAAAGTACAGTGATGGAACCACAGAAGAAGTCTATGGATTTGATGTACCAGTAGAAGCACTCGACAAAGAGTTTGATCTGGCAATTCTCGGAACAAAGGGAACCTGGTATGACCATAAAGTAAGTGTATCGGACGCACAGAAAAATTAGTGGATAGAAAGTATGAAAAGTAAGAAATTAACCACAATTATGTTATCCTTTTGTATATGTCTGTCGATTCTGACCGGCTGCGGTTCTTCCCCAAAAAACGATCAGACACAGCAGAAAGCCACTGAAACACAGATGGCGGAAACAGAACAGGATACGTCGCTGGAGGACGGGGAGTATACCGCAAATGTAAAGCTCGAAGGCGGAAGCGGCAGAGCTTCTGTAGATTCCGAGGCAAAAATAAAAGTGACAGACGGACAGGCATATGCAACGATTGTCTGGAGCAGTTCCCACTATGATTATATGCTGGTGGACGGACAGAAATATGAAAATGAAAACGAAGGGGGCAATTCCACGTTTACCTTCCCGATTGCGGGAGTGCCGTGCCAGATGGATGTCGTGGGAGATACCACGGCCATGAGTGTCCCACATGAAATTGACTATACATTGACATTTTCCTTTCCGGAAGATGTCAGTTTTGGGGATTTGAAACAAACCGGACGTCTGGAACTGGTCTATGCGGATCAGTTTCAGGTCGATATATATGGAAATTATAAATTGATAACGATCGTGGATAACGGTCGTTTTTTGCTTATTCCAAAGGGTGTGCCTGTACCGAAAGATCTGCCGGCGGATGTAATTGCATTGCAGCAGCCCTTAAATCATGTATATCTGGTATCGAGTGCCGTTATGGATCTGTCTGTCAGGTGGATGGGCTTTCCCACGTCACATACACGGCATTGAAAGCAAATGACTGGTATGTCCAGAAAGCAAAAGAAGCCATGGAAGAGGGAACATTGGTTTATGCGGGGAAATACAGTGCCCCGGACTACGAACAGCTGTTACAGGGCGGCTGTACATTTGCAATCGAAAATACGATGATTACACACAATCCGGAAGTGAAAGAAAAACTACGAAGAACTTGGCATCAGGGTGAATGGTCGAGCGTTCCAGTTATGAAAGCATCCGCTGGGACGGCTGGAATGGATCAAACTGTTCGGTGTTTTGTTTGGAAAACAACAGCAGGCAGATGACTATTTTAATAAACAGGTAAAACGTGTGAAACCGATTCTGGGAAAAAAGAGTACCGGGAAAAAGGTGGCATTTTTTGCAGTTTCTTCGGACGGGACGATCACTGTGCGCAAGCCAAACGACTATGTCTCTGCGATGATCGGACTTGCAGGCGGTACCTATTCACTCGGAAATTATACGGATGAAGAAAAAAATGCACTTCCACGATGAAAATGCAGATGGAAGATTTTTATTCTGCGGAGGTTGATGCGGATGTGCTGATCTACAACGGAACCATTGAGGGGGAATTGACGTCCATCGATGAGCTGGTAAAGAAAAACAGCCTGTTTGCGGATTTTCAGGCTGTAAAAAGCGGACAGGTATATACAACGGGAAGCAATTTTTACCAGCAGTCCACCGGAACCTGTGATTTTATCGAGGATCTGAATCAGATTCTGACGGGAGAAGGGGATGGAACGTACCGGTTTCTGAAGCAATTGCAGTGAGCCGGAGCGTACGGATGTACAAATAATAACAATTGTCGTAATGCATGAGGAGCAGAACATGAGATCACAAATAAAAGAAAAAAAGAATAATTCCGGGACAGAAACAAACAGAACGCTCCGCTATCTGGTTTCTTTTCTTGTGATCATGGGATTGCTGGTCGTTTTGTTTTTCTGGAATATCGGTGTCGGAAGTGTGGAAATGTCTTTTTTTGATTTTCTGGGCGTGCTGCCAAAACATCAGCCGGATTCCACACTGTATCAGATTGTCTGGAAAATCCGTCTGCCCCGTATCATTGCTGCAGTTCTGCTCGGAGGGGCACTTTCCGTATCCGGTTTTCTGCTGCAGAGTTTTTTCCAGAATCCGATTGCAGGACCGTATGTGCTTGGGATTTCCTCCGGAGCCAAACTTGTCGTGGCACTGACCATGATCTTTCTTCTGGAAAAGGGATTATGGTCAGTTCCCTTGGAATGGTGGTAGCTGCATTTGCCGGTTCACTGCTTGCCATGGGATTTGTCCTTCTGATTTCGTTTCGGGTATCGAATATGTCGCTTCTTGTAGTGTGCGGTATCCTGATTGGTTATATCTGTTCGGCGATTACGGATTTTTGTGTGACGTTTGCGGATGATTCCAATATTGTCAATCTTCACAACTGGTCAATGGGAAGTTTTTCCGGTATGAGCTGGGAGCACATTCGCATCATGGTCATAATTGTTGGAATCACGGTTGTGATTACCTTCGGGCTTGCAAAACCGATCAGTGCCTATCAGATGGGCGAGTCCTATGCCAGAAATATGGGCGTAAATGTAAAAGCACTGCGCATTGCACTGATTTTACTGTCAAGTCTGCTGTCGGCATGTGTGACCGCGTTGCCGGACCGATTTCGTTTGTCGGAATTGCGGTGCCACATCTGATTAAACTGGCAACCCACACGGCAAAACCGATTATTCTAATTCCGGGATGTTTTCTCGGCGGCGCAGTGATTACGCTGTTCTGTGACGGGATTGCGCGGACCGTGTTTGCACCAACGGAGATCAGTATCAGTTCGGTGACGGCGGTATTTTTAGTGCCGGTGGTAATTGCGGCAATGTTGCGAAAGCAGCGGATGTGATGAATCGTGGAAGACAAATAATGTGCAGACAGAAAGCCAAAACGGATAAGGACGCAAAGGCAGGAAGAAAGTTACTATGAGCAGGCACAAAAATGCAGATGGAAAATAATTGGAAAGTGATGAAAGAAGAAAACGGAAAACAACATAATGGGCAGAATATGCTAAAAGAGTCAGGGCAGTTTCCTGCGCAAGATATACCAAACGATGACGAGCAGCTTACGATGCGTGATCTGACTGTGGGATACGACCGGATTCCCCTGATTAAAAATATCAATCTGGGTGTCCGGCCAGGGGAAATCCTCACACTGATCGGACCCAACGGTTCCGGAAAATCGACAATTTTAAAGACCATCACCAAACAGCTTAAAACCATTGGCGGCAGTGTTTTTCTGGGAAAAGAATCCATGCGGGAACTGATGGACAGTGAAATTTCCAGACATCTTTCGATGGTCATGACAGAGCGCATCCACACGGAACTGTTAAGCGGCAGGGATGTGGTGGCAACCGGGCGCTACCCGTACACGGGGAGGCTTGGTATCCTCTCACAACAGGACTGGAAAAAGGTGGACGAGGCGATTGCCCTGGTGCATGCCGGGGAAGTGCAGCAGCAGGATTTCCGGAGAATCAGTGATGGGCAGAGGCAGAGACTTATGCTGGCGCGGGCGATCTGCCAGGACACACAGGTTCTGATTCTTGATGAACCGACTTCCTATCTGGATATGGGATTTAAACTGGACATTCTTACAACCATCCGCATGCTGGCACGGAAGAAAAACCTGGCAGTTATCATGTCATTGCACGAACTGGATCTGGCACAGAAAATTTCGGACACCATTGCGTGTGTGAAAGGGGACCGTATTGACCGGGTCGGGACACCGGAGGAAATTTTTTCCGGGGACTACGTGCAGCAGTTGTACGGCGTCAAGTCCCGGCAGTTTGATCCGCAGACCGGACAGGTTTTTATGGAAAGACCGGAAGGAATTCCAGAGGTATTTGTGATTGGCGGTGGTGGAACAGGGCTTGCGGTTTACAACCGCCTGCAGCGGCAGAATATTCCATTTGCAGCAGGCATTCTGCAGGAAAATGATGTGGAGTACGCAGCGGCATCTGCACTTGCCGCTTGTGTTTTTTCGGAAAAAGCATTCTTTCCGGTTTCGGAAGAAACCTTTTTGCGGGCAAAACAAATGCTGGGCAGTTGCAAAACCTGTATTTGTGCATTGACAGAATTTGGCCCTTATAATGAGAAAAACCGGCAGCTTTTTGAATATGCAAAAAAACTTGGCAAAATCTAAAATAATTCTAAACAGAATCTAAAAAAAATAGGACGTGTCCTTGACGTTTTTACAAAATCGAGGTATAGTACGCTACGTTTCTGCGGCAGACAGTCAGCAGGAACGCAGCGTATTTTATATTGGAAAGAAAAGAGGAAAAGAAAAAATGACTTTTTACCAGGAATTACAGCTGAGTTCCGTCGGCTCAAAACAGCTGATCAAAAACACAACAGACAAAAAAGAAAAACGCAGACATATCCTGATCTATAATTTTAAAGTCTATCTTGTTATGGTATTCTGCGTCGCTGTGGTTACACTGTTCAGTAAAATATTTGGTGCAGATAACAGCGTACCGGGAGTGGTTGTGCTGCTGGCAGTACTTGTGCTCCGGCAGGCAGATTTCGGGGTGCGTACCAGTCATGGGCTGCTCTGTATTGCGGGAATTTTTGGAATTTTAATCGCAGGACCGAGAATTACCAATATGATGCATCCGGTTCCGGCATTTTTTGTGAATATGGCATGTATTCTGATTCTCATGATTTTCGGATGCCACAATGTGATCATGTCAAACCAGTCCACGTTTGTCCTTGGATATCTGCTTTTGCAGGGATATGATGTGAGTGGACATGCCTATGTGCTGCGTGTGATCAGTCTGCTGATTGGTATGGGAATCTGTATGGCTGTATTTTATAAGAATCAGAAAAACCGCCCATACCGCCGGACATTTCTGGATCTGTTCCGGGAATTGATGTACGTTCGCGCGGAACTGGTGGTATATTAAGCTGACACTGATTGTTTCTTCGGCACTGCTGATTGTGTCACTGCTTGGATGGCCGCGTGCCATGTGGGCGGGAATCGCCTGCATGTCTGTATGTCTTCCATTTCATGAGGACAGTGTGGAGCGTGCAAAACGCAGGGGGCCGTTTAATATTGTGGGGTGCATGATCTTCCTTATTTTGTATCATGTGTTACCGGAATCCATGTATCCGTACATCGGGATGATCGGTGGAATTGGTGTGGGTTATTCTGCAGGATATGCATGGCAGACCGTATTTAATACGTTTGGCGCACTGTCGATTGCATCGGGGTTATTCGGTGCAGGTACGGCAGTGACGCTGCGAATTATATTCAATGTGATGGGATCTGTATATACCGTCGTATGTGACAGATTTTTGGATTTCCTCAGAAAAAGAACGGAAATCACCGGGTGGGTGAGATGGCATAAAATCAGTAGATCACCCGGTTCCGCCCACTCTCTTTGCCGAGATAAAGCTTGCGGTCGGCTTCCTGAATGACAGATTCCATGGTATGATTTCTGCCAAATTCTTCGACTCCGAATGTCATGGTTACATGAATCAGTTTGCGTTCGTATAATACAGGAGTGTGCCGGATATCATCCAGAAGGTCAGACATCAAAAGCTGAACCTCCTCCATATCCATGCCGGGAAATACAAACAGGAATTCTTCTCCGCCCCAGCGGCAGACTTCCCCTTTTTCGCCTATTACCGTGCAAAACAATCTGGAAAGTGTGCGGAGAACTTCATCCCCGGCATCATGCCCGTAAGTATCATTTACATGTTTGAAAAAGTCGATATCCCCCATGGCAACAGTCAGGGTCTGTAATTTATGCTGAGTGTATCTGGAAATACATGTTTCCAGACGCTTATACATCTGCCAACGGTTGAAAAGCCCGGTCAGGGGATCTGTGGATGCGATGTGTTCCAGTTCCAGATTGTAACGTATAAGCTTGTGTTCCATCTGCTGGGAATTCTGGGTGAAAATAATCATAACCGTGATCAGTTCTGCAAAAATAAACAAAGTGTCTATGGTCTGTATGCAGATACTGGCATCTGTGGAAAGCTGGATGACCGGCAGATGATACCGTGTATAGGAATACAAAAGCAGACGGTAAGCACATGTGCAGATTCCAACAAAGATTTTAGTGCGTATGCGGTGGAAACTGACTGCAAAATTTAATACGAGAAGTACAAACAGGAAGTGCTGTACACCGCAGTCCCACCCGAATCTCTGTATAAATACAGTAATCCACAATAACGTCAGTAATTGTGAAAAAATGGAAGCAAAATGTGTATGGTTCAGATAGGTAATCCGGAAAGCAAATACATATAAAATGCCACAGATGAGCGTCAGCAGGAGGAAGGAACATCCCGAAGAAAGCAGCAGACACAAAAAAGGACAAGAAAATAAACGCTGAGAATCAGTGCGTACAGACGCAGGGTCACAGCAGTGGTTTTTGTCTCATTTGGATTTTGTACATCCTGAAATATAAACGCCCCTATTTTTTTATGAATCATATGTAATCCCCCAATAAACATATGCCGTTCCAAAACATCTATAAGAATTATATCACAGTATAAGAAAAAGAAAAGCGCATTTTTCACATACTATCCATACTTGAATTCATGGAAATTACATTGTATAATCAGTAAGGTTGAGGAATAAAATAACAAAGAACATATAGGAGGAATCTATTATGGTTACTTGGGACAACTTGGATACCCTTGCTTCTTTTCAGAACCTTTCAAAAACAGGTCGCATAGATCTGAAAAGTAATGTCTGGCGAGAACGGGGCAGAGCGTGTGAAAAATTACAGTATTCCAATGGCAGAGGGATTGGTGTACAACTATGCTGCAAAGCAGGTGGATGATGATGTACTGGAAGCTTTGGTTAAGCTTGCAGAAGAAGCACAGCTTTCCGAAAAATTTGAGGAGCTTTACAACGGTGCAGTGATTAACACCGGAGAGAATCGTCTGGTTCTTCATCAGCTGACCCGTGGACAGCTTGGAAAAGCCGTTGTAGCAGATGGTGTGGATAAGCGTAAATTCTATGTGGAGCAGCAGCAGAGAATTGCTGATTTTGCCAATAAGGTACACGCTGGTGAGATTACAAACGCTGCTGGTGAAAAATTCACAACAGTTGTCCAGATCGGTATCGGTGGAAGTGACCTGGGTCCCCGCGCTATGTATTTAGCACTTGAGAATTGGGCAAAGAAAAACAACACATTTAAGATGGAAGCAAAATTCATCAGCAATGTAGATCCGGATGATGCAGCAGCGGTATTGAATTCTGTAGATGTTGCCCATTCTATTTTCGTACTTGTTTCCAAATCAGGTACTACACTTGAGACACTGACCAATGAGTCTTTCGTTAAGGACGCGTTAAAGAAAGCAGGCCTGGATGCTTCTAAGCATATGATCGCAGTTACCAGTGAGACTTCTCCGCTGGCAAAGAGTGATGATTATCTGGCAGCATTCTTTATGGATGATTACATCGGAGGACGTTATTCTTCTACATCAGCCGTTGGTGGAGCTGTATTATCCCTGGCATTCGGACCGGATGTATTTGCACAGTTCCTGGATGGCGCTGCAGCAGAGGATAAACTCTCCGCAGAAAAAGACGTATTGAAGAACCCTGAGATGCTGGATGCACTGATCGGTGTGTATGAGCGTAACGTACTGGGATATCCGAGCACTGCTGTGCTTCCATATTCACAGGCACTCAATCGTTTCCCGGCACATTTACAGCAGGTAGATATGGAGTCCAACGGTAAATCGGTAAACCGTTTCGGTGAGCCTGTCAATTATCCGACTGGCCCGGTCATCTTTGGTGAGCCTGGTACAAACGGACAGCATTCCTTCTATCAGTTACTGCATCAGGGAACCGATATTGTACCACTGCAGTTTGTTGGATTTAAGAATAACCAGCTTGACACAGATGTTGTCATTCAGGACAGCACAAGCCAGCAGAAGCTTTGCGCAAACGTAGCAGCACAGATCGTTGCTTTTGCATGCGGCAAGGAAGATGAAAACCGCAACAAGAATTTCGAGGGTGGACGCCCATCTTCTATTATTATCGGAGAGCAGGTTAATCCGAAGACACTCGGTGCATTGCTTGCACACTTTGAGAACAAGATCATGTTCCAGGGATTCTTATGGAATGTCAACAGCTTCGATCAGGAAGGTGTTCAGCTTGGTAAAGTTCTTGCAAAGCGCGTACTTGCACATGAGACAGACGGAGCACTGAAAGTATTCAGTGATCTGTTAAATATCTAATCGGATTTTTGTCTGAAGCAGGTCAGAGATATAAGACATATAAAAGGAGTATGAAACAACGGTGTTTTTCATACTCCTTTTTATTGGTATTGTTCTAACGTTTTATCCGCGCATCAGGTAATCCATAATCTTTCTGGAATCCTCTGCTTCATGTGCGATGATTTCCATCTCCGGGATGGTGGAAGCAGATTCAAAAATGGTAGATAAGGATACCAGCTGGCATAATTTTGATTTCAGATTCAGGCGGTCACCGTCAGCAGTGACAAGCTCAACCTGTCCGGAACAACTGTCAATTACTTTCAAAAACTCCTGTGGGTTTTCAATGTTCATTACCTTCATAATGCATCTCCCTTTCCTTTATACAATATTGTTCTGTTTGGTGATTCAATCATAGCATTTGTGCCGGGAAAGTGCAATGTCGTGCCTCTCTTTGCACATAGACAGTTGTATTTAATGGCAGGTGTTCATGAGATGAAAACGTACAAGTGTGTACATGAAGCAAGTTGTATTGCAATAGCGAAAGAAATCAAGAATAAAATACACAAAAACGCACAAAACGACAGTAAAACAAAGGAAAAATAAAATGAAAACCAGTCAAAATGCACATAATCGTATGAAAAATAGAAATTTAACAGTTAAATTGCAATATAACAATACAACTTTACGAAAAAATATTGTTGTATTTTATTGAAAAACAGGAGAGGACCGTCTATAATTAGAATTACAAAAAGCAAATACGTATCAAAGTAGAGGGAGGACAACGTATGAAGAAAATTTTAAAGAAGGTAGCTGCAACGATCCTGGCAGCATCAATGGTAATTGGTATGACAGCCTGTGGAACCGGCGGGGGAGGATCTTCCACACAGGGAGGTACATCATCAAACAAATCCGGAAAGATTAAGATTGGTGTTTCCATCTGGTCATCCACCGATGTACTTGGTTCTCAGTGTAAGAAGATTCTGGATGAGGCAGCAAAGGCATTGGATGTCGATGTACAGTATGTGGATCAGGGACATGTATCTGAGAAGTTACCGCTTCTGTTGAGCAGTTGGCAGCAGCAGGATGTCAGGGAATTATCATCTGTAACTCATCTGATACAGAGATGACTTCCGCAATTAAGACCTGTAATGACAATAAGTATATCTGGCACAGTTCTTCCGTGTTATCAGTCAGGAAAACAGTGCAGATATTTATCAGGCAGCAAAAGATTCTGATTATTATATCGGAGCTGTTCACGAGGATGAGCCGGCAAACGGTGAAGAACTTGTAAACATTCTTTTAAACAAAGGTGACAGAAACATTGGTCTGATCGGCTGGGAGCAGGGAGATGCTACATGGCTCGGCAGATGGGAAGGCTATAAAGCTGGCGTAGATAAGTGGAACGAAGAACATCCAGATGATCAGGCAAAGCTTTCTGAGCCACAGTACGCAGGAACAACTTCCGAAGGTGGTTCTAAGGCAGCAGAAGCTCTGATGGCAGCAGATCCAAACCTGGATGCACTTATTCCAGCAGGTGGTGGTGGAGATCCTCTCCAGGGTGCAATCGCAGCAGTTGAGCGTGCCGGAAAGACCGCAGATATCGACATCGTTTCTACAGACTTCCTTCCAGACCTTGGAGACAGACTTGAGAATGGTTCCATGGCTGGTGAGTCCGGAGGACATTTCTGTGATCCATTGATCGCATTCATGATGGTATACAATGCAGTAAAGGGTAACTACAAAGACTTTGGTGGTAAGTTCGAAGATGTTCCATTCCCATATCTGTATGTATCATCTGCAGATGATTACAAGAATTATGAGAAGTATTTCGTAGATCAGCTTCCATATACCGATCAGGAACTGGTTGATATGTCTAAGCTGAGTCTGGAAGACTTAAGAATTACTGCACAGAGCGTATCTATTGAAGATGCAGCAGCACGTGCGGGTAAATAAAACAATAACCACAAGGGGTGGCGCTGCTTGCGGCGCCACCTTTTTCCATCAATGTGACGTTTATCAGAATTGACAAAAAGAGGTAGATAATATGAGTACTACGAAAAAATTTTCGGGAAAAGCAATGGGGTATCTGATCCTGCTCGGTCTGGTTGTGCTTTCCTGGGCCATCTTTAAAATACTTTCGCCGCATAACTTTGGATCTTTCGGCAATATGCTTAACTATTTTCAGGCCAGCCTGATTGCAACTGTTGGTGCCGTAGGATTCTACTTTGTAATGGTAATGGGAATGTTCGACTTTTCCATTGGCGCAAATATCATGCTTTCCGCAATCGTTGGGTGTGTATTCGCCACCCGTTTTAATCTCGGATATTTCGGATTGATCGTCGGATGTATCTTAACAGGAACAATTGTCGGTGCATTAAACGGCATGTTTTATGTAAAACTCCGTATCCCGTCCATGATTGTAACAACAGGACTTGCACTGATCTATGAGTCTCTGGCAAACTACATTGCAGGCGGCGTAGAGCAGACACTTCCATCCAATTTACGTGCATTTGGCCAGATGCCTTGGGATATCATCCTTGCACTTGTGGCATGTGTCGTTGCTTACATATTCTTAAATTACACAAAAATTGGAACATACACCTATGCTATCGGCAGTGATGAGTTTGTTGCCAAGAACATGGGTATTAACGTAAATAAGTATAAAGTTCTTGCATTTATTTTAAGTGGTGCATTCCTCGGTGTTATGGCGATCCTGACCATCAGTTACGGATCTTCCATGGTAGCCGTTACCGGAATGGCATCTATGAGCCGAAACTTCGTACCGACCATGGGATGTTTCTTTGGTCTGGCATTTAAGAAATACGGAATGCCACTTCCGGCAATTATCATCGGTGAGTTTGTCATCAACATCATCTTCTTCGGTTTCATTGCTCTTGGAGCACCAACCGCTATCCAGGATGTGATCACAGGACTTGCACTGCTTATTATCATTACTCTGACAACAAAGGCTACAAAGGGCGAGATCGTCAAGTAATGAAAGGGGGAAGACAGCAATGAGTGAAGTAAGATTACAAGTAAAAAATCTCTGCAAGAACTTCGGTATTACAAAAGCCGTACAGAACGTTTCCTTTAACGTTAACAAGGGAGAAGTTCATGCACTGATCGGAGAAAACGGCTCCGGAAAATCCACCCTGACCAACATGCTTACCGGTATTTACAGCATTGGCAGCGGTACATTTATTCTGGATGGCAAGGAAGTTCATCCAAAGAATCAGGTAGAAGCAAACAATGAAGGAATCTCCATCATTGTACAGGAGCTTGGTACATTGTCCGGACTGACTGTTGCAGAGAATATTTTCCTCGGTCATGAGGATCAGTTCGTACACTGTGGCATCAAAAATACAAATGCCATGAACAAAAAAGCAACAGAGCTGTTAAAGCAGTATGGATTTGAAAGAATCAAGCTGCTGATATGATCGACTCTTACAACTTCGAGGATCGTAAGCTCGTAGAGATCGTAAAGGCAACCTACTTTAATCCAAAGATCGTTGTTATTGATGAGACAACGACAGCGCTTTCCCAGGAGGGGCGTGAAGAACTGTACAAACATATGGAGCGTATCCGAAAGAGCGGCAACACCGTCATCTTTATTTCCCACGATCTCCCGGAGATCATTGAGAAATCCGATACAATCACCATTCTCCGTGATGGTGTATACATTGATACCGTAAAGAGTAAAGATGTCAACGAAAATGATTTAAAGAAACTCATGGTTGGACGTGAAGTAACGGGCGATTACTACCGCAGCGATTACGGGGAGAAGTTTCCGATGAAGTCGTACTTTCGGTAAGGATGTAACCGTTCCGGGATTGATCGAGAATGTAAGTTTTGATCTGCACAAAGGTGAGATCCTTGGATTTGGTGGACTTTCCGAGTCTGGTATGCATGAGATCGGTAAAGCAATCTTTGGTGCATCCTATGACAGGGAAGGAACCGTAGAGCTGGCAGATGGAACCCAGATCAACGATATTCCGACCGCAATCAAACACAGCATTGCATATACATCGAAGGATCGTGATAACGAGTCGGTTGTGTTAAATCAGAGCATTGGAGATAACATTTGTCTTCCGTCACTGGATGAACTGTCCGGACCGGCACATCTGATCAGCGATAAGAAGAAAAAAGATTTTGCAAACAAATTTGCAAAGCAGATGTCCGTTAAGATGGTCGATGTCAACCAGTTCGTTTCCAACCTGTCCGGTGGAAATAAGCAGAAGTCGTTCTGGCAAGATGGATCGGAAAAGATTCCGATATCGTCGTACTCGACAGCCCGACACGAGGCATTGATATCAAGGTAAAGCAGGATATTTACCAGTTGAT
>ENA-OQAS01000998-OQAS01000998.1-human-gut-metagenome-genome-assembly--contig:-NODE-998-length-13919-cov-1.641459_pt1 | contig 13919 bp, 25 predicted proteins | sample MGYA00242733_ERZ504523 | MGnify/ENA primary metagenome ERZ504523 (study PRJEB26092, sample SAMD00036239) | human gut metagenome | host: Homo sapiens | study: EMG produced TPA metagenomics assembly of... | reverse complement strand
GGAACCGCAGCCAATGGGTGGGCTGTGGGGCTTTCGGGTCATATTTGACCGGGAGCCGGTTGCGGACGATCTCCGGCTTGCCTCCTGAAAGGTGCCGTCCAGATACAGGGTGCCGTTTGCCAGCGCAATGCGATCAGTGACAGGTGGGAAGTCCTCTACCTGTGCCGCCAGTTTCAGCACGTCCACCACATTGGTGACCTTCTTGGCAAGGTTCGTCCCGACGTATTCACGCATCATCTCGAAGATCTCGCAGCGCAGGGGCATGGGGTCCACCATTCTGCGTCCGGGGTGAAAAATGCGCCATTCGAGTAAAGCAGCTGGTGGGTGCTCAGAAAATCGTCACAAAACAGGGATTCGTTGAAAAAGCCTTTCTTGAACCATGCAGGGGTAAATTTGTTTCCCATAGGCATACGTCCTTTCTTCGGTGCTGCGGCTTATCCATGTGGTCAATTTGGCCACATGGGTTTTCTCTGCTGCAACAGGTGGATAAACGTCCTTTTGCTTGTGCTACTTTCAGCAGAGTGCAAGAAAATACATCAAAAACTTTAGTAAAAAGATAGAGGGCTGGACGGTGCCAGCCTCTTGACAAGAAACTAACATGTTGAATTTTGAATTTGAGCCAAAATGAAGCTGGTATGTTGTGAGGCGGCAAATGGTAATGGTGGGACTGATAGCAGCTTCAACATCCAGTGGAATCATTGATGAACAAAAACGGAAACCGCTTTTTTATCAGCTTTTTTTGCGGGTGGCGATATCCTGAAAGCAGAAATAATCCGGATGGTGGCGCGACTGCGTGTACTCGAACAGCATTCCATCGGAGTTGAAGGTCTGGTTGACCACCACCGCCACGCAATCATAGCCGTCCATATCCAGCAGCTTTTCGTCACGGGCGGTCGCGTGTTCCACCGTGATGCGCCGTTTGCTGGTGATGATTTGCATTCCGAGCACATTTTCAATAAAATCATAGATGGAATGGGATGCGATTTCCTCCGTCAGTCCGGGCACAAATTCCTTCAAAAAATAGTTGATGTCCAGAATCAGTGCTTTTCCGTCCAGATAGCGCACGCGCTGCACCGCCCACAGTTCGTCGCCCTCAGAAAATCCGCTTTCCGCAGCAAACTGCTCGGTTGCAGTGATTGTCTCAAACCGAATGACACGGGTAACGGCTTGCAGATGGTTGCGGCGGGCTGTCTCTTGAAAGGTCTCGATACCGCCTATGGTAAAGGTGGTTTTGCCCACCGGTTGATAGATGACCCGGACACCACGTCCTTGCATGGCCTGCACATAGCCGTCGGCGATCAGCTCCGCAATGGCGCGGCGCACCGTATTGCGGGAACAATCATATTCTTCAATCAGGGTATTCTCGCTGGGCAGCAGGGATTGATATGGATAATCCTGCGCTTCGATCCGCTTTTTGATGCTGCGGTAGATGCCCTCATACTTTGCTTTCGGCATGGTGATACTCCTCAACTTGTTCAAACATTTACTTCAGTATACCGTGATTGCACCCGAATTTCAAGGCTTTTGTTTGTCCGAAACGCCGAAAATTATCAAGATGTGGACGATTTTTAGAAACATACTTGACTTGTATGAACAAGTTGACTATACTGATGCTGCAAGATAAGGTTGTTTGAACAAGTTGAACAACCTATCGAAAAATCAAGGTAAAGGAGAAGAACATCATGGGTAAATATCAAGAAGACGCAAAGCTGCTTCTCGAATATGTGGGCGGCAAAGAAAACATTGCGGCGGTGTCGCATTGCGTATCGCGTATGCGATTTGTCCTCAACGATCCCGCCAAGGCGGACGTTGCCAAGATCGAGGCACTGAAATCCGCCAAGGGCACTTTCACCCAGGCGGGCCAGTTTCAGGTCATCATCGGCAACACGGTGAGTGATTTCTACAATGATTTCATCGCGGTGTCCGGCATTGACGGCGTGTCCAAGGATGCCGTCAAGAGCGCGGCCAAGCAGAACCAGACCACCCTGCAGAAGATCATGAGTGCTTGGCAGAGATCTTTGCACCGCTGATCCCGGCGATCATCACCGGCGGTCTGATCCTTGGCTTCCGCAACTGCATCGACAGCATCTACTTCTTTGAAAACGGCACCAAAACCTTGTGCAATATCAGCCAGTTCTGGTCCGGCGTGGACAGCTTCCTGTGGCTGATCGGCGAGGCCATCTTCCATATGCTGCCGGTCTGCATCTGCTGGTCCGTTACCAAAAAGATGGGCACCACGCAGAGCCTTGGCATCGTGCTGGGCCTGACGCTGGTTTCCGGGCAGTTGCTCAATGCCTACGGTGTGGCTTCCACTGCAGCGGCAGATATCCCCAAATGGGACTTCGGTTTCTTCACCGTGAACATGATCGGCTATCAGGCACAGGTCATCCCGGCCATCCTCGCGGCGTTCACGCTGGTGTATCTGGAACGGTTCTTCCGCAAGATCTGCCGGCGGTCATCTCCATGATCGTTGTGCCTTCTGCTCGCTGGTGCTGTCCGTCATCATCGCCCACACTGTCCTTGGCCCCATCGGCTGGAAGATCGGCACCTTCATTTCTGACATCGTCTACGCCGGCATTTCCGGCTCCTTCCGCGTGGTGTTCGGTGCCATCTTCGGCTTCGTGTATGCCCCGCTGGTCATCACCGGCCTGCACCACATGTCCAACGCCATTGATATGCAGCTGATCGCCGACTTCGGCGGCACGATGCTGTGGCCCATGATCGCCCTTTCCAACATTGCACAGGCTCCGCCGTGCTGGGCATGATCTACCTGCAGCGCAAGAATGCTGCCGCTCAGGAAGTCAACGTTCCCTCCTGCATCTCCTGCTATCTGGCGTTACGGAGCCTGCCATGTTCGGCGTCAACCTGAAATTCCACTTCCCGTTTATCTGCGGCATGATTGGATCTGCCATCGCAGCGGTCGTCTGTGTGGCAACTTCCACCACGGCCAACGCCATTGGCGTGGGCGGCATCCCTGGTATTTTGTCAATCCAGCCCGCCTATATGCTCAGCTTTGCGCTGTGCATGGCCATTGCCATCGTCGTCCCCTTTGTGCTGACCGTCATCGTCGGCAAGAAAAAAGGCGTTGCCTGATTTTGTGAGGTGTGTACCATGAATGATTTTAAAGATAAAGTTGTCTACCAAATTTACCCGAAATCCTTCATGGACTCGAACGGTGACGGCTTCGGCGATTTGAAGGGCGTCACGGCCAAGCTGGATTATCTCGCCGACCTGGGCGTTGACTATCTCTGGCTGCACGCCGTTCTTCCCCTCGCCCCAGCGCGACAACGGCTATGACGTGGCGGATTACCGCGCTATCGACCCGCGCTACGGCACGATGGAAGATTTGGAAGAACTCATCCGCGAGACAGACAAGCGCGGCATTGGCCTGATGTTGGATATGGTGTTCAACCACACCTCCACCGAGCATGAGTGGTTCAAAAAGCACTGGCGGGCGACAAAAAGTACCAGGACTATTACATCTTCAAGGACGGCACGCCCGACTGCTACCCGACGAACTGGGTGTCCAAGTTCGGTGGCCCGGCATGGCAGTATGTGCCGCAGCTGGGCAAGTGGTATCTGCACCTGTTCGATGTGACACAGGCAGACCTGAACTGGGAGAACCCGGCGGTGCGGGAAGAAATGGCCGACATCCTCCGTTTCTGGAAGGCGAAGGGAATCAAGGGATTCCGCTTTGATGTGGTCAATCTGATTTCCAAACCGGAAGTGTATGAGGACGACTTTGCGGGCGATGGCCGTCGCTTCTACACCGATGGCCGCAATGTCCACAAATACCTGAAAGAATTGGTGGCGGCAGGCGGCATCGACGGCATGGTGACGGTGGGCGAAATGTCCTCCACCTCGTTGGAAAACTGCATCGGGTACACTGCTGCGGGCAACCATGAACTGTCTATGTGCTTCAACTTCCATCATCTGAAGGTGGACTACAAGAACGGCGACAAATGGCACTGATGCCTGCCGACCATCTTGCCCTGAAAAAACTGTTCCAGACATGGCAGGAGGGGATGCAGGCGCATGACGGCTGGAATGCGCTGTTCTGGTGTAATCACGACCAGCCCCGTGCCGTGAGTCGCTTTGGCAGCGATACGGCCTACTGGAAGGAAAGTGCCAAGATGCTGGCCACCGCTATCCACTTCATGCGCGGTACGCCGTATATCTATCAGGGCGAAGAATTGGGAATGACCAACGCGCACTTTACCTCCATTGATCAGTACCGGGATGTAGAAAGCCTGAATTACTACAACATCCTGCGCGGCGAGGGCAAGTCCGAGGCCGAAACGCTCGACATCATCGCCCAGCGCAGCCGCGACAACGGCCGTACCCCGATGCAGTGGGATGCCAGCGCGAACGCAGGTTTCACCACCGGTACGCCGTGGATCGCACCGCCGATAACTATCAGACCATCAACGCCGCCGCCGAGATGGACGACCCGGACTCGGTGCGCAGTTTCTACAAGACGCTGGTGCACCTGCGCAAACAGCACAAGGTCATCAGCGAGGGAAAGATCGAGTTCCTCTTCCCGGAAAATGCCGACCTGCTGGCCTACCGCCGCTATGGTGCGCCGGACGGAGAAGAGCTGCTGGTGCTGTGCAACCTGACAGCGCACGAAGTACCTGTCACCCTGCCGGAGGGGTGGGCCGGTACGGAAAGCTGCTGGGCAACTACACGGAAACGGCTGCTGCGCTGCGCCCGTATGAGTGCACAGTTCTGAAAAAATAAAAACAAGGTGTGTCCACCCGGACGCACCCCGCAAAAATCCACACACGATAAGTAAGGCAGGGAGTTCCCCAGCGGGAACTTCCTGTTTTTCTTTGCTGGAGATGTGAGCCTGCTCCGCTGCGCTGCGCAAACGCGAACTTTCGAGAACACGTCACTTTCGGCAGCTTGCAAGAAAACACGGTGAAAACTTTGGCAAAAGAGAGAGAACTGGACGGTGCCAGCCTCTTGACAAGGCTCTTCTACGAAATGTTGCTCCATCCCGGTTTTGTCCCGGTTTCAAAAAGGGCTTGCATTCGGTTATATACCATGCTATAATGCTCCCAGAAATTGAATCAAGAATCTTCAGGCAGGGTGCGATTCCCTACCGGTGGTACAGCCCACGAGCCGCAAGGCATGATTCGGTGAAACTCCGAAGCCGACAGTACAGTCTGGATGAAAGAAGATAGGAAAGCATAGAGAAACCACAAGATCTCTGTACTCATGGAAGCTGCTCTGAGATGCGTTTGCATTTCAGAGCTTTCTTTTTGCGCAGGAGATACTGCGCTGTTTGCCTTGCCCTGAACAATCTGGTTCGGGGCTTTTTATTTGGAGGCAGAGAGATGAACGATACAGAGTATATGCGTCTTGCCTTAGAACTGGCGAAAAAAGGATGCGGATGGACATCCCCAAATCCGATGGTGGGTGCTGTCATTGTAAAAGATGGTCAGATCATCGGGCAGGGATGGCATGAACGGTATGGCCAGCCCCATGCGGAGCGAAATGCGTTAGCATCCTGCGCTGTTGACCCGAAGGGGCAACGATGTATGTGACGCTGGAGCCTGCTGTCATTTTGGAAAACAGCCGCCGTGTGTGAATGCTATTCTGGAAGCGGGCATCAGCCGGGTCGTAGTGGGGTCGGCAGACCCAAACCCGCTGGTGTCGGGAAAAGGAATTGCTGCTTTGCGGGTGCAGGGGGTAGCGGTGACGGAAGGCGTTTTGCGGGAAGAATGCGACGCACTCAATCGGATATTCTTCCATTTTATAACGACAAAACGCCCGTTTGTTTCTATGAAGTATGCCATGACAATGGACGGAAAAATTGCCACAGTTACGGGCGCATCCAAATGGATTACAAGTGAAGCTGCCCGAGCGGATGTTCAACAACAGCGGCATCGTTTCAGCGGAATCATGGTCGGTGTCGGAACCATTCTTGCCGATGATCCCTTATTGACCTGCCACATGGAGAACGGAAAAATCCAGTTCGCATCGTCTGCGATACTCAGCTGCGGACACCATTGCAAGCACAGGTGGTCGCAACAGCAAAACAGATCCCGACCATCCTTGCGACCTGCTGCGCCGACCCGAAACGGCAGGCGATATATCGACAGGCTGGGTGCCGAGTGATTTGTCTGGACAAAAGGAACGGTCACGTTGACCTTGTACAACTTATGGAAAAACTTGGTCAGGAACAAATCGACAGCATTCTTCTGGAAGGCGGAGGGACACTGAACTGGGCAGCACTGGAAAGCGGCGTTGTTCAACAGGTGCAGGCGTACATTGCCCCAAAGCTGTTCGGCGGACAGGAAGCAAAAACACCGGGTGGAAGGTGCAGGAGTTCCTATGCCGAGTGCAGCATTCCGGCTGAAAAACAGCAGCCTGACCCATCTTGGCGAGGATATCCTGATTGAAAGCGAGGTCGAGTATCCATGTTCACCGGAATTATAGAAGAAGTCGGAACCGTAAAGCAGATCACGCATGGGCAGCATTCGGAAGTGCTGAACATTCAGGCACGGACCGTTCTGGAAAACACAAAAATCGGTGACAGCATCGCAGTGAATGGCATCTGCCTGACCGTTACCCGGCTTTTTGCAGACAGCTTTTCTGCCGATGTTATGCATGAAACCCTGAACCGCTCCTCTCTTGCAGGTCTTATGGTCGGGAGCAGGGTCAATCTGGAACGGGCAATGGCTGCGGATGGACGGTTCGGCGGGCATATTGTGGCGGGTCATGTGGATGGCACCGGGTGCATCCTGCGAATCGAAAAAGACGACAATGCGGTCTGGTTTACCATCCATGCGGAACCAAATCTTTTGCGCTATGTCGTGGAAAAAGGCTCCATCACGGTCGATGGTATAAGCCTGACGGTGGCAGAAGTCAGTTCGGATGCGTTTTCAGTGTCCACCATCCCTCACACCGTCAGCTGTACAAATCTGTGTCAAAGGCACAAAAACGATGTGGTAAATCTGGAGACCGACATCCTTGGCAAGTATGTCGAAAAGCTGTTTCAGCCGATACCGCAGGAACACCGGAAAAGCTCTGTCACGAAAGAAATGCTGATACGCTACGGATTGAATAAGGAGAAACGACGATGAGATTCAATACCATCCTGAAGCTCTGGAAGATTTGAGACAAGGCAAGATCATTTTGGTGACGGATGACCCGGAACGCGAAAACGAGGGCGATTTTATCTGTGCCGCTGAGTTTGCGACAACAGAAAATGTCAATTTCATGGCGACCCACGGCAAAGGTCTGATCTGTATGCCGATGTCGGAAGCCTTTGTACAGAAGCTGAAGTTTCCGCAGATGGTTCAGCATAACACGGACAACCATGAAACCGCCTTTACCGTGTCCATCGACCATATTTCAACCACGACCGGCATTTCGGCTGCGGAACGCTCTATTACTGCGCTGGCCTGTGTAGCAGAAGACGCAAAAGCAGAAGATTTCCGGCGACCGGGTCATATGTTCCCGCTTTTAGCAAGGAAAATGGTGTTCTGGAACGGAACGGCCACACAGAAGCCACCGTAGACCTGTGCCGTCTGGCAGGGCTGAAAGAGTGCGGGCTTTGCTGCGAGATCATGAGGACGATGGCACTATGATGCGCACGAAGGAACTTGCACAGCTGGCAGAACGATTCCAAATCAAATTCATCACCATCCAAGCCTTGCAAGAGTACCGTAAGTGTCACGAAAAGCTGGTCGATCAGGTGGCTGCCGTAAATCTACCGACAAAATACGGCGACTTCCGCGCATACGGTTTTGTGAGCCGCCTGAACGGAGAACATCACATCGCATTGGTAAAAGGTGAAATCGGTGATGGCCGGGATGTCCTGTGTCGGGTGCATTCGGAATGTCTGACGGGTGATACGTTCGGTTCGCTGCGCTGCGATTGCGGACAGCAGTTGGCTGCGGCGATGACGCAAATTGAAAAGGAGGGGCGTGGCATCCTGCTCTATATGCGGCAGGAAGGACGCGGTATCGGTCTCATAAATAAGCTGCGTGCCTACGAGTTGCAGGAACAGGGCATGGATACCCTGGAAGCCAACCTCGCCCTTGGTTTCCATGGGGATGAACGGGAGTATTATATGGGAGCACAGATTTTGCGGGAGCTGGGAGCACATAGTTTGCGCCTGTTGACCAATAATCCGGATAAGGTATACCAACTTTCCGAGTTCGGTCTGGAGATTACAGAACGTGTCCCAATTCAGATGACTGCGACCGCGCACGACCTGTTCTATCTGAAAACCAAGCAGGCAAGAATGGGACATATCCTGAGTTATTAAGGAAAAGAGGGATTTTACAATGAAATCATTTGAAGGAAAACTGATTGCACAAAACATCCGGGTCGGTATCGTTGCTGCACGATTCAACGAGTTCATCACCTCAAGGCTCCTTGGCGGGGCAATGGATGCACTCCTTCGGCACGATGTGAGCGAGGACGATGTTCATGTCGCATGGGTGCCGGGAGCGTTTTGAAATTCCGCTGGTTGCTTCCAAAATGGCAAAAAGCGGAAAGTACGATGCTGTGATTTGCCTTGCGCAGTGATTCGCGGCTCTACCAGCCATTACGACTACGTCTGCAACGAAGTCTCAAAAGGCATCGCAGCAGTTTCGCTGGAAAGCGGTATTCCTGTTTTATTTGGCGTTCTCACGACTGAAAATATCGAGCAGGCAATCGAGCGGACAGGTACGAAAGCCGGAAACAAGGGCTATGACTGCGCGGTCAGCGCCATCGAAATGGTCAATCTGATCCGCGAAATGGATGCAGAGTAACGGTGACACAGGAGCCTTCCATGATTGTGATACGAGCGAACACCCCGGACCAGGTGCTGGAGCAAACGATTCTGAGCCTTTTGCAACAGGCGCAGATTGATGCGGAGCAGATCACATTCTGCGCAAAGAAAAAACTGGAACTGCCGGGATTGGTGATTGACAACACCCGACATGAAATTCAGCCAACGGCAGAAATATTTCGTTGACACGTCTTGAATCCGACCTGTTGTGGGTGCTGGCAGTCTGCGAAGGAACGACGCTCTCTAAAAAAGAGCTTTTTGATGCTGTATGGGGAAAGGATTGCGCCGATACCTTAAAAGTGGTTGGCAATACCGTTTCCAATCTCCGAAAGAAGCTGGCATTCTGCGGGCTGGACGGATGTCTTTGCACAGTTGGTGGAGGGTATGCTTTTCGTTACGTTCTGGCAGAGCGGGGAAAAGCCCATTCCAATACTGTCCCGACAATGGTATCCTGTTGCCCAAAGGAGCTGAGAGAAAATGACCCGAATCTTGTTCATCTGTCTGGGGAATATCTGCCGTAGTCCCATGGCGGAATTTGTTATGAAAGACCTTGTGGAAAAAGCCGGTATTGCAGAAAAATTCGAAATCGCCTCCGCTGCGACCAGTGCGGAAGAAGTGGGCAACCCGGTCTATCCACCGCTCGGCAAAAATTGGCAGACCATGCCATTTCCTGTGTAGGCAAAACGGCGCGTCAGATGACACGGCAGGATTATGATACCTATGATTATCTGGTTGCAATGGATCGAAGCAACCTGCGGGATATGGCTCGTTTTGTAGGGAACGACCCGTTGCACAAGGTCTCCCTCCTGATGTCGTATACCAGTACGCCGCACGATGTGGCCGACCCGTGGTTTACTGGAAATTTCGAGGACACATGGCGGGATGTACTGGCAGGTTGCACGGCGTTGTTAGAGAGGCTGTGCCAATAAAGAAACAACTGTGTATCATCGTTCAGATGAAGCATCCAGCTGTTTTTGATTTAATCTTCTAGCCTGCCGGGGGCGTATGGCTTTTTACATCAGAAGTTGTTGGAAAATCAACCCTGGATGCGGGTCTGCATCAGATGGTCCGGGGTGTAGGCATCGGATAAGGTACCGTTCATGCTGGCGGCATAGTAATACAGGGCTGTCCAGGATTTCAGTTCATAGCTGGTGCCCTCCAGCACACCCTTGCCGCGGCAATAAGGAGCCCAGAACCGGTAGTATTCCTCCGATTTGTTGTCGGAGGGAACATCCATGTAGGTGGCCGGTGGCCTCATCGTAGGGGGCAAAGGGAAGCGCCTGCCTGTGGGCCAGTTTGCTGGCCCAGGGCAGCAGACTCACCAAGTTCTGGGAGGATTCAAAGGTGAACGAGGTGGAGTAGGCTTTGTGGAAGTCCAGAGGCTGCCAGCTGTCGCTCTCCGGGAAATAGACTTCGATGCTGGAAACATCACAGGAGATCTGCCCGTCAGAAATGTGATAGCGGTAGCGCAGATTTCCGGTGTGGAGGGTGCCGGCACCGCCGTAGGTCCGGCCCTGAGGGGTGACACCGGAGCACGCAGCATCAAAGACACAGATGGATGCCAGCTGTGCACCGGACAAGTCGCAGACACCAGACTGGAGCCCGCGCTGTGGTCGATCGCCGATTCACCGGTGGATTGCTCGTTGAAGGCGTCCGCGACGGTAAAGTCACCCTGATACAGCGCAGTGCGGACGTAGCCGCCGAACACGAAGGATACCTGAGAGCCGGAGGCATAATTGAAGGAATCACAGATAAAGGCAGTGACAGGAGACTGGATGTAGGTGTATCCGATGGCCTTTCCGTCTTCGTACTGGATATAGTCATAGCCGGTGGGGATGGTCATCACCACGCTGTCCGGCGTTACATCGTCCAGACCCAGCTTGGAGAAATAGCCGTCCGGTGCCGTCAGGTCTGCGTCGTAGCGGGCCAGAAGATCCTGCATACTCCGGTATGCCAGAGCTTCCGGTGACAGATCCCGGGGATCCTCGTAGTCGTATGCCTTCGTCAGCTCATAGCAGCAGGTCTCCTCGGCACCCAGTCCAGCCGGCAGATGTTTTTGCAGGCTCAGCACGCCCAGGTTTTGAGCATAGCAGCCGGTGGAGGTCATGATCACGCCGTTTTCCACGATGGGTTGGTCATAGAGAGATGGTCGTGAGCGTTCTGGATCACGTCCAGGAAGCCTTCCTGAGCCCGCGCGGTGGCCCGGTCCTCTTCCATGCCGCAGTGGCTGATGGCGATGACAAGATCACAGCCCTTCTCCTCCTTGAGGAAACGGGCATAGACTCTGGCAACCTCGGCACAGTCCATCCGGGTCAGGTCCGAGTTCTTGCAGTAGCCGTAGGACTCCTCGCCTTCCAGGGCAAACAGACCCACCTGTAGCCTGCCACCTGGCGGATGGCGTAGTTCTTGGCCCCAGTCTTGGCGTAGGCCCCGGCACCAAAAGCATTGGTGCTCAGGTCATTGGGGCGGATGTCGGCGCTGGTATAAGAGATCGGCTCGCCGGTGGCGTTGTATTTGATGAACATATTGGATACCAGCAACTGGGGCAGTTTGTGGTAGACCCCGTAGCGCAGCCGGTTTTTCCGGGCGTGACCCAGGAGTTTTCGACGGCCTGATCGCCCACGTCGAATTCGTGGTTGCCAGGGTGCAGAAATCTACCTGCATTTCGGCCAGGGCCAGGATCTCCCAGCCTTTTGATAGCCGTCCTGGTAAGGAGTTCCCTGGGAGTAGTCACCACCGTCCAAAGTCAGGGTTTTGCCAAAGGCTCGGTGGCGTACCCCGGCCTGTGCGGCGGCCATTCGCGCCACGCCGCCGGTGATCCGGGTAGAGCCGTCCGTACTCATGATCTTAGAAGTACCCAGATTGGAGTGGATATCGTTGCTGAGCAAAAGCACGATGTCGCCTGGTAGGGGGCCAGGTCCTGGGCAGAGGGCCAGCCGCAGCCCATCAGGGCAGGGGTCATGGCAGCACCTGCGGTGGTGGCGGCTGCCAGTTTCAAAAAGCTCTTTCGGGAAATCTTTTTCATGGTCCGATTCTCCTTTTTCTGCGTGGTGTTTTGATTCCATCGGATGTCAGTATACCGGGTCCTGTGTAAAACTTGAAACCGACGGAGGGTAAAATCTGCATAAAAAACACGGATTTATCGGTCCCTGCGAGGGGGGCAGAGGGCGTTCTTCCACCGGCAGGCTCTGGCTGCCGGCAGCCAGAGCCCTGCAAAAGAAAAAGACGCACCACAAGCCGAAAGGGGCTGTTGTGCGTCTCTCATTCTCTCACGCAGAACCTATATGGAATCCTTGTATCTCATACTATAGCAAGACTTTCAGCAAAAGTCAACACATTGCCTTGTTTTTTGATTGGATGTTGAAAATATTTTGGCTTTTGCAATATGGGTAAGGCCGGACCCTGTGAGCGTGAAAAACCTTCAGCTGTTTCCCAATGGACACGAATCGACAAAAATGAAGGAAAAATCACCAGCTCGGCTGGTGGATGTTTATTGTGTGCAAGGGCAATTGTTGCCAATTTTCACAGATTGCGCTATACTGATTCCGAAAGTTTTTGTGAAGGGGAGAACCGGATGCTGCGCTGTGCGATCGTGGAGGACAGCCCCAGAGAGCTGGAACATCTGAAAGAATGCCTTGCCCGCTACTCGGCAGAGCGGGATATCCCGCTGGACGACAAGGCCTTCCGCTACTGGAACGTGAAAACGGACCGCTGGGAGACCGAGGGCGCAGCTACCAGCTGCTGGTGGGTGCCAGCGTACAGGACATCCGCCTGCGCGCCGAGGTGTCCGTGCGCTGGCCCAGATGACCGGCGGCATGGTCGGGCAGGAGACGGTGGACGGCATCGTGATGGAAGCAAAGGGCTTCTGGATCATCGGCCTGCTGCGGGCGCTCATCGGCTTGGGCAGAACGCAGTCTCCAACCGGAAGTTCCGCGCGGCACTGGACGCGAGCGCGGCGGCCCGGCGGTGTAAAACCATCTGACATTCCCGGATTTTCTCCTTCATTCTAAACAAACAGCCCCGGACTTGTTGAAAAGTCCGGGGCTGTTTGCGTGTGGGGCTTAGTAAATGTAGGGCTGCACGGGCGGCTGGTCGGGGCGGTGCTCCCCGATGATCTTTTCCATCCAGACCATGTCGTACCAGCGGCCGAACTTGTACCCGCAGTTGTGGAAGGTGCCGACCAGTGCAAAGCCCAGATGCTCGTGGAACCGGGCGCTGTTCCGGGTCAGGTATTCGTCCTCCACCTGCGGGTAGCCGATGCAGGCATACAGGTTCAGGATGCCCATGGCCTGCAGCCGGTCGGCCAGCGCCTCGTACAGAGCACGGCCCATGCCGTGTTTCCGGGCGTCGTGGTCCAGGTAGATGGTCAGCTCACAGGCCCAGTCGTAGGCGGCACGGCCCACAAAGGGCCCCGCGTAGGCGTAGCCCTCCACCCGGCCGTCCCGCTCGATAATCAGGTAGGGGTATTTCTGCATGGTGCGGCGCATGCGGCCTTCAAATTCCTCCAGTGAGGGTACGTCGTATTCAAAGGTGATGACCGTGTGCTCCACATACCAGGCGTAGATCTCCAGAATGCGGGGCGCATCGGCCAGAGACGCATTCCGAATGGTAATATCCTGCATAAAAACATCTCCCTGTAGCAATAAATATCCCGAAATCCGGTCTGATTATAGCACAGCCCACTTAAAAGGACAGCGCAAAGCAGCAGAAGTGCCGCTCCGCACAGGCGGACAGGGGAGAAATGCTATTGGCAAAGTGGCAGAAAATGCGGCGTTCCGGCCCGGAAATCCCCACAAAAGCGCGAAAATCGGCCGTGCAGGCGCAAAATGCTGTACTTTGCTGCTTTACTGTGATAAAATAACACCATCCTTCCCCGCGCGGCGTGCGGGAAAAGCCAAACGAGAGGGGGAACCTTTATGACAAATGTCTGCATCATTGCCACCATTGTGATCTATCTGGTGGGCATGCTGCTGGTGGGCTTTGTATACAGCAAGTCCAACGAGGACAGCTACGTACGTCTGAGCATCGATCGATGTACAGCTACGTACGTCTGAGCATCGATCGATGTACACTACGTACGCTGAGCATCGATCGATGTACAGCTACGTACGTCTGAGCATCGATCGAT
>ENA-OQAS01000997-OQAS01000997.1-human-gut-metagenome-genome-assembly--contig:-NODE-997-length-13919-cov-2.230931_pt1 | contig 13919 bp, 21 predicted proteins | sample MGYA00242733_ERZ504523 | MGnify/ENA primary metagenome ERZ504523 (study PRJEB26092, sample SAMD00036239) | human gut metagenome | host: Homo sapiens | study: EMG produced TPA metagenomics assembly of... | reverse complement strand
TTCATTACTAAGTTATATCTGAGGAAGAGGGTAAGTTCAATAAGACTATTGACAGGGATTAAGTATTCTTTCAGATATGGAAAAGGAACTTCAGGAGAAGAACCAGAGCGTTCTTTCTGGGGAAGATGCTTTCAAGCTTTATGATACTTATGGTTTCCCTATTGATCTTACTAAGGAAATCTTAGAAGAAAAGAACATAACTATTGATGAAGACGGCTTCATTAAATGTATGAATGAGCAGCGTGAGAAAGCACGTAAGGCTCGTAAGACAACTAACTATATGGGTGCTGATGCAACTGTATATGATAAGATTGATCCAGCTATCACAAGTGAATTCGTTGGATATGACAAGCTGTCTAATGATTCCAAGGTAACAGTTCTTACAACAGAAGAAGATGTTGTAGAAGCTCTTTCAGAAGGAGATAAGGGAACAGTTATCGTTGATCAGACAGTATTCTATGCAACAATGGGTGGTCAGGAAGGTGATAAAGGTTATATCACAACTTCTGAGGGCGAATTTAAGGTTGATACAACAATCAAGCTTAAAGGCGGCAAGATTGGCCACGTTGGAACTATGACAAAGGGTATGCTCAAAGCTGGCGATACAGTTACTCTTACTGTAGATTCAGAATACAGAGCAGATACATGCAAGAATCATAGTGCAACACACCTTTTACAGAAAGCATTAAGAACTGTACTTGGTAACCATGTTGAACAGAAGGGTTCTTATGTAGATCCTGAAAGATTAAGATTTGACTTTACACATTTCCAGAGTATGACAGAAGAGGAGATTAAGAAGGTCGAAGATATTGTCAATGAAAAGATTGCTGAGGCAATTCCAGTAGAGACAAAGATTATGACAATCGAAGAAGCTAAGAACACAGGTGCTATGGCACTTTTTGGTGAAAAGTATGGTGAGAAGGTAAGAGTTGTATGTATGGGTGACTTCTCTAAGGAGTTCTGTGGTGGTACACATGTTGCCAATACAGCTAACATCAGACTTTTTAAGATTGTATCTGAGTCAGGTGTTGCTGCAGGAGTAAGAAGAATAGAAGCTCTTACAGATAAGGGAGTTCTTAAGTTCTTTAATAACCTTGAAACTCTTGTAAAAGAAGCTTCAATAGCAGCTAAGGCAGAGAGCACACAGCTTGTAAGAAGAATTCATACAATGAATGATGAGATTAAGGCACTTATATCTGAGAATGATAAGCTTAAGGCAGAGCTTGCTAATAATGCTTTAGGTGATGTGACAGATAATGTTGTTGATGTTAAGGGTGTTAAGCTTCTTGCAACTAAGGTAGATAATGTTGATATGAATGAACTTAGAAACCTTGGCGATAAGTTAAAGGGAGAGATTGGTTCAGGTGTTGTACTTGTTGTAAGTGCACTTGCGGCTGATAAGGTTAATATGATAGCAATGGCTACAGATGATGTTGTTGCTAAGGGTGCTCATGCTGGTAATCTTATTAAGTCTGTTGCTTCACTTGTTGGTGGCGGCGGTGGCGGACGTCCTAATATGGCTCAGGCTGGTGGTAAGAATGCTTCTGGTATTGATGAGCTATTAAAGAAGGCACCAGAAGTGCTTGCAGAACAGCTTTAATTATAATAGTAATAATAACCACTATGATATTGGTTATAATATTAATTTAACAAATTGTGCTAAAATCGCAAAATTTCTGTTGACTTAGGTGATTTCTGTGATATAATATCTGTTGTGCGATTAGGTAAAACCCTATATGTATTGCCCAGCACAATTACGCAACAGAAGGGTGGTCAGGAAAAGGTATGTCAAATGTCATCGTTAAAGAAAACGAGTCTTTAGATAGCGCATTACGCAGATTCAAGAGAAACTGCGCAAAGGCAGGCATTCAGCAGGAAATTCGTAAAAGAGAACATTACGAAAAGCCAAGCGTAAGACGCAAGAAGAAGTCAGAAGCTGCTAGAAAACGTAAGTTCAATTAATTTGATAGCGAAATATTTAATCCCGGTGTATTTAGAATACATCGGGATTTTTTTGCATATTTTATATATAAGCGTAAGTTGTTATGCCGGGGTAAGATATGGGAAAGTTTAGGTGTGCGAAAGATGTGCGTTCGGTTGTTATGCCGCAGTCTGTTACTATGCCGATTCTTACAGTTATTGGCAATAAGGAAATGTATATAGAGAATTTTAAATCAATAATGGAGTATGAATGTGATAGTGTCAAAGTCATTACAAGGCGTGGAATTGTACACGTTAAGGGAAGTGACCTTGATATAGGATATCTGGATATGGATGAAAATATCCATAAAAGGGAGGATTAAAGAGATTACATTTGAGTAATATGGTTAATGGGGTGCTGTGTATAATATGAAACTGTGTATTAAAGATGGATTGAAGCATATTTTTTATATTGAACTGGAAATAAGCGGGGATGGTATAAATACATTTTTTAATATGTGCAGAAAAAAAGATATAATATTTTTTGATGTACAGCATATTAAAGCTGGCAATAATGCTGTGCGTGCCAGGATAGCAAGAAATGATTTCTTTATGATAAAAAATCTTGTTAAGGCGGCAAGGGTGCATATTAAAGTTATCAAAAAGGCTTATCCAAGATATTACATATTTAGATACAGACAGCATTATTCGTTTGCCTACGGGGTGCTTATTGCATTTGTTATAATAAAGCTTCTGGGAATGTTCGTATGGAAAGTGAATTTTAATGGTAATTATGTATACACAGATGAGTATTTGAAAAGTTATATAAAGGATATGAAAGTTTATAATGGAAATATGCTTAAAAATATTGACTGTGCGTATATTGAAGAGTGCATAAGAAATGATCTTGATGTTACATGGGCGAGTGTTGAGATAAAAGGCTCAATGGTTAATGTATACATAAAAGAAAATTATTCTATGAATAAAGAAGCAGTGAAGTCTGTGTATAGTGACGGTGAAGATATAGTAAGCAGTTGTCAGGGTGTTGTTAAGAAGATAATTACAAGAAGTGGTACACCACTAGTAGCCTGCGGTGATGAGGTTCAGGAGGGGCAGGTGTTAGTATCTGGCAGGGTGGCTGTTACTGATGACTCAGGAACGGAGCTGTATCAGGTAGATGTATGTCCTGATGCAGACATTTTAGTTCATACAGTAATTGCTTATGATGATATACTGGAAAGAGAATACGGATACAGACAGTATACCAAGAGGAGATATTCTTCGTTAATTATAGAAAATAACAGCGGCTTAATTAAGCTGACCAAGCCGCACAGGCGGATAGAGCAGTATGATATAATAACGCAGAAATATCCATTGATTGTTGCAGGAGGGATAGATACTGGAATTGTTATTGGGGTAGAGAACAGAAAAGAATATAAAGTTATGAATGACAGGTATAATGATGTCCAGTTAGAAGATATTCTTAATGAAAGATTACAGATGTATATTTCACATATGGAACAAAAAGGAGTGCAAATAATGGATTGTCGTGTTAATATAGATACAACTGATGACAGAGGAAGCTGTACTGGAGAATTGGAAGTACTTCTTCCGGTTACTAATTGATATACATATTAATAGAAAGAGGATTAATATTAATGAGTGAAGTAGAAGTTGTTATTGATATGCCAGCAGAATACAGCAGTATGGTGTTTGGACAGTTTGATGAATATGCCAAGGCAATAGAGAGTAATCTTAATATAGAATTAATAGCAAGGGACGGAGTTGTAAAGATAATAGGAGCAGAAGCTAATGTTATAAGGGCAAGAGGCGTGCTTGATAATCTTATAGAGCTTGCAAGAAGAGGTAACCAGATAAGTAGACAGAGTGTTGATTATGCAATATCGTTATCATTTGATGATAAGCAGGATACTATGTTAGAGATAGACTCCGATACAGTATGCAGGACTATAGCAGGAAAGCCAATTAAGCCAAAGACATTAGGCAGAAGAATTATGTAGACCAGATAAGGGATAAAATGATTGTATTTGGAATAGGCCCTGCTGGTACAGGAAAGACATATCTTGCAATGGCAATGGCTATTCAGGCATTTAAGTCTAATGAGGTTAATAAGATAATTCTTACAAGACCAGCGATAGAGGCAGGAGAAAAGCTTGGATTTCTTCCGGGTGATTTACAGAGCAAGGTAGACCCATATCTTCGCCCTTTATATGATGCACTTTTTCAGATTATGGGTGCAGAAAGCTTTAATGCTAATATGGAAAAGGGACTTATAGAGGTAGCACCGCTTGCATATATGCGAGGAAGAACTCTTGATAATGCGTTTATAATATTAGATGAAGCACAGAATACAACGCCTGCACAGATGAAAATGTTCCTTACAAGAATAGGTTTCGGTTCTAAGGTAGTAGTTACTGGAGACCAGACACAAAAGGATCTTCCAAGAGATGTAACATCTGGTCTGGACGTTGCTATGAAGGTGCTTTCAAAGGTTGATGAGATAGGTTTTGTAAAGCTTACTAACCACGATGTAGTAAGACACCCTCTTGTACAGAAGATTGTAAAAGCTTATGAGGAATATGAGAACAGACAGAACAAGAAAGAATTTGACAGGCGGAATAGGAAAGAATCTGATGGCAGGTCAAAAAAGAATTACGACAGCAGACAGGGTAAGAAAGAGAAAGGAACAAGAAAGAATGACAATTAATATAGAATATGAAACAGATAAAAAGTTAGATTTAGATTATGAGAAGATAATTAATGAGGTTGTTAATGAGGCAGCTGCATATGAGAAATGTCCATATGAGATAGAGGTTAATGTCACATTGACGGATAATGAGGCGATACATCAGATTAACAAAGAGTTCAGGGAAGTTGATGCACCTACAGATGTTCTCTCATTTCCTATGATTAATTATGAAGCACCATCTGATTTTGAGTCACTTGAAGACGAATTTGAGAATAACACAGAGGACTATTTTAATCCGGATACAGGTGAACTTATGCTTGGTGATATAGTTGTATCAGTAGAGAAGGTGGCTGAACAGGCTGAAAAATATGGACACAGTGAAGTGAGAGAACTTGCATTCTTAGTTGCACATAGTATGATGCACCTTTTTGGATATGACCATATGACAGAAGAAGAAAGCAAGGTTATGGAAGCTAAGCAGAGAGAAGTCCTTGATAATATAGGAATTACAAGATAATTATATTGGATATATTACAATTATAAGAATGATAATATTGTAGTTAACTATAAAATGACAACATTGAGGTTATATATTGCAGTTATAAGAATATAGAAATCGCGGGTGAGAGGTATAGGTATAATGGAATACACAGATAGAGAGCTTTTAGATAAAGCAAAAGAGGCAATGGTTTATTCGTATTCACCTTATTCAAGGTTTAAGGTCGGGGCTTGCGTACTTACAAAGGACGGACATATTTATACAGGCTGTAATATAGAGAATTCAAGCTTTGGTGCGACTAACTGTGCAGAAAGGACAGCAATATTCAAGGCTGTAAGTGAGGGTAGAAAAGAATTCGCTAAGATTGCCATAGTGTCATCTTCAGGTTTAAAGACGTATCCGTGTGGAATATGCAGGCAGGTTATGAGTGAATTCTTTAAGGGTAATGAGCAGATAATTCTTGAAAATGCTGGAGAGATAATTAAATATACTATTGATTATTTACTGCCTGATAGTTTTAAATTGTAATAAATAGTAAAATGAAATGTATAAAATATAACATTTTGCAAATAATTACCATATAAATTCATATTGCAAGGAAGGTGCAAAAGAATGGAAAATGGTATATTTAATAGAAGAAATGTTATATCAATATGTGTTGTGGCGGCTGTAATTGTAATATTAACAATAGTATTTCTGTCACGCAGCAATACAGGCGATGAGCATATAGATGACATACAGAAGGACAGAGTTAAGTATGAAGATATGCAGAATAAAAGAGCTGGCACAGAACAGGTGACGTCCCAGCAGACAGCAGGGGTATCACAGCAGAATAAGACATATACGGATAATTATCTGTTGCAGTTACAGGACGGACAGGCTGTAATATACAGGGGTGTATTGAAGAATTCGGACATTGAATATGAATTCTACGATTATGCCCAGATTGATATTGAACTGCTGCCAGAAAGCATAAAGAAAAGAATGTACAGACGGGCTTGGGTTTAAATGGAGAACAGCAGCTGTATGATTTTATACAGGCATACAGCATAGAATAACAGTAATAAGGATAGTGATATATGAAAAGCAAATATGTGAAAAAGCACGAATGTGTCATAATCGGCGGCGGTGCGGCTGGAATGATGGCGGCAGTACAGCTTGCAGGTTATGGAATAGATAACTGCATAATAGAACACACAGGAAAGATTGGAAGCAAGATTATTACAGACAGGCAATGGCAAGTGTAATTTTACTAATCTTAATATGAGCAGTGAAATGTATCAGAATAAAGATAACAGACTTGTTATGGAAGTTATTGATAAGTTTGATGTACAGCATACGCTTAAATTCTTTAAAGTATAGGCGTATATTATACACAAAGGATGGTTATGTATATCCACATTCTAAGACAGCCGCTTCATTACAGAATGCATTAAGATTGGCAATAAAGAACGCTGGCATTAAGGTTAATATGGATACTGTCATTAATAAGATTTATAAGAAAGAAGCTGATGGAAAGGATGTGTTCGTTCTTGAATGTGACGGTATAGACTTTATAGCAGATACAGTAATTATTGCAACAGGTTCAAAGGCTTCGCCAAAGACAGGCTCAGATGGTTCGGGTTATGGGCTTGTAAGACAGCTTGGAATTGATATTGTAAAGCCACTTCCCGCACTTGTACAGCTTGTATGCGGTGACAAAGCTGTATGTAAGCTTGGTGCAGGTGTAAGAAGCTATGGAAGCATAGAGCTTTGGGTTGACGGACAGTGCGTAGCAAATGATACAGGAGAAATCCAGTATACAGATTATGGAATATCAGGAATACCGGTATTTCAGGTAAGCAGATTTGCAGTAAAAGCTATAGATGAGAACAGGGAAGTCAAGGCTGTTATTAATATGATACCTGATATAACAGATAGTGATATAGAAGATATTTTCAACAGGCGAATTATAGCAGAAGGTTATAAGACGTTAGAGCAGTTCTTTGAAGGGCTTATTAATAAAAAGCTTGTTGCTATGATAGCGGCAAGATGCAAAATAAGCGAAAGTAAGCACATAGCAGATATTGATATTGAAAAATGCGACATATTATTGAAACTATGACACATTTTGGATTTGTTATAACAGGTGATAAAGGATTTGATTATGGTCAGGTGTGTCAGGGCGGAGTTGCTCTTGATGACATTGACATAAGTAATATGGAATGTAAAAAGGTAAAGGGTGTGTTCTTTGCTGGTGAGGTTGTTGATGTTGACGGCAATGCGGTGGCTATAACCTGCAATGGGCGTGGAGTTCGGCATACTTAGCGGCGGCAGGAGTAAAGGAAAGGATAAATAATTGAAACAGGAAAAAGTAATAAGAATTAATAATATAAAATTAAAACCAGACCACACAGAGTCTGAGCTTTTAAAGGCAGTTAAGAAAGCACTCAGGTTAAAGAATAACTGTGATATAAAGTCCGACATTATAAAGAGATCTATAGATGCAAGACATAAGCCTGACATTATGTATGTATACAGTGTTGATGTGAAGAAGCTTGTTATCAATAATAAAGATACGGATTTGAAAGCGTTTGCAAAGAAAACAGCCAATAATAATATTACATATAATGAGAAGGTTATATATGAGTTTCCATATGGCAGAATTAATAATTATGAGGGCGCAGGAATTAAGGAAGAAGACAGGCCTGTTATAATCGGCTTTGGACCAGCGGGAATGTTTGCGGCACTTAAGCTTAGCGAGGCTGGACTTATGCCTGTTGTATATGAGCGTGGGGACAGTATTGAAGAAAGACACAGAAAGGTTGATGAGTTCTGGAATACAGGAAAGCTTGATACACAGTCAAATGTGCAGTTCGGTGAAGGCGGAGCAGGAACATTTTCAGACGGAAAGCTTAATACAGTAATAAAAGATCCTACAGGACGAATAAGAAATGTTCTTGAAATGTTCGTAAGATTTGGCGCTTCATCAGAGATATTATATTCTAACAAGCCGCATATCGGTACAGATGTGCTGATGAATGTTGTATACAATATACGAAGTATTGTGAGAGTCTTGGCGCGCAGATTAATTTTAATCATAGATAGATGACATTAATATAAGTGATAAGAAAGTAAGCTCAATAAAAGTGTACGATATCAAGAATGATATATATTTTGAAAGACAGTGCAGACAAGTATGCCTGTCAATCGGACACAGTGCAAGAGATACATTTAAAATGCTTGATAGCAAAGATATAATGATGGAGCCGAAGTCATTTGCAGTAGGGTTAAGAATAATGCACACACAGGAATTCATCAATGAAAATGCGTATGGAAAGTGTGAGTACAAGCTTCCAACAGCAGATTATAAGGTTACATACAAATCAGTAAGCACAGGAAAAGAACGTGGTGTGTATTCGTTCTGTATGTGTCCTGGCGGATATGTTGTTAATGCAAGCTCAGAGGAGAATATGCTTGCAGTTAATGGTATGAGCTATTCTGGGCGTGACTCAGCTAACGCTAACAGTGCAATGATAGTAACAGTTACACCAGATGATTTCGGAAATGGAGTGCTTGACGGCGTGGAATTCCAAAGAAAGCTTGAAAGGGCTGCGTATAAAGAAGGTGTTGGAAAGATACCTGTGCAGTTATTTGCTGATTTTAAGGAAAATGTTACATCAACAGGGTTAGGCAGGGTAACACCTTGCATTAAGGGACAGTACAAGCTTTCCAATATAAGAAATGTACTTCCTGAATATATATCAGAGGCTTTGTGTGAGGGAGTTACAGGCTGTTCTAGATACATAAAAGGCTTTGATATGGACGATGCTGTATTTGCAGGCGTTGAGAGCAGGACTTCAAGTCCTGTAAGAATAACACGTAATGATGAGCTGATGTCGGTTGGCTGTGCTGGTCTTTATCCTTGTGGAGAAGGCGCAGGATATGCTGGTGGAATAACTTCTGCGGCGGTTGACGGAATTAAGATTGCAGAGAAAATTGCGGCAAATATAGACTTTTTTAAAGAGGTATAGTACAATACCTTATTAGGTATTTAACCATATAGGAATGTCAGATAAGCTTATGCTAAGTCAGGCTGGCGGGAGTGAGGAATAATAATGAATATAAGAGAAGCAGTTAAGGATAAGAAGAGAATAGTAATTAAGATAGGTTCTTCTTCGCTTATGCACAATGAAACAGGCAGGCTTAATCTTGGAAAGATAGAAAAGCTGGTGCGTACAATAGTGGATATTAAGAATTCTGGCAAGGATGTTGTTCTTGTTTCATCAGGAGCTATCGCTGTTGGAAGAATGGCAATAGGGCTTAATGAGAAGCCTGATGAACTCCCTGTAAAGCAGGCGTGTGCGGCTATTGGACAGGCAAAGCTTATGATGGTATATCAGAAGATATTTGCTGAGTACAGTACTACAGCGGCACAGGTATTAATGACTAAGGCTACAGTTATGAATGATAAGAGCAGAAGAAATGCACAGAATACATTTAATGAGCTGTTAAATCTTGGTGCAGTTCCTATTGTTAATGAGAATGATACAGTATCTACATACGAGATTAAACAGGTTCAGACTTTTGGAGATAATGACAGGCTTTCAGCAATTGTTACTTCAATTATTGATGCAGACCTCCTTATATTGTTATCAGATATAGACGGATTGTATACAGACGACCCTAATTCTAACCCGGATGCAAGATTTATTAATCAGGTAGATGTCATAGATGACAAGCTTCTTAATATGGGCAAGAGTACATCAGGAAGCGGTGTTGGAACAGGTGGTATGGCAACTAAGCTTAAGGCAGCAGGAATAGCTGTAAGCTCAGGTGCAGATATGGTTATAGCAAATGGCAATGATATTGATAATATTGCTAAGATAATGTCAGGTGCAGATGTCGGTACACTTTTTGTAAGCTGTAAAGACGAGAATTTTGACCTTGTCAAATTCATAGGCTAAGGGGAGGTGCTGATGGACATAAAGCTTATAAGGAATACAGAAGATGCCGTGTTCAAACCAATCAATAACGGGCTTGTGTTACAGATGGTGGATGATAACTATAAGTTTCTTGATTTTATTGGTAAGAAATTGTACATCCTTAATTCTATTACGAATGAGAGGTATGAAATCTCACCAGAAATCAAGAAATATAATATAGCCAGTATTATTTATGCCCATAATACGCACGATTATGTGTTCTATGTATCTGCGGAACAGATTACAGACAGCAAGGCAGATATATTGCTGTACAGATATTCATTTGATGATAACGAGAGTACACTTGTGTATAGATATGAAGATTGATGAACTTGAGAAAATCAGACAAAGTCATATACATATATTATGTATTGGAATATGATTTTGCAATAATTGAAGAAATCGGACAAGATAATGAAGTGACTAATTGTAGTGCTTCGGGAATTTTAATTCTGACAGGGAAATATCAACAGAAGGGTCACTGCTTAAAAGACTTGGACTTTATAATATTATTCCGTTAGAGGGCAATAACAGTGTGTTAAAGCTCGGCAGTAGAAAAGACTTCGATGGCACAGATATTAATGAAGAAAAGTATAATCAGGAATATATAGGTATTGTTAATACCAAGCAGTTTGTATCTGAGATGATGTTAAATCCAGCAGAGATTACTATGGATATATTAGATACAGCGGATACGGACAAGACATTTGCATATATGAAGCGTTCTGAGAACCGGGTTATATATTCAAAGTTTAATATAAGTGCGATGTCAGAAGAAGTTGTGCTTTATGATTTTGAGAATAAAGTAAAGCAGATAAGAATTAATAATGATATTAAGGAAGCATCAGACCTTAGTTATACATATGTTATTGAGGGCAATCCCTACACAATAAAGAAGGACAAGGATGTGACATATCTTATTAATCTTAATACGCAGAAAGAGGAATATCAGATTCCTTCTAATATGCAGATACAATATGTATGTAATGATGTAATTCTTGTCACCCATATAAAGCATAGAATACCATTTATCAAAAAAGGTTCAGAGTATATTGAAGCCTACAAGTTTCCGGATATACACCACGCACTTCTTAAGAAGAAAGCACAATTTAATACCTGTATGGTAAATGGAGATGACCTGCTTGTATTTACATTGTAGGAAGTTGATATAATAAGAATGGAGAAAATATGGTAACAGAGAATACAATTAAAAGAATAAATGAACTCTATCATAAGTCTAAGGGTGAAGGTCTTACAAAGGAAGAAGCCGAAGAACAGATTAGATTAAGAAAAGAATATGTTGCGGCATTCCGTAATAATTTAAGAGGCACATTAGAGACAATAAAGATACAAAATCCAGATGGTTCTATTATAGATGTAAAGCAAAGACATGATGAGAAGATGAAGAATAATGACAGTAAAGCAGAATAAGAAAGAAATCAGAACATTAATAACTAATAAGAAAAAGGCTATGTCTGCTGAAGAAATAACTGCAGGAAGCAGAATAATTACAGACAGACTTGAGTTGTCAAAGGAATATCAGGACAATGATAATATACTTATATATGTAAGCTATAATCAGGAAGTCGAAACATTCGGGTAATTATTAATAAAGCTTGAACGTGGCAAAAAAGTGTATGTTCCTAAGGTTATAATTAATAAAGAAGACAGGTCAGATAAATATATGGAATTTGTAAGAATTAATTCTATGATGACTTGCAGGATGGATATATGGGAATTAAAGAACCTGTATCTGACGACTATGAAATTCCACAGGACGGACTTCTTGTTATGCCGGGGCTTGCTTTTGATGTTACGCTTAACAGAATAGGTTACGGCGGTGGATTTTATGACAGATATCTTGTTAAGAATGGCGACAGATATTATAAGACAGCCATATGCTTTGATTATCAGGTGCTTGATGATATACCGGCAGAGGAATTCGACATAAGACCAGATATGATTATAACTGATAAAAGAATTATAACAGCTCAGGAGCTGTAATTAATAAAGAGATATGGATATTGAGGAGTTGTAAAAATACTTATAAATGATAATTAGTTATTAAGTATTAGTGCAGTTATGCACGGAAGTGAGGATTGATATGAAGACATTAACACAGATGGGCAGTGATGCAAAGAAAGCGTCCACATATCTTGCAAAGCTTGGCATTAAGGAAAGAAATAATGCTTTATTAAAGGTTGCTGATGCCCTTGTAAAAAGAAGTGATTACATAAGAGAAGCTAATGCTATTGACCTTGCTAATGGCAAGAAGAATAATATGAGCACAGCTCTTTTAGACAGACTTATGCTTACAGAGAGCAGAATAGAAGGAATGGCTGACGGCTTAAGAGTTCTTGCAGGACTTGACGATCCAATAGGCGAGGTCAAGTCAATGAAGACACGTCCTAATGGACTTATGATTGGTAAAAAGACTGTTCCATTAGGAGTTGTTGCGATTATATATGAATCAAGACCTAATGTTACAGCAGATGCTTTCGGACTTTGCTTTAAGTCAGCTAATGCCTGCATATTAAGAGGCGGGAGCGATTCTGTTAATTCTAATATAGCAATTGTGAATGTTATAACAGATGTATTAAAAGGACTTGGAATAGACCCTGATGTCATAAGTTACATTTCTGAAACAGATAGAAGTATGTTGATGAGCTTATGCACCTTAATGAGTATGTAGATGTAATTATACCACGAGGTGGAGCAGGTCTTATTAAAAATGTTGTCAATAACAGTACAGTCCCTGTAATAGAGACAGGAACAGGAAACTGCCATATATATGTAGATGAATATGCAGATATAGATATGGCGGTGAATATAATATACAATGCCAAGACACAAAGAATTGGCGTATGCAATGCGTGCGAATCGCTTGTTATTCATAAGAATATTGCAGGTGAAGCTATTCCGGTAATAGTAGATAAGTTAAAGACCAAGAATGTAGAGATACGTGGTGATGAGAAAGCTTTAGCTATAGATAACAGAATAATAAAGGCAGATGATACGGATTGGGGACGTGAATATCTTGATTATATTATATCTGTTAAAGTAGTAGATAATATAGATGAGGCAATTGCACATATCAACAGGTACAATACGGGTCATTCAGAGTCAATAATAACTAAAGATTATAATAATGCACAGAAGTTTCTTAATGAGATAGATGCGGCTTGTGTATATGTAAATGCTTCTACAAGATTTACTGACGGCTTTGAATTTGGATTTGGAGCAGAGATAGGTATAAGTACACAGAAGATACACGCAAGAGGACCTATGGGACTTGAGGCGTTAACAACAAGTAAATATATAATATATGGCAATGGACAGGTTAGAGAATAGGGTTTGAATATTATGGGACAAATGGGAGAAGATATAGCAGACTGGAAATATTTTTTATCTATAATATCTAAATGCACAGATGATTATCTATACATATATGACTTAAGTGATGATTATGCGATATACAGTAGTTCTATAACAAAGGATTTTGAACTTGATGTTGCGGAATTCAGTAATGCGGGAAGAAAGTTAAAGGATGTAATATATCCAGATGATTATGAAGCTGTATTTAACAATATTAGTGAACTTCAGAATGGACATATAGCTGTCATAATATGGAATACCGCTGGAAATCAAAGAAAGAACGGATATGTATTTATAAGCTGCCGCGGACAGCTGGTACGAAGAAATGGCATTAATTATATGATAGGCCGTGTATCAGAGATTGGAAAAAAGAACAGATATGATAATGTAACTGGCATATATACAGATTTAATTCTTGAAGACAGGTATGACGATATTGTAAAGAGCGATG
>ENA-OQAS01000996-OQAS01000996.1-human-gut-metagenome-genome-assembly--contig:-NODE-996-length-13919-cov-2.248622_pt1 | contig 13919 bp, 18 predicted proteins | sample MGYA00242733_ERZ504523 | MGnify/ENA primary metagenome ERZ504523 (study PRJEB26092, sample SAMD00036239) | human gut metagenome | host: Homo sapiens | study: EMG produced TPA metagenomics assembly of... | reverse complement strand
TCCGATCAGCAGAATACCACACAGTCCATAGTAAGCTACAACCGCAACAAGGTCGTTGATGGTCGTAATAAGTGGTCCGGATGCTACCGCCGGGTCGATATTGATCTTCTTGAAGAACAGAGGAATCAGTGTACCCACCGCACCGGAAATTACCATTGCCACCATCAGAGACAGACCGATACAACCGGATACCGCATACGCGAATGCCCAGGTCTTTCCTTTGAAAAGTGCAATATAAAGTCCTAATACGAGGAATGACAAAATCCCAAGAATCGCACCATTTGAAAATGCGATCCGCATCTCTTTGAATACCAGTTCTACTTTCTGCTTTCCTGTCAGTGATTCATCCATCAGAACACGGATCGTTACCGCCAGTGACTGGGTACCGACGTTACCTGCCATGTCTAGGATCAGTGACTGGAAACACATAATGATCGTCAGCTGGCTTACTACCTGCTCAAATACACCTACAACAGAAGATACAACTGTTCCCAGTGCCAGCAGAACAAGCAGCCAAGGGAGACGTTTTTCATGCTCTCTTTGAGTGGCTCTTTCAAATCTTCTTCTGCAGTCAGACCAGCGAACATCGCATAATCTTCACCCATCTCATCATCGACCAAATCTACAATGCTCTGGGATGTGATAACACCGAGAAGTTTATTATCGTTATCCAGGATCGGAATAGAATTTTCCGAATAATCTTTCAATTTTTCGATACAGTCATCAATCAGCTCATGACCGTATACATATGGATATGATGTCACGATCAGATCCTCAAGACGTGTATCCTGTCTTGCCGTGATCAGATCCTTCAGATCCATCGCACCGTAGAAGGTGTGATCCGCTGTCACCATAAAAATTGTAGAAATATTGTCATTTTTTGCTGCCTGACTGACAAGTTCGGTCATCGCCTGCTTTACAGTAAGATTCTCTCTGATCTCAATGTAATTCGTGGTCATTCTTGAACCGATCTCTTCATCATCGAATGCAGCAATAACTGCCATATCCTTTCTGGCTTCATCATCCATCAGCTCTAGCAAAAGAGCTCTCTTTTCTTTTGGAATCATCCGCAGTACATCTACAACCGCATCTGTTTCCATTCTGGAAAGAATTGCTGCTGCTTTTCGCACATCCATCTCATCCAGATATTCAGCAGCCTGCTTTTCATCGATATACTCGAAGATATCCGCAAGCATGTCCAGATTCAGAATCCGGCACAATTTCCGCCGCTCTGCAACGGAGAGATCCGGGAATACATCTGCAAGGTCATTCTCATGGTAGTCTTCCAGTTTGTTTCTCATAATTCCCGGAGAGGCATTGCTTCTTACAATGCCCAGGATCTCAGCTCTATAGTCCTGGTAGTCCTGATAATCCTGTGTATTTTCCATAACTTTCGCCCTCCTTATCCTTTTTCCAGCACAAAAACATGCAGAATCAAAGTCTAAAATTCTCCACATTTCTGTCTTTCATCCAATATTCAATTATGAATGTCAATACGGGAAAACAGGATAAGAAATGCTATACGAACAAACAGAATGAACTGCTGCCATTTTCCCATCCTGCGTATATACTTCGCCCATGACTATCACAACTGTCCATTCTGTTCACCTGCCTTTTGTTTGAATTTGATTAAGAAGTTTTCAACTTCCTACGCTATTATAATACCTTAGTCTACAAAATTCAAACCTTTCTGTTTATAAAATTATTTTTTATCAACTTTTTTCTTATTTTTTAACATGAAATAAAAATCAACTGTTTTTTCGCTCCTCTTTACTCCTCTGCTTCCACTCATACATCTGTAAATCCGCTTCTTTTACACAGCTTTCACAATCATTCTTATCCGGATCAAATCTGCTGTAGCCGACAGATACATACGGAATCCTTCCCTCATAGCTCTGTCTGTTCATAAGTCCTGTTATTACATCTGTCTTCACGATAATACTGCTATAATAAATATAACCATCGCCAGGCAAATATAATCCGTCCGTACCTTACTGCTTATCATCCCAAACATAACACCAGAGATTAAGAAAAGAGTATCGTTCCCAATACAATACGATTACTGTTCTGATATCTCCCTCCGAACTTCCATGCCTGAACAACAAAATATAAACTACAGCCGAGATAAAAAGCAATATATGCCCAATAAAATCTTTCATGATGATAATGCTCTGCGCATCAATATAATAAATCTATCCGAAATATACGGATAAAATTTCAATCAGTGCATGTCCACCTACCAGAAACGCAAAAATTCTCTTTTCTTCTGTCTTTCAATCAGGTCATTTCTTTCAATCATAAGGCTCATGACCAATATTGCTAATATAATCAAATAAATCTGGACCGTATACTGTTCCATCTTTTACAACTATCCTTCCGCTTTATTATCATTACATTATATGCGATTTTGAAGAAAACATGAATATTATTTATTATTTTCTATCAAAAAGGCAGAGATTTCATTCTGTTAAAATCTCTGCCTTTTCATGTTGCTCTTTATTTTCTAAAAACAATTTCAACAATATCACATTTCGGATATATCACTGTTCCGCGTTCTGTGTTTTTCCATTCTGCTCCGCAAACCTCTTTTACATCATGAACATTTACCAAAAGATATGTAATTTCTTCATTTTCCCCTGAACTGCACAGAACAATTTTTTCATCCTTATATCTGGCAGTAATATCCAGAACCTCATTTCCTTTTTCATCCGGAACAATACATTCCGCAATCTTGTCTTCTTCTAGTGGATATACCAGAATCTGTAACTGTTCCGGGTAATGATATGTTGCCGTTTTTTCATTATTACCAATTGGAAGAAGCGTGTTCTCACGGACAAACAACGGCAGAGAATCAAATCCATACACTTCTGTATACCAGCGTCCACCTTCTTTTTCTTCTCCGCTGAGCAAATGTGTCCATCTTCCTTCGGAAGGTAATACTCACCAATACCCTCTTCATTGAAAATCGGTGCAACCAAAATCTGCTCCCCAAGCATATACTGTTGATCCAGATATCGCACTGCAGGGTCTTTTTCAAATTCCATGATCATTGGTCTCATAACAGGTATTCCAAGTTTATTTGACCGTACAGCCGCTTCGTAGATATACGGCATCAGACGAAGTTTTAATTTTGTAAACTTCCGACACACCTCAACTGCCTCTTCATCGAACGTCCACGGAACCCGGTAACTCTTGGAACCATGCATCTGCTGTGAGTAGATAAAATTCCAAACTGCAGCCATCTTTTATATACCGTAGGATTGGCAGCTTCTTCAAATCCCCCAATATCGTGACTCCAATAAGAAAATCCCGAAAGAGTAAGAGAAAGGCCTCCTCTTAAAGATTCTGCCATTGACTCAAATGTACCTGTGCAGTCACCACCCCAGTGAACCGGGAATTGCTGTCCGCCTGCTGTCGCACTTCTCGCAAACACAACTGCATCTTTCTCGCCACGTTCTCTTTGTAAAAGCTCAAATACTGCCCGATTATACAAAAATGTATAATAATTATGCATTCCCCATGGATTGCTTTCATCATGATACTCTACGTCTATCGGAATTCGTTCTCCAAAATCTGTTTTAAAGCAGTCTACTCCCATATCAAGTAATATTTTTAATTTACTTTGATACCATTTTACAGCTTCCGGATTCGTAAAATCCACGATTGCCATTCCCGGCTGCCAGTTGTCTACCTGCTTGATTCCGAACCCATCTTTCTTAAAGAAAATATCCTTTTTCTTTTCCCTCTACAAATAGTGTAGAATTCTGAGCAATATACGGATTGATCCATACACAGATTTTCAATCCTCTTTCTTTATATCGTTTCAGCATTTCTGCCGGTTCCGGAAAAATTTTATTGTTCCATTCAAAATCGCACCAGTGTAATGCTTTCATCCAGAAACAGTCAAAATGAAACACTTCCAGCGGAAGATCTCTTTTTTCCATTCCTTCAATAAATTCTGTTGCTGTCTTTTCATCATAGTCTGTTGTAAATGAAGTACTCAGCCACAAACCGAAAGACCACGCTGGAAGAAGTGCCGGTTTTCCTGTCATATCCGTATAATTCCGAATAATTTCTTTCATATCATCCCGCCGATTACATAATAGCGAAGTTCTTCTCCTTTTACCGAAAACCCTACATATTCTACTTCTCACTAGCAACTTCAAATGAAACATTGGAAGTATGATCAACAAAAATGCCATAACCTCTGTTGGTGATATAAAATGGAATATTTTTATAGCTAATCTGCGAAGCTGTTCCTCCATCTTCATTCCAGCAGTCAATCTGCTGTCCGTTCTTAACAAATGCTGTAAAACGTTCTCCCAATCCATATACGTTCGTTCCTGCTGTCAGAAGCAACATCATTTAACATATACGGTTCCCCGGTTTCTGCCATATACTCTTCTTCTGGATATTTTGTTGAATATCCTCTGTTGTAGCGCATATAACCGACATTTTTAAAAGCTGCACCGGTAAGAAGTTTCCCGTTTCTCTCAAATCGGATATAAAATTCTTTCAGTCCTACCCGAACCGTCATTTTTCCACTTTTTAATACAGCTTCCTCCTCAGAAATTATAACTTCCGCTTCCTGATGTTCCAGAAAAAGTTCAAATCGTGGCTCTCTGTTTTCATACCCTAGAAAATGTGTGTATGTCACCTGAATCCGATCTTTTCCGGCTGCAGTAAATTCCATTACCATTGTACCGACATCCAGTTCATCCGCTCTTCCCAGGATTGGTTTAAACGTTGCAATCACACGCATACCAGCCGCTATTTTTTCTGCATAACCGGCCTGCACAGCATACAAAGCATTGGCTCTTTCATTTTTTTCCCAATATCCTTCTGTAAATTTCATACTCACAGCCTTTCTTAACAAACAACTGCTTTTGCATAAAATCCCCGTGTTTTCCCATCAATATAATCATCTTCTGAAATGCTGACTATATCAGAAAGTCGAATATCTTCGCAAGAAGCTCCTACCAGAAGTTCAATTTCACCCTTTTCTACTTTCCACTTCATTTCTTCGTCAAGGAAGGCGAATTGTGACACCTTTATTTCAAATACAACTTTCTTCTTTTCCCCTTTTTTCAGGAATATTCTTACAAAGCCTGCCAGTTCCTTTGTTGGTCTTACCATTGATGCAACCTTGTCTGAAAAATATAATTGTGCGACTTCCGCGCCATCATATTCTCCTGTGTTTTTCACTGTAAAAGTAACTTTCACTGTATCATCCGGATTTATGTTTTTCTTATCCGTCTGCAAATCTGAATAGGTAAATTCTGTATAACTTAGACCGTGTCCAAAATAATACAGCGGTTCTGCCGTATCATTGATATAACCATTTTTATTGCGAATCATCCCTGTATGTCCGGCTGATACATATCCGCTTCCTCTTGGAAGACCATAGTATACTGGAAGCTGTCCTACATTTCTTGCTACTGTAATCGGAAGGTGTCCTGATGGTGACTGTTCACCAAACAATACCTTGCACAGTGCCTGACTGCCATATTCTCCCGGCTGCCATACTTCCATAATCGCATCAAAATGTGATGCCACAAATTCATTTGAAAGCGGTCTGCCATCATAATGAAGAACCACTGTCTTTTTATGCAGATCATAAACCCTTCTTGCAAATTCTTCCTGTCGTCCCGGCAGATCAATATCCGTAGAATCTATACCTTCTCCAACCGTTGAAGTTACGCCCCATCCATTTTTTCCACCAATAGTCAAAAGAATCACATCTGCCCTGCTGCCACCTGTAGTGCTTCTTCCATGCCACCTGTATTATCTCCAGAGCAGTTAATTCCCTGTGCATAAACCACTTCCGCTTCTGGAAGATATTCCTTCAATGCTGCACATAATGTTCTCGAGTTTGGAAATTCCTTTTGAATCTTACGATTTACCCGTGGTGATACTTCTCGAATCTCACCTTTATATTTCTGTTCAATATCATAAATAATCAGTCCTGGCTCTTCAAATTCCTGCCCATCTTCTTCTCTCGACATGGTCATATCAAGTACAGCCGGATAAGAAAATGTACCAAAAAGACTTCGAATATTATCCGCATGAGGCCCTATTACCGCGATTTTCTTAATTTTCTTAGAAAGTGGAAGTGTTTTATTTTCATTTTTAAGCAGTGTAAAACTTTCTGCTGCAATTTTTTCATTCAGTTCATCTGCTGATTTAAGATGAAGATATTTTTTCAGCTTTTCAAGATCCGGATAAGGATTCTCAAATAAACCAAGTTCAAATTTCTGTGTCAAAACACGCCGTACTGCCTGATCTATTATATCCATAGAGAGTCTGCCGCTTTCAATCGACTCTTTCATTTTATAGCTGAATCCTTTTGATCTTGGATACTCTACATCTAATCCAGCCTGGATTGCACGGATTCCGGCCTCTTCAAAATTCTCAGCGACAGCAAACGGATCCACCAGGCGGTCAAGTGACAAATAATCAGAAACCACAAAACCCTGAAATCCCATTTCTCCACGCAGAATATCTGTCAACATCTTCTTTGATCCTACAACCGGTTCTCCATTCACTGAGCAATAGGAATTCATTACACTTTTCAGTCCTGCTTCCGTGATCGCGCATTGAAACGGCTTACAGTGTATCTCCCGCATATCTCTTTCTGAAACAATATTACGCCCCATATTAAGACCGCCCTCTGTGATACCGTGACCTGCAAAATGTTTTGCAGTCGCCAAAACCCCTTCTTTCAGCTCATCTCCCTGAATTCCTTTACAAAGGCAGATGCCATGGCTGATGTAAGTGCTGCATCTTCCCCCGTATGTCTCAGTAATACGTCCCCCATCTCGGATCTCTTGTAATATCTACTACCGGTGAAAGTGCCTGTCTGAACCCAACATAATACATTTGTTTGCGAATAATATCTGTCATTTCGCCAACCACTTCCGTATCAAACGTTGACGCCTGCGCTATTGCACTCGGAAATACATCCGCCTCCGTAAACTGTGCCCCAGCACTCGCCTCACAGTGAATCAGTGCCGGTATTCCAAGACGTGTATGATTTACCAGATATTTCTGCAACTTATCCGCATATTCCACAATTGGCTCTACCGTATCTGCTACTGTAAATGCACCTACATTTCCAATGCCATTCGGTATATAATTTTCAAACTCCGGAATATCATCAGCAATAGTTACCAGACATGTAATCTGGTCAATTTTCTCTTCAAAAGTCATTCTGTCCAGCAGATCCTCCACTCTCTCTTCTACGGGAAGATCTTTATTCCTGTATTTTTCCATAGTAGTCCCCTTTACAGCACTCCCCTTGCCTTTTGTGCCATCACATCTAACAAGGGGAGAATTTCATTCTTTATTATTTACTTAAATAATCTGCTACATTATCTTTTGTTACAATTTTAAATGGAATATTGACATCTTCGATATCTGCCGGATCTGTTCCTTTTTTCAGTTTTTCAAAAATATCTGCTCCTGCTTCTGCCTGTGCCTTTGCATCCTGAAGTGCAGTCATTGTCATTTCTCCATCCTGAATTGACTGCAGAGCATCATCACTTCCGTCAATTCCAAGTACCTGAATACTGTCAAGTTTTCCTGCTGATTTAAGCGCCTCTACAACACCAAGTGCTGCATCATCGTTTTGGCATACAATTGCATCAATCTTGTCATAAGAAAGAAGACTGTCTTCTGCAGTACTCATACCAAGGTCTTTTGAATTTTCTACGTTATATTCATCAAGGATTTTGATATTTGGATTTTTCTTAAGTGCTTCTTCCAGTCCTTTTTTACGATCGACATACTGCTGATCATTTGGTACACCGGTAAAATACAAGATTGAAGCTCCATCCGGGAATGCATCACACAGATACTCACCCTGTGCTTTTCCTGCATCTTCATTTGGCGAACCCACATAAATATATCCGTCATAGTCGTCTCCACCAGATACAGAAGTAAGGATGATACATACGGAAGTCCTGCATCTTTTGCTGCCTCAAGTGCCGGAATTGAACCGTCAAGATCATTACTGATTGCAGATACAACATTTGCATTCTGCACAATAAAATCATCGATCTGTCCGTTCTGAACATTTGTATCACCGCCTGCATCTGTTACTGTGATTGAAATTCCTTTTGCTTCTGTGGCATCTTTCAGATAAGATCTGAACTTTGCACAATAGTTATATGTATCACTGCTATTTGCAAATCCTACCAGATAATCGCTTTTCCCTTTTGAAGAACTACTGCTGTCCTTTGTATCATCTGCTGTTCCACAGCCGACCACCATTGTTGCACACATTGCTGTTACCATTAAAATTGAAAGTAATCTCTTTTTCATTTTCCTTCTCCTTTTACTTATTTGCTCTTTTTGTTTTCTTTTGTCTTAATATCGATAATAACTGCGATTGCAATTAAAAGACCTTTTACAATTAACTGATACTGTGTTGATACATGAAGCAGGTTCAGAATGTTGTTGATAAGACCTACAATAATTGAACCGATCAGCGCTCCTGTAACCGTTCCGATTCCACCAAGGAAACTGGTTCCACCAACAATAACTGCAGTGATCGCATCAAATTCATATCCCTCACCAACAGACGCATACCTGCCATCAGTCTTGCCATCAATACTACACCCGCAAGTCCTGTAAGTGCACCACTAAGTGTAAAGATCAGACGTTTCGTTCTGTTTGTATTGATTCCGGATGCAATTGTTGCCTGTTCATTTCCACCGATCGCATAAATATAAGTTCCAAACTTTGTTGATTTCATCAGAACAGCGATCACAATTACAGAAAGGAGCATAATGAGAACCGGAATCGGAATCCCCAAAACAGAGCCATGTCCTAAAAATCTCGCTTTGTTCACACCCCCAATTGTCTGACCGTTGGTGTATATCTGAACAATACCCTTTAATACATAAGTCATTGCCAGTGTTGCAATAATGGCTGAAGCTTATAATAGGTGATCAGAAAACCATTAATCCATCCACATACGCATCCAATTACAATTCCTACTAGAAGAGCCAGTGATAAATGTCCTGTTGATGCAAGAACTCCAGCCGATACACAGGCTGATGTCGTACACAGGAAACCTGCTGACAAATCAATCATTCCTGATACGATCAGCATTGTTTCACCACATGCTATAATTGTTACAACTGAAATCTGTTTTAAAATATTGAGCAGGTTCTGAGGTTTCAGAAAGTTGTGATTGATCACTGCCGATGCAACAAACAGAATGATCATAATAATTAAGATTCCGTACTTTCTGTAAAGCTCACCTGAAGATAATGCTTTTTTCTTATTCATCGTCTTTTGCCTCCACTATCATCTTCATAATCTTATTTTGTGAAACTTCATTCCGATCCAGAATTCCAAGCATTTTTCCTCCGCCGACAATGCCAACTCTGTGACTCATTGACAGTACTTCCGGCATATCAGATGAAATCAGGATGATTGCCAGTCCCTGTTCTGCAAATTCTGTTATCAGAGAATATATTTCCTGCTTTGCACCTACATCAATTCCTCTGGTAGGTTCATCCAGGATCAGAAGTTTGATATTTCTTACCAGCCATTTTGCAAGTACTACTTCTGCTGGTTTCCACCACTTAAATTTCCAACCAATGTATTTGCATTTGGTGCTTTTACAGATAATCTTTTACAGATTTTTGCAACTTCCTGCTGTACTTTTTTCTTATCCCAAATACCACCTTTTGCAAATAAATCTCCATTTGGAAGAATGATATTATCACTGATTGATCTGACACCGACAAATCCATAAGTCTTCTGTCCTCTGTTACCATTGCGATTCCATTTTGGATTGCATCTTTACAGATCGAATTTTTATCGGCTTTCCATCCAGGATAATTTCCCCTTCATTTGCCCTTGCAAGCCCAAAAAGAGTTTCAACAATCTCGCTTCGTCCTGCACCTACCATTCCTGCCAAACCAAAGATTTCTCCTTTATGAACCTGAAAAGATACTTTCTGAAACACATCCTTTCTTCCTAAATTCTTTACTTCAAGGCGAATGTCTTTTCCGATCTGCGGTATCGGAGGGTAAATATCCTTGATATCACGTCCCACCATCATTGCAATCAGTTTATCTGTATCTACATCTTTGATATCTCCAGATGCAATCCATTGTCCATCTCTTAATACAGTATAGCTGTCACACAGTTCAAAGACCTCTTCCAGTCGGTGTGATATGAAAATAAACGCAATTCCTTTTTGCTTTAATTCATTTACCTTACTAAAAAGAATCTCTGACTCTTTTGAGGTAAGTGCAGATGTAGGTTCATCCATGATGATCACTCTGCTGTCCCGCGATAAAGATTTCAGGATTTCTATCATCTGACGCTGTGCCACATTTAGATTTCCCATCTTTTCCCTCGGATTATAATCAAGTCCCATTTCATCAAGTAATCTCTGGGTTTCCTTTAGTCGTTCTGCTTTATTCACAAAGACTTTTCCTTTTTTCGGCTCACGTCCCAGAAACAGATTTTCTGCAATGCTTAATTCTGAAACATAGTTCAATTCCTGCGCTACAATAGAAATTCCATATTTAAATGCATCCTTTCACATTTCATATGAATCTCTTCACCTTTGCAGATTACGGATCCACCGTAGTTTGAATAAGTACCGGACAGTATCTTCATTAAGGTCGATTTTCCAGCTCCATTTTCTCCTACAAGTGCATGAACTTCAGAAGCCCGTATCTTCATATTTACATTATCCAGAGCAACTACACCAGGAAACTCTTTCCGAATATTCTTGAGTTCGATAATTGTTTCCTTCTCCACTTTTCCTCCTCCTTTGTGTTAAATCGTTTAACTTGTTTTTATTCTTTCCTATCGTTTTCGACATTGTTATCATACCATTTTCACAAACAAATATCAATATTCCATTGATATTTTATGCATTTTCGTTGTTAATGCACAAATTAAAACGCTTCAACAAAATGTTGAAGCGTTTTAATTTAGATAGTTTTATATGGTTTAGATTTTTAAATAACTGTAACCGGTGGAATCGACTTTGTACTTCCTCTTACCAACAGCCTTGGTGTATACAAAATTTCTTCTCTTTCTTTCAGTTTTTCTTTATTATCAATCAGCTCAACTACTTTTTCGCCCAGTTTTTTCCCCATTTCAATAACAGGAACCCCTATTGTTGTCAGCGGAACCTGCATCACATCCGCAAACGGAACATTATCAAATCCAATAATTGAAATATCTTCCGGAATTGAAACACCATACAGTCTTGCAGCTCGATAAATTCCAAATGCCATTTCATCATTCATCGAAAAATCGCTGTTACTTTCTGTCCCAGTATATACGAAAACGCCTCATAACCGCTTTCCATCGTGTAATCTCCAAAGTACACTAAGTCCGGATCATATGAAATTCCACTTTCCTCCAGTGCCTTTTATATCCATTCAGGCGCTGCAGCGTAACATGAAAACTTTGTTTTCCAGCCACGCATCCAATTCTTCTGTGTCCGCATTCTATCAGATGTCTGGTTGCCATATAACCGCCCTTTTCATAATCGAATAAAATATCTACCCCTGGACAGTCAAACCCATATTTTTCCATTGTAATGACCGGAATACTAAGATTTCTCATCGCATTTTTCAAAAAATCAGGTTTTTCCATATCATTCATTTCCATTGATTTTGACCAGATTAGTGCTCCGATATTATCCGCAGCAATATCACGGATAATATCTGTATCGATAGTCTGACCGTCTTCTATAATGTGACATACCAGAGAATATCCGTTTTTTTCAAGCACTCCGTTAATCGCCATGAAAAGCGAAGAAATATGCGTATTTCTCAAATCATTGAAAACAATGCCTATCAGACGGCTTTTCTTATTTGCAAGACTGACCGCTGCATTATTCGGACGATAATTATGTTTTTTGGCGATTTCCCGCACTTCTTTTTTGTTTTTCCGAAACCCGTGACGGCTTATCTGACAATGCCATAGATACCGTTGCCACCGATACACCGCACTCTTTTGCAATATCTTTAATTGTGATTCCCATATTTTCTATTCCGTTCCAGTTATTTTTCTGCTTCTTTCCCCACTCGTATTTTATTTATGCATCCGATCTCGCATAAGAATTCTTCATCTGATTGCTCAGTTCGTACAAAACCTTAGACAGTGTATCCGAAGTTTCCTTCTTCACCATCTTCGCAATCTCCCGGTTCGCTTCCCGTTTGATCTGCATACGCTTTGCTATATCACTTTCTTTCGTAAGATCGTCATCATACCGGTTTATGATCTGATGTGCCTTTGCCATCACATGTTCCTGGTAACGCTCAATATGGAAAATAGACTTTTTATAAGAAGCATCTGCCATCGCAGCGATCATTCTGCTTGACCAGTAGAAGTTCTCTGTTGAAACTTCCCCTGTCGTATTTGCAAAATATTCCGGTGTTTCATCAATATCTGCATAGAATGGAGCCATTACATTAAATGCATTTGATGCAAATGCCACCCATTCAATTGCGCGGGAATCTTCCGGCTGATCCGGTCTCATCTGGATCAAAGACATAAAATCATTTCGATTGATACCAATGGAACGATAAGCACCATTCATTGATTTGTCCCCGTAAGCTCCATACGGATCATAAGGTGTTCCCTGATAATGTGAAGACAGAACATATTTTACATCTTCTACTGTAACCTTCTTTTCCGGAACCATACACCACGGAATATCATCGGATACTGGTGTATAATCTGCATCCGGTCCGTCCCAGCTGTATGAATTTGGATTCAGGTAACGTTCCATAAACCAGGCTCTCGGTGTATTGTATACATGATCCGAGTCATCATGGCTTCCAAAAGCATCTCTTGGATTTAAGGTTCCATCCATGGACGGGTTCAGATGATATTTCTCAATGAATTCCTTCATATCCGGAGAACACATATAATTTTTCTGCTCACCAAGTGCATCTTCCAGATCAAATTCATCCATTCCAAGCTGGTTCGGCATCACCACATAAACCTCATCCGGCACTTTTCTGGCAATCCAGTGATGTCCGCCGATTGTTTCCAGCCACCAGATCTCATTTACATCCTCGAATGCAATTCCATTCATCTCATAAGTACCGTATTTCTCGAGAATACTTCCAAGTCTCTGCACGCCTTCTCTTGCGCTGTGGATATAAGGAAGCACGATATATACAATGTCCTCTTCACCGATTCCACCTGCAATTTCTTCCTGGTCGTCTGACTTCGGCTGATATGTAACCAGCGGATCCGCTCCAAGCACACGTGGATTGGATGTGATCGTTTCGGTTGCCGTCATTCCTACCTGTGCTTCATTTACCCCACTTGCCGCCCAGATTCCTTCCCCCTTGACTGCGTTCGGCATGGCGGTATAACGCATCGGATTCTCCGGTAATTCTATTTTCACATGCGAAATCACTGATTCATATACCTTCGGCTGATCTTCCGGATGAATCACCACAAATTTTTTCGGCATATAAGCGCCTGACGGTGAATCATCATTCCTTGCGATCATCGTAGAACCGTCATACGATGCCTTTTTTCCAACCAGTATTGTTGTACAAGCCATTTCATTTTCCTCCTGTTATCTCCTGACAAAATCTTTTTCGTCTAATTGAAATTATAGAATCATTCCTTCTTTTTGTAAACCACCAGACAATTTGTTTGTATTGTGACATGCTCCCACCACTTAAATCACAGATTTTGAAGTGAGGGCTTCTTGCTCAATGGCTCTACTGAGCCAAGTATCTACAAGCTATCCTCGCGTGCCCCGCGATTCATTTTACCCAGTTATGGAATATTTTCATTGTCTGGATACAGACACTTTCCATTTATCCTGCTAACAACATACGGCGTGCTTCTTCACGTATATTGATTGCCGCATTCAGATCCCGATCTATCCGATTTCCACATGTACAAAGATA
>ENA-OQAS01000995-OQAS01000995.1-human-gut-metagenome-genome-assembly--contig:-NODE-995-length-13919-cov-4.988399_pt1 | contig 13919 bp, 25 predicted proteins | sample MGYA00242733_ERZ504523 | MGnify/ENA primary metagenome ERZ504523 (study PRJEB26092, sample SAMD00036239) | human gut metagenome | host: Homo sapiens | study: EMG produced TPA metagenomics assembly of... | reverse complement strand
CTCAGACGTACGTAGCTGTACATGACGCTGCCCCACGTGTGGGCATCATCTCGCTGGGCACGGAGCTGGTCGCACCGAGTAAGGTACCGGCGCGCGCAGATTCGCGACTCCAACTCGTCGGCGTTGATGGCCGAAGCACTCGATGCCGGCGCCGAGCCCGTGTTCTACGGCATTGCACCCGATGATGAGCAGGCGATTGCCGAGCTGGTGCATCGCGCCGTGCAGGAGTGCGATTTTGTCATTACGAGCGGTGGCGCCTCGGCTGGCGACTACGACTATGTGACGGCGCTCGTCCGGCGCGAGGGCGTGGTGCTGTTTGACCGCATCTCGATGCGTCCGGGCAAGGCCATCACGTTTGGCTTGCTCGGGGGCAAGCCCTACCTAGGGCTTTCAGGCAATCCGGCTGCGGCGTATGTAGGCTTTGAGATGCTCGCCCGTCCGGCGATTCGCAAGATGCGCGGCTTTGCCGAGGGCGTGCGTCCCGTGCAGCAGGCGACGCTCACGCACGGCGTGAAAAAGCGCCAGGACCGACGCTTCTTCGATCGCGCCACGGTTTTGCGCGACCCCGAGACCGGTGAGCTGTTGGTGACCGAGGCCAAGACGCAGAATTCGGCGCTGCTCGGCACGATGCAGCGGTCCAACTGCCTGCTGCGCATTGACGAAGGACCGTGCGAGCTCAAGGCGGGAGATGCCGTGGACGTTGTTCGCGTCGACCTGCCCGAGGGCGCCGTGTTGTAGGAGGAATGCTATGGAGCTGAAGATTTCGATTGTGACGTGCTCGGATACGCGCGATCTTGCCCAGGACGAGGCGGGTGCTGCGCTCGAGGAACTCATCGTGGCGCAGGGCTGGACGGTCGCCTCACATGTGGTCGTGCGCGACGACGTCAGCGAGATTGGTGATGCCATTGCGGAAGCCGCCGATGAGTGCCACGCCAATGTCGTGCTTACCTGCGGCGGCACGGGGCTTTCGATGCGCGATGTGACGCCCGAGGCGACGCGTGCCGTCTGCGAGCGCGATGTGCCGGGCATTGCAGAGGCAATCCGTGCGTACTCGATGACCAAGACGCGCCGCGCTATGCTCTCGCGTGCTATTTGCATGCAACGAGGTCATACACTTGTCGTAAACTTTCCCGGTTCCACGAAGGCCGCCCGCGAAAGCTGGGAGGCCATAGCGGGACCAGCTGGAGCACGCGGCTCAGATGACAGCGGGCGGCGGACATACCAACTAAGCTATTTACCTGCGGTGGGGCGACCTTATCGGTCGCTCCGCTTTTGTTTTCCGCCGAATCGACGCCGAGGTGTACGGTAACTCGAAACTATATTCTCAGGCGAGAATAATTTCTCACTAACATTATTCGCGCAAAAGTATAATCTGATTGCAGATTAAAGCCCGCGGTGGGGTACCCGGGCACAAGGTCCGAAAGGTTGAATATGTTCGATATGGTTTCTCGCCGCGGATTCGTCTCGCTTTCTGCTGTCGCCGCTGCGGCCTTGGTCTTGCTGGCTGCTCGGGCAGCAAGCGTCCGAGCCGGCCGGATCCGATGCCGGTTCTGCTAAGGCATCTTCCAAGAAGGCTGTCGAGCTGCAGGTCTTTGCCGCCAACTCGCTCGAGAAGGCTCTGCCCGAGGTTCAGGAGCTCTACACAGAGCAGACCGGCACCACGTTTGCAGACACGCAGTTTAAGGCCTCCGGCGACCTTGTCGAGCAGATGCGCGCCGGTGCCGCCGTCGACGTGCTCATTACCGCTTCCAAGGGCACCATGGATGACGCTGAGACGCCGAGCTCGTCGACGTCGATACGCGTGAGGACATGTTCGTCAACGACCTCGTGATCATTCGCGCCGAGGCTCCGACACCAAGGTCGAGGCCATCGCCGACGTCGCGAATCTGGACGGCAAGATCGCCATTGGCGACGCTAAGACTGTTCCCGCTGGCAAGTATGCCAACCAGGCCCTGGCCTCCGTGGGCCTCTACACCGGCACCGAGGGCGACGACGGCGAGTATGCGCCCGAGATCGCCGATAAGGTTGCCCTGGCCGATAAGGTGGGCACCGCCGCCGCCTATGTGTCCACAGGCGACTGCGTGGCCGGTTTTGTCTACAGCTCCGATATCTTCCGTTACGACGGCATCGAGGAAGCCTTCGTGTGCCCCGAGGATTCGCACAAGCCCATCGTGTACCCGGGTGCTGTCGCCGATGGCTCCGAGCACGCCGACGAGGCCAAGGCATTTATCGACTTTTGTCTGTCCAACAAGAAGGCCCAGAAGATTTGGGCCAAATACGGCTTTGAGCTTTCCGCGTAGTGCGGCTTGGCGCGATAATTCCATCGTTTTGTGTTTCACTCCGTCCTCGTATTCGCTTGGAGCTTTTCGTGCTTAATAGATTCCGCATGCTTGTCGACTGTGCTTTGATCTTCGCGCTTTGCTGGGTGCCGGGGTTTGCGTTTGCTGGGGACACTGAGGACGGGGCCAGGTTGCTGCGACCGCTCATGGGCTTTCCTATGGGATCGAGGGTTTTGAGCGGTTGGCCAAGGGGACCGCCCGTACCATGGAGGGCCAGCCTGAAGGCTACCGGTTTCCCGTTGACGAGGACGTGGACCTTGTAGTGGCGCCTGCTGCCGATCGCGTTGTGGTGTGGATATCGCCCAAGGCGGTCGAGAAGTATGGATTGGATCCGCAGGACAACGAGTGCGTATCGGGTCTCAAGGCCCTCGTCTGTAAGCTCGACGGCGCAAACTGCATGGGGGGTGCGCAGTTAGGGGACGTGGATCTTCCTTGGTATGTCACGGCGGAAACAACGTTTGATGCCGGTGGGTATACCTATGGCTTTGACGAGCGCGGTGCGGATGGGGACCGCTATGTGGTGATTGCATCAGCTCGGGTGATGCCAAGGGCGGCGCGCGTTGGCTTGATAGCGCTCAAATGGTAGAAGCATCGTCTGTCGTGTTGCGGAATGAGCAGGGGGCCTTGACCTCACTGGCCTCCTTTTTAGGCGACATCGACTATCGACCGTTTTGGGTGTCCATAAAAACGAGCGGCCTTGCCCTGTTGATCTCCTTTGCGCTGGGCCTGTTCGCCGCGTGGAAGACTATGGGTACCTCGAGTCGCATCAAGGGTCTGCTCGACTCGGTCTTTACCATCCCTATGGTGCTGCCGCCCACGGTCTGCGGCTTTCTGCTCCTCATGCTGTTTGGCCGCTCGACCGGGGTGGGCCAGTGGCTCATCGCGCACGGCGTCTCGATCGTCTTTACCTGGCCCGCGGCGGTCATTTCGGCCGTCGTGGTGTCGTTTCCCCTGGTCTACCGTACGCGCTCGGAGCTTCGAGAGCCTCGACACGCAGATGCTCGATGCGGCGCGCACGCTGCTGGTCCGAGCGTCGCATCTTCACCAAGCTTATGATGCCGCTCGGCTGGCCTCCATCGCCGCCGGCACGGTGCTCGCCTTCGCGCGTGCCATGGGCGAGTTTGGCTGCACCCTGTTCTTTGCGGGCAACTACGCCGGCATTACGCAGACCATCCCCATCGCCATCTACTTTGAGTGGATGGGCGGCAACACGTCGGTGGCCCTCTTTTGGGTCGTCGTCGTGATCGCGTTTAGTTTCCTGGTCATTCTGTTCATCAATATGTACACGGCGCATTCGCAAAAGTATCGCGAGCGCGGCCTGTCCCGCGCGGAGCGCAAGCAGGCCAAGCAGCTGGGCGGCCAGACCGATTCGCTCGACCCAGTCGGCGGAGATGCGCTGCGTATCGATCGCGAGGCGTTGGCCGAGCTTATGCGCGATGACACGGTCGCAAAGGGAGGTCGATAAGCCATGTCGCTCGTTCTGGATATCAAAAAGCGCTATCCCGGCTTTACTCTCGACATTCAGCTCGAGGCTGGCGAGGAGCGCGTGCGCTGCTGGGTGCCTCGGGTTGTGGCAAGAGCTGTACGCTGCGCTGCATTGCCGGCGTGGAGACGCCCGACGAGGGCAAGATCGTCGTCAACGGTGTGACCTTTTTTGACTCGTCGGCGGGCATCAACCTGTCGCCCCAGGAGCGCAAATGCGCCCTGCTGTTCCAAAACTATCAGCTCTTTCCCAACATGACGGTGGTCGATAACGTATGCGCCGGTGTAAAGGATGCGGGCGACGCCGTGGCGCGCAAAAGGCTGGCCGAGCGCTATCTGGCATTTTCGGTCTGGCCGATTTTGCCGACCGCTACCCCGTGCGACTCTCGGGCGGTCAGCAGCAACGCGTGGCGCTTGCCCGCATGGTGGCGGCGCATCCGGGCATTTTTATGTTCGACGAGCCCATGAGTGCGCTCGATGCGTACCTCAAGAGCGCCTCGAGCAGAACATGCTCGACCTGTTCGATGTATGCAACCGCACCGTGCTCTACGTGAGTCACGATATCGACGAGGCGTGCCGTCTGTGCGAGCGCATCTGCGTAATGCACAACGGGCATGTTGAGGAGATCGGCTCCATCGAGGACGTGGTTCGCCGTCCGCAGACGCTGGCGGCGCTGCGTCTGACGGGGTGCAAGAACACAAGCCGGGCGCGCAAGATTGGCGACGAAGAAGTTGAGGCCCTCGACTGGGGCATGACCTTTAACGTGGGCCGCGAGGTTCCCGATGACGTGGCATATCTGGGTATTCGTGCGAGCTACTTCCATGTGGACAACCGTGCCGAGCGGGGTCGCAACAGCTACGATTTGCACGTGGCGCGCGTGAGCGATTCGCGTTTTGAGCGCCTGGTGCTGTTGGATGCGCCGCGGGCCGATGCGCCCACGCGTTTGCAGTGGAAGGTCAACAAAGTGGGCATGCCTGTCGACGAGCTACCGCAAGCAGGCGAGACGCTGCGCATGCATTTTGATGCCAGCAGGATCCATTTGGTTTGTCGATAGCGCCGGGTAATGCCGTCGGGGATATAAGCCTCGGCGGCTTTGTTTTTGCCGTTCGTCGAATGGGGAATGACAAACTCTTATCAAGCAAGATAATTATTTATTAAACGTCGGTACACGACGTTGTCGTACGAATGTCAACGGTGTTCGCATGGTCGATGACCGTTGATATAGTTGACCTCAACTGGTTAAGGAGGGTGCGCACATGCCGCAGACGACATACATTCGCCGCGTTGCCGCGCGCGCCCTGTATATGGCTCGGAGCCGCATATGAGCGGGTATGTTCACGGCTCCGGGAGAGACGACGCACAACTAAATAATCGACCGCAAAGCAGGTTCCCTAAAATTCCGGGCTTGAGCACGGCTGGGCAATCGCCGTCCGTCGTGCATCGATACCGTTGTTATCCGATTTTGGTTCGAGAGGGGAACCGTCATGGCTGAAGAATTTGATTTCCATCCGATGTGGGAGAGCCTCGGCATGAATCTTGCCGACCACGACATGCTGCTGGGCGCCGTGGGCCAGATGTACGGTGATATGTTCCTGACGCAGAACAATCGCCCCAAGTCCACGTCCTACCTGGATTTTGTCGCCACCAACATCCACAGCGGCCGTATTAAGGAGATGCTCGACAAGAAGGAGGCCGGCGAGGCCACCAAGATCGTCGGTTCGTTCTGCGTGTACGTGCCCGAGGAGATCGTACTTGCCTGTGACGGTATTCCCGTGGGCCTGTGCTCGGGTGCCGATTGGGCAACCGATAAGGTCGAGGAGCACCTGCCGCGCAACACCTGTCCGCTTATCAAGAGCTTTGCCGGCTTTAAGCTAGGCGAGGTCTGCCCCTACATTGAGTCGAGTGACTTGGTGGTAGGCGAGAACACCTGCGATGGCAAGAAGAAGGCCTACGAGTTCTTTGCAACGCAAAAGAACATGTACGTCATGGATATTCCCAATGTACACGACGAGTCGACGCTCGTGACCTGGAAGGCCGAGGTCAAGAAACTCGCCGCCAAGATCGAGGAAGAGTGCGGCGTCACGATTACGCCTGAGCGTCTGAAGGCCGCCATCCACGCCGTCAATGAGAAGCGTCGCGCCCTGCAGCGCCTCGCTGCCACGCGCGCTGCCGACCCTGCGCCCATCAGCGGTCTCGACAGCCTGCTGACCGTTCAGGCCGCCTTTATGGACGACACGCCGCGTCTGACCGGAGCCATCAACGATATGGCGGCTGAGTGCGAGCAGCGTGTCGAGCCGGCGAGGGCGTGGCGCCCAAGGGGACCAAGCGCATCCTGTACACCGGTACGCCCATGGCCGTGCCCAACTGGAAACTATTCAACCTCATCGAGAAGGCCGGCGGCGTCGTGGTGGGCGAGGAGTCCTGCACGGGCTCGCGCTACTACAAGGACCTGGTCGACGAGTCCGGTGAGACTGTCGACGAGATGCTCGATGCCATCGCCGAGCGCTACTTTAAGATCAACTGCGCCGTCTTTACGCCCAACGACCAGCGCATGAAGGACATCATCCAGATGGCGCACGACCTGCATGCCGACGGCATCGTCGACGTGGCCTTGCAGTTCTGCACACTCTACGAAATGGAGTCCTTCGCCGTGGAGAAAGCTGCCGAGGAGGCCGGCATTCCGTTTATGCATATCACCACCGACTACGCCGGCGAGGACGCGGGGCAATTGCAGACGCGCATTGAAGCTTTCTTGGAAACCATTTAGGGCTATTCGTCCCGGCGGCTTCCCCAGGCACCCGATCTTGCCGTTCAAACCGTCGCTTGCGTACCAAAGTACGCGGTGCTCCTCATTCACGGTGACCTCGGGCACCTGGGAAAGCTGTTTCCTTGGTTGATTAAAAGGTTTAGGAGTTATATGTCGGATAATATTGAGCAGCCGTTGCCGTCCACGTTTGAGGAGTTCAACGAGCAGCGCAAGGCGGCGTTTATTCGCGTCAAGGATTACAAGCAGGCGGGTAATCGCCTGGTCGGTTTTTTGTGCAGCTATACGCCGCTCGAGATTGTCGATGCCGCGGGGGCTGCGAGCGTGGCGCTGTGCGGCACGTCCGATGAGGTGATTCCCGAGGCCGAGAAGGTGCTGCCGGCAAACCTCTGCCCGCTCATCAAGTCGACCTACGGCTTTGCCTACTCGCAAAAGTGCCCGTTTACGTACTTTAGCGACATGATCATCGGTGAGACCACCTGCGACGGCAAGAAGAAGATGTACGAGCTGCTGGGGGAGCTTAAGCGCACGCACATCCTGCATCTTCCGCAGGGTCGCGATCGCGCCTACGAGCGTGAAGGCTGGTACGAGGAGTGCCGCCTGCTCAAGGAGGAGCTCGAGAACTTCTACGGCATCACGATCACCGATGACGACCTGCGCGCGCCGTGCGCCGTCGCAACCGCTTGCGTGCGGCCCAGCTCGAGATGTTTGCGCTGCAGGCCAACCAGCCGGCGGCCATGAGCGGCGTCGATCTGATGAGCACCATGTTTGCCGGTACGTTCAGCTTTGATATCGAGGCCTATACGCAGCAGCTGGAGCAAAAGGTTGCCAAGCTGCGCGAGGCCTACGACGCGGGCGAACGCCCGGTCGCGGCGGATGCCAAGCGCATTCTGATCACTGGCTGCCCGGTGGGCGGTGTGATCAACAAGATCGGCCGCACCATCGAGTCCAACGGCGGCGTGGTCGTGTGCATGGATGACTGCTCGGGCGAGCGCACGGCGGCCATGATGATCGACCCGGATGCTCCCGACATCCTGCGCGCCATCGCGACCGCTACCTGGACATTAACTGCTCGGTCATGACGCCCAACGACGGGCGTATGAAAAACACGCTGACCATGTGCGAGAAGTACCACGTCGATGGTGTAGTCGAAAACGTGCTCCAGGCGTGCCATACCTTTAACGTGGAGAGCTCGCGCATGCAGGAGGCCGTCGAGGGTGCGGGTATTCCGTACATGAAGATCGAGACCGACTACAGCAATGGCGACATGGGCCAGATCGAGACTCGCATCGCCGCTTTATCGAGACCCTGTAGCTTCCTCAGGCACCGGATCTTGCTCCTCAAACCGTCGCTTGCGTACCCATAGTACGCTGCGCTCCTCTTTCGGGGCAATCTCCGGTACCTGAGAAACCTAGAGCTAAGGCGCCTGAACGCGCCGCTACCTTTGATGTTTAGATTGGGAGAGAGCCATGATAGGGATCGGGATCGATATCGGGTCTACGGCGGCTAAGGCTGCTGTGGTCGATGGGGAGGGTTCGGTGGCGTGGACGTGCCGTGCAGCCAACCGGGTTCTCCTCGGTCGATGCTTCCGAGCGGCTGCGCGAGGCACTGGCAGCGGCGGGCTATGACGTGACGGGCGACGATGTTCGCGTGGTCGCGACTGGCTACGGTCGTGTCGCCGTGCCCTATGCACACAAGGTCGTGACCGAGATCACCTGCCACGGCACCGGTGCCGTGCGCCTGTTTGGCGACCACGGCACCGTGATTGACGTCGGCGGTCAGGATACTAAGGTCATTCAGCTTAAAAGTGGCCGCGTGGCCAAGTTTGCCATGAACGACAAGTGCGCCGCCGGCACGGGACGCTTTTTGGAGATCATGCCGACCGCTAGGTATTTCCCAGCAGCAGATGGCCGATCTGGCACGTTCCGGCGAGCCTACCAAGATTTCCAGCATGTGCACGGTGTTTGCCGAAAGCGAGGTCATCAGCCTGATCGGTCGTGGCGAGCCGCGCGAGAACATTGCGCGTGGCGTGATCGACAGCGTGGTCTCGCGCGTGGCGACCATGGCCGGGCAGGCCGCGGGCGCCCCGTACTACCTGACCGGTGGCCTGTGCGAGAACGCCTTCGTGGTGGAGCGGTTGGGCGAGCTACTGGGTCGCCGGTGACCACCTCGCCCCAGGCTCGCTTTGCCGGAGCGATCGGCGCGGCGATTCGCGCACAGGCGCTCAATTAATGCATCCGCCGTCGGCTCGCATTCATGCGTATACTGGGAGAAAATGATTGACCGATGAGAGGAGGTATCGATGGCTGACGATCAGATTAAGCTCACGTCTATGACGGCCGCGAGCGGTTGAGCCGCCAAGCTGGCTCCCGGAGCCCTCGCCCAGGTCCTGGGCGATTTGCCCAATGTGCATAATGACAACTTGCTCGTGGGGTTCGATACCTCCGACGATGCGAGCGTCTTCAAGGTGGGGGAGAACCTGGGCCTCGTGCAGTCCGTCGACTTCTTCCCACCCATGGTGGACGACCCCTTCCTCTTTGGCCAGATCGCCGCCGCCAACTCGCTGTCGGACATCTACGCCATGGGAGGCACTCCCTCGCATGCCATGAACCTGCTCTGCATCCCCAGCTGCCTAGGGGTGGAGGTGGCCGGTCAGATCTTGGCGGGCGGCGCCGACAAGTGCGTCGAGGCGGGCTGCACCATCGCGGGCGGCCACACCATCAACGACGATGAGCCAAGTACGGCCTGTCCGTCTCGGGTTTTGTGCAGCTCGACCGCATGCTTGCCAACGGTGGGGCGCGCCCGGGTGATGTACTGCTGCTCACCAAGCCGGTGGGCTCGGGCATCATCACCACGGCCATTAAGGGCGAGCTTATCGAGCAGGACGAGGCCGCAGCCATGTTTGACTCGATGTGCACCCTCAACGAGGCGCCGATTCGTCTGGCCGAGGGGCTCGAACTTCACGGCTGCACCGACATTACGGGCTTTGGCCTGATCGGGCATGCGTGCGAGATGGCCGAGGGCTCGGGCGTGCAGATTGAGCTTGCGTCGGGGGCGGTGCCGCTCTTTGACCAGGTGCTCGACATGGCGCGTCTGGCATTATCCCCGCTGGCTCCTACCGCAACCAGGACTTCTTTGGCCCGCGCGTGACGGCCGACGAAGATCTGGAGCCGGGCATGCTGGATGCGCTGTACGATCCGCAGACGTCTGGTGGCCTGCTTATCGCGGCACCTGCTGCCGATGTGGATGAGCTTGCGCGTCGTTTACATGCCGAAGGGCGCGTTGCCGCCACAATCGGCCGCGTGTGCGAGCCGGTGCCGGGCGGTCCTGCCGTTCGCGTTGTCCGTTAACGACACGTTTATTGAGCTCTGTACCGTTCTAAAACGATTAATTCGAAAGGAAATACTATGTCTACCAAGATTGAAGTCAATGCCATGGGCGATGCCTGCCCGCTGCCCGTCGTCAAGACGCTCAAAGCCCTGAAGCAGCTTGATGGCGAGGGTACAGTCGTGACCTCGGTCGATAACGAGACCGCCGTCAAGAACATCTCCAAGATGGCGCAGGAGAAGGGCTGCACGGCCTCGGTCGAGAAGGTTTCTGACGCCGAGTGGCACGTGACCGTGGCGACCTCTGGCGCCGTTGCCGTGGCTGATCCCGAGCAGGATGCGCTGCCTTCTGCGATGCCAGCGCCGGCAAGGGCAAGCTCGTCATTTCCGTCTACACCGACTGCATGGGCCGCGGCGACGACGAGCTGGGCCACAAGCTCATGAAGGCCTTTATCTTTGCCGTGACGCAGCAGGAGGAGCTGCCCGCGACCATGCTGTTCTATAACGGCGGCGCCAAGCTCACCGTCGAGGGCTCACCGGTACTCGAGACCTGAAGGGTCTGGCCGAGCAGGGCGTCGAGATCCTTACCTGCGGCACCTGCCTCGACCACTATGGCATTAAGGACCAGCTTGCCGTGGGCGAGGTCACCAACATGTACGTGATCGTGGAGAAGATGGAGCAGGCCGTGCGCGTCGTGCGCCCGTAGCGTATTGGTTGGAGTTGCCATGAGGGAGAAGCGCCCTGCGCTTGTCATCACGTTTCCTACCACGGCGGCCGCATGGGGTGCGAGACCCTATGCATCGAGCGCGGCCTTCCCGGGCGCACGATTCCCGTGCCCGGGGAGGTCGCTGCCGGCTGCGGTTTGGCATGGAAGGCGTTGCCTGCGGATGAGGAACTGCTGCGCGGCGAGCTTGCCGCGGCGGGCGTTCCCACCGAGGGCTTTACCGTGATCGATATGTGGGAGGTCGTGCGATGATCTACCTGGATAACGCGGCGACGACCATGCACAAGCCGCAGACGGTCATCGATGCCGTGACGCAGGCGATGTGCTCGCTCGGCAATGCCGGGCGCGGTGCCACGTCGGGCGCCTCGATGCCGCTCGTACGATTCACGCTTGCCGTGCCAAGCTCGCGCGCCTTTTGGGTTGCCCGAGGGCGGACCATGTGTGCTTTACGCCCAACTCCACCGCGGCGCTCAACACCGCCATCTGTGGCGTGGTGCGTCCCGGTGACCGCGTGGTCACGACGGTGCTCGAGCACAACTCGGTGCTGCGTCCGCTCAATCGCCTGGCGACGGAGCAGGGTGTGACGGTTGAGCATACGGGCTGCGACGCGAACGGCGCGCTCGACTACGACGAGCTCGAGCGGTTGGTCACGCCCGGTACGCGTGCCGTGGTGGTGACGCACGCTTCCAATGTGACCGGCAACGCGGTCGACGTTTCGCGTGTTGCTGCCATCGCCCATGCGGCCGGCGCGCTGGTGATCGTCGATGCCTCTCAGTCTGCCGGTACGGCGAAGATTGACATGGATACCATGGGGCTCGACGTGGTGTGTTTACCGGCCACAAGGGGCTCATGGGACCCAAGGCACCGGCGGCCTGGCCGTGGCGGAGGGCATTGACGTGGCTCCGTGGGCCATGGGCGGCACGGGCGTGCACAGCTTCGATGCGCTGCAGCCGCTTGAGTGGCCCACGCGCTTGAGGCGGGCACGCTCAACGGTCATGGCATCGCGGGACTTTCCGCAGGTCTCGACTTATCGAGGCCCAGGGTGGGATCGAGGCGATTGCTGCCCACGAGCGTGCGCTCGCTGATCGCTTCCTTGCCGGTGTGCGCAAGATTCCGGGGATTAAGCTCTACGGTGCCTTTGACCAGCCGACGCGCTCTGCGATTGTGTCGCTCAACGTAGCCGATATCGATTCGGCGAGATCTCGGACGCGCTCATGCAAGGGTGGGGAATTGCGACGCGCCCCGGCGCCATTGCGCCCCGCTCATGCACCGCGCGCTGGGAACCGAGCGCCAGGGCGTGGTTCGCTTCTCGTTTGGTTACTTCAACACGGCCGAAGAAGTCGACACCGCGATCGACGCTTTGCGCAATTTAGCCTGCTAAAGCGTATATACTTGCGGGACGGGTCTTTTGCCCGTCCCGTTTTTGTTTTGATTCGAAAGGTGCTCTCATGGCCTCATCCGCCTCGCGTGGTCTACGCTCCGACCATGTCGTTACCGTCGGCATCGCCCTGTTCTCGATGCTCTTTGGCGCCGGCAACCTCATTATTCCGCCGCTGCTGGCGCTGCAGGCAGGCTCTGCCACGTCGGTCGCCATGCTCGGCTTTCTTATTGCCGCCATCGGCCTGCCCGTCATGGGTTTTATTGCCGTGGCGCTTGCCGGAACGGCACGCGAGCTTGCCGGCCGCGTGCACCCCAAGTTTGGTGAGTTCTTTGTCGCGGCGGTGTATCTGGCTATCGGTCCGTGTCTGGCTATTCCGCGCACGAGCTCCACGGCCTCGAGATGCTGGTGCCGCTGCTGCCCGAGGGCGTTTCGCTCGGCACGGCACGTCTGGTGTTTGCCATCGGGTTCTTCGTCGTCGCGTTTGCGCTCACGCTGCGCCCGGGTGTCATCACGCGCGTGCTCGGTCGCATTACAGGCCCCGCGCTCATTGCGCTCATCGTGCTGGTCGTGGGTGCTGCCGTGATCTCGCCGCTGGGACCGGCTGCCGCGCCTCAGGCTCCCTACAATGCCGGCGCCGCCGTGCAGGGCTTTTTGACCGGCTATCAGACCATGGACCTGCTCGCGTCGCTCGCCTTTGGCATTATCATCGCCGAGACCATCCACGAGTTGGGCGTTACCGACGATAAGCGCGTGGCCTCGAGATTTCGCGTTCCGGTGTGATCGCCGGTGTGCTCATGGCCATCATCTACTGCGGCCTGGCGCTTGCCGGCATGCAGCTCGGCACGGTTATGCCCGATGCCACTAACGGTGCTGCCATCCTCGCCCGTTCGGCGTCTATGCACTTTGGCCTTGTCGGCACGGTCGTGGTCTTTGCGATTTTTTTCCTTGCCTGCATGAACGTGTGCATCGGCTCATCAGCTGCTGCTCGCGTTACTTCTGCGAGACGTATGTGGTTAAAGGTGGAGCGGAGGCCTCTGAGGAGGCCATGCGCCGTCCCTTCGCGGTTCTCGCCTTTGTGTTCGCGGCGTTTTCGTGCGTGCTCTCCAATGTGGGCCTCGACGTGATTCTTATGTTCTCGGTGCCCATGCTCAACGCCTTGTATCCCGTTGCCATCGTACTGGTACTGATGGGCCTGGTGCACGGCTTTTGCGACGCGCACCCGCAGGTGTGGGTCTGGGTCGGCGGCGTTGTCGCGGTACAGAGCGTAATCACTTCGGTCCGCGATGCGTTCTTTGCTGGCGCGTGGCTGCCGTTTGATGCGTTGCCGCTGGCAGATATCGGCGCTGCGTGGGCGCCGGTTGCTGTGGTCGCGTTTGTGATTGGTCTGGTTCATAGCCAGTTTGTCGCACATTCGAGGAGCTAGGGTTTCTGCGCTTGCACAGGCGGGGAGTCTCCCCTATAATTTCCTTCGCTTTGGGACACGCAAGGTCTAGACCTTAGCTGCTCAACACCTTCGGGACGTGGCGCAGTTTGGTAGCGCGCCTGCTTTGGGAGCAGGATGTCGCAGGTTCAAATCCTGTCGTCCCGACCATATCTTGCGGGCGTAGTTCAATGGTAGAACCCCAGCTTCCAAGCTGATGACGCGGGTTCGATTCCCGTCGCCCGCTCCATAGGATAGTTTTAACGGCTTTGGCTTCATTTGGCGCCAGAGTCGTTTTCATATACATGCCGGGGACCCCACATCCCCTCCTAAGTTGCGGTGAAATACGGACTGTTTTGGGGGTGCGGACGATTTCTTGGACCGCGCCTAGGCGTATCCAAGCTTCCTGCGGTACTCCATCGGGCTCAGCCACTCGAGGGACTTCTTGATGCGCCCGTCCCGATAGTACACGAGGTAGGCCTC
>ENA-OQAS01000993-OQAS01000993.1-human-gut-metagenome-genome-assembly--contig:-NODE-993-length-13956-cov-1.762890_pt1 | contig 13956 bp, 16 predicted proteins | sample MGYA00242733_ERZ504523 | MGnify/ENA primary metagenome ERZ504523 (study PRJEB26092, sample SAMD00036239) | human gut metagenome | host: Homo sapiens | study: EMG produced TPA metagenomics assembly of... | reverse complement strand
CATTCTTGTACCTCTTTTTTACTGAACGCTCCTTCGTAAGCGTACATTACAATCGGATCTTGTAAAAGCTTACAGATATCATCAAAATCATCTTGTTTTAATTCCCTTAATAGGAGTCGCTTTGTCTTTAGTATCATCTCTTTCATACGATATTTTTTCTTGTCTTCTCAAATTGTTGGATGACTAGTTAGAATATATCGCTCAAGGAATACCGGAGTTGATCCATCATCAACGGCACTTCCGCCTCCTCGATTCCCGCTACAAGAAGATCGGGGATATCTTGATTGAACTGCTCTTGGAACTTCGAGAAATCACCGGACTCTTTCTCCACGGCTTTTTTATAAAAGCAAGCGCTCCCTTTATATTCTGTAATGCCCATTCCGTATGTCCCGCATTCAAGAAATCTTGGGTGTTGTTGATTATCCATGATCTTTTTGTAATAATTACGGGCCTGATCGTATTTACCGGTCAAGAAAGAACACCAAGCGATCGGACGCCAAGCCTTCGTGCTTTTATTGTCCAGATAATCTACCTTGAAATAATATTTCAGCGCCTCATTATAATTCTTGAGTTCAAGATGGCAGTGGCCGATACATATTTGGATCGATAAATCATCCGGATTGAAAGCCTCGTAACGATGATAGTATTTCAACGCTTCTTCCGGTTGCTTTAAGGTACGGTAACAACCGGCGATCCGGCGAATAACCCATTTACTGTCCGGATTGATAAGATCCGCATGTAAATAAGCTCCAAGGCGCCTTGTATATCGCCATTCATTTGTTTGCAGTAACCGATTTTCTGGAATAAGATATCACTTTCTTGATTTGCATCGGATAAGCGATTGTAGATCGTGAGCGCGTCGAGGAAGTAATTCTTCCGGAGATAATACTCCGCTATAGTTGTCAAACTTTCCTCATCACTGACGTAAGGCTGCAAAATTGGCAGGTTATGAAAGTCTAGCGCAGATGTAAATATGTCATCAAAATCCAGATGTCCCGGATAAAGTTTGAAGAAACGATACAAGTCCTGTATGTACTGTCCGGATATGATTTCCAGTTTTCCCCGTTTACTGATCAATTCCTCCTTCGTTTGCTGAATCATCTCGGAGGCTTGGCTACCAAATTGTCCCATCATCATTTGACGGGCTTGATCCGGCAATTGCATCATACTGAAATATAAGGAGTATTTATCGGAATTACACATGAATGCCGCAAGAGTCATGGAATCTAGCATGTCCTTTTCCGTTTGATTCTTGCTCAACTGATTGCCAAAAGCGGAATGCTCGGTCGTGAATGGCATGAACCAGTTACCCAGTTCCCGGAAAAAGGGGAAATGCTTTAGGTGCACGAAAGTAGAGTGCATTACGTCCGCGCCTTCTTGTTGCAGTTCGCTGAACTCCTCCATTTTCTTCCCTAAGGAACTGTTCGATAACATATTCTGCCACTCCGGATTCATCTCGTTTCCGAGAAGTTCCGGATTGATATCCTTTAAGTTTATCTTTTGACTGATTTTAGGGCCTAGCTTGATCATCTCCGGAATGATCTCGTCTTGTAGCTTACGGGTGATCTTCTCTGTCTCACGGGCTAGGATAAAACGAAGGGTAATCGTTCGGATCGCTTTCGTGAAATTAGGAAATCCCTCGGATAAAGCCGCTAGTCGATCCGCTATCTGCGGATATAGCGCCGTACGTTTCCTATAGGTATAGAGCGTCAGGAGAATCCCGATCAACGCGCGGTAACGAATCTCGTCTTCTTGGATATTGGCCGCATCGAATAATAATAGCAGTTTCTCCTTATCGAAAGCGGCTTGCAATCCCAACATTAATGCCGATACGATTTGGCTACCGATGATAAAAGGCAACTCTTGGTCATTCAATAGGTTCCTGATGGAGGCTATTTCTTCCTTATTGAGAGGATTCGAGGTCCAGATCTTATTGAATAATAGGATCGTGGCGGATTCGATTTGCTGCTGCTCCGTGATGGTTCCGGTCGGAGTCTCTATCTTCACCAGAGAGGCGTTTCTCAAGACCTTGTGGAGCTGGTCATAGTTGGTAAGCTCCTTTTGCATCATTCGCCTACGGCTATAATAGGAGAGAGGCGAATCTACCGATAAGGCCTTGTGCTTCACTATATCCGCGAACTCATAGCTGGATGCGATCAAGTTGTTGTATATCTGGTCTTGCATCGGATCTTTAGCCCCCTCGATCCGGTATCGCAACATATATTTATAAGTATCTTGTAGCTCGTTCAACCTGTCTTGGAATGAGTACTCACGTATTCCCGCTATTAAACCTTGGAGAAAATCGAACGCATTCTTTAGCTCCTTTTCGTCTAATGAACCGATAATTCGGTTGTATGCTTTATTTATTTCTTGTATTGTCATATACTATTAACAACAAATGGTATGCCAAAAGTATAGTATTTAGGCTAAATTTCCTATCTTCGCGTACCTAAAAATAAATTTAGCAGATGAAGAATATCCGCAATTTCTGTATTATTGCTCATATTGACCATGGGAAAAGTACCTTGGCAGACCGTTTGCTTGAGTATACCAAGACAGTAGAAGGTAAAGACATGCAAGCTCAAGTCCTTGACGACATGGATTTAGAGCGTGAGCGTGGTATTACGATCAAGAGCCATGCGATCCAGATGAAGTATAATTATAAGGGTGAAGAATATATACTGAACCTGATCGATACTCCGGGGCACGTGGACTTCTCGTATGAGGTTTCCCGCTCTATCGCCGCCTGCGAGGGTGCGTTGCTGATCGTGGACGCGGCCCAAGGTATTCAGGCGCAAACCATCTCTAACCTGTATATGGCGATAGAGAATGACTTAGAGATTATTCCGGTGATGAACAAGATCGACTTGCCTAGCGCCATGCCGGAGGAGGTCGAAGACAGATCGTGGAACTGTTGGGCTGCCCTCGCGAGGATATCTTACGAGCGAGCGGAAAGACAGGCGAGGGAGTGACCGAGATCTTGAATACGATCGTGGAGAAGGTCCCGGCTCCGAAGGTGATCCGGAGGCCCCGTTGCAGTGTTTGATTTTTGACTCCGTCTTTAATCCGTTCCGTGGTATTATCGCTTACTTCAAGGTGGTAAACGGCGTGATCCGTAAAGGTGACCATGTGAAGTTTATCGCTACAGGAAAAGAGTATGACGCCGACGAGGTAGGTATATTGAAATTAGATATGTGCCCCCGTGAGGAGATACGGACGGGAGACGTAGGATATATCATTTCCGGTATCAAGACGTCCCGGGAGGTGCGTGTCGGTGATACGATCACTCATGTGTCTCGCCCGGCTAAAGACGCGATCGCCGGTTTTGAGGAGGTGAAGCCGATGGTCTTCGCCGGTGTCTATCCAATCGATAGCGAGGATTTCGAGAACCTTCGTGCGTCATTGGAGAAATTACAGTTGAACGACGCTTCCTTGACTTTCCAGCCGGAGAGTTCCGCCGCGCTGGGTTTTGGGTTCCGTTGCGGTTTCTTGGGCTTGTTGCATATGGAGATTGTTCAGGAGCGTTTGGATCGTGAGTTCAATATGGATGTGATAACCACTGTACCGAACGTTTCTTATATCGTGCATACAAAGAAAGGGGAGGAGATCGAGGTACATAATCCGGGAGGCTTGCCGGACCCGACCTTGATTGATCATATCGACGAGCCGTTTATCCGTGCTTCCGTGATCACGAACACTACCTATATCGGCCCGATCATGACACTCTGTCTGGGTAAGCGTGGCGTCCTGCTTAAGCAAGAATATATTTCTGGTGATCGTGTCGAGATTCATTATGACTTGCCGTTGGGCGAGATCGTAATCGACTTTTATGATAAGTTGAAGAGTATTTCAAAAGGGTACGCTTCTTTCGATTACCATTTACATGATTTCCGTCCCAGTAAGTTGGCTAAATTAGATATCCTGTTGAACGGTGAGCCGGTAGACGCTTTGTCTACATTGACGCACGTGGATAATAGCGTTACTTTCGGACGTCGTAATGTGCGAGAACTGAAAGAGTTGATCCCTCGCCAGCAATTCGATATCGCTATCCAAGCGGCGATAGCGCAAAGATCATCGCTCGTGAGACGATCAAGGCTGTCCGTGAAAGACGTGAACGGCGAAGTGTTATGGAGCGATATCTCCCGTAAGCGTAAATTGCTGGAAAAACAAAAACAGAAAGAGGGAAAGAAACGAATGAAGCAGATCGGTACGGTAGAAGTTCCGCAAAAGCGTTCCTGGCCGTATTGAAGTTGGATTAGAAAGTCAATGGAATCCGTTCGCTAACTCAATGGATTTATAAAGAAAAGTCAATGGATTCTGTAACGGATTCCATTGACTTTTTATATAAATGGGTCACTTCTCGTTTACGAGCCGTATCCCGCCATCTTCCAGCGTGATAAGATGTTGCTTATAGAGTGCCCCGATCGCTTGTTTGAAAGCTTTCTTGCTACAGCGGAATAAGGAATAGATCACGTCCGGATCGCTCTTGTCGTGTACCGGGATGTATCCCCCTTGTGTTTTCATCGCTTCCAGAATGACGCCGGCGATCCCCTCTACCTTTTGGTAGCCTTGCGGCGTTAGGCTCACATCTATCTTATCATCCTCACGTACCTCTTTTATATAGCCTTTCAGATGCTCGCCTTTCTCAAGACGCTGGAATACCTCATTATAATAGATCAATCCCCAATGCTGGTTATTGATGATCACCTTATAGCCAAGATCCGTCTCGTCGGCTACCAATAATTGAACCTCTTGATTCTGCTCGTAATCGATAGGGGTATTGTTCAAGAACTTCTCGATACGTGCGGATGCCATGATACGTCCTGTCACATGATCCAGCCGGACATAGACCAAGTACCATTTCCCCTCTCTCATCGGCATTTTCTGCTCCTTGAAAGGAACGAGCAAATCTTTCATGATACCCCATTCCAGAAATGCGCCGGCATTATTCACGTCTTTTACCTCCATGAACTGGAACTCCCCGACCGTTGCCAGAGGACGTGCGGTAGTAGCGATCAACCTCCCTTCATTATCATGATAAATAAACACCTCGACCTCATCCCCGGGCTTCACGTTTTTAGGTACGTAACGAGTCGGCAACAAGATCTCCACCCCGTTACCGCCATCCAGATAAACCCCGAAGTCAAGGTCTTTCACTATTTTCAGCGTGTTATATTTTCCTATCTCAACCATATATTTTTGTTTTGTCACAAACTTACGCAATAATCATGAAAAAGCGGTAAAAACAACTATAATTTTGATTTAGCATGCAGCAATATCTAGACAATTGCATCGTTATAGAAGTATCTTTGGACTTACGGGTGCTTTATGCCCTTGAGTTCAACTAAAAATTGTATATTTGCATCTTATTTGAAGAAAACAAAGATTATGAGAATTAAATTAATATCAGTAGTGATATTGTTTGTCTTGTTGCTAGGGGCTTGTTCCGCACCTAAAGACGTAGTGTATTTGCAAGGAGTAGATACTTTGACTCCAGAACAGATTAGTCAAATGAATCAAACTTATACGTCTCGTATCAGTAAAGATGATTTACTGGCGATATCTGTTACAGCTCCGGATCCGTCCGTGACGACGCCATTTAATCCCCCTGTTTTTGCGTATGCGCAGCAAGGTGACCAACCTATCGCTGCCTCTCAATCAATGTATACTTACCTTGTTGATTCGGATGGTAATATAAATTTCCCTGTATTAGAAGATTCATGTCGCAGGTTTATCAAAACAAGAACTGTGTGATGAGTTACAAAGTAAATTGTCAAAATACATAGAAAACCCATTGGTTAACGTGCAGATTACAAATTATAGAATTACGGTAATGGGAGAGGTAAATCGTCCCGGTACTTTTACTATAAAGAATGATCGAATCTCTATTTTAGATGCGTTTGGGTATGTTGGAGATTTGGCGATTACAGCCAATAGGAAGAATATTTTGCTGATAAGAGATAATGATGGGCAAAAAGAATTTGTTCGTATGGATATAACTGATCCTTCGCTATTTACATCTCCCTATTTTTATTTAAGGCAAAATGACGTTATTTATGTTGAGCCCAATTTGGCAAAGCAGCGTAATTCTCGATTTAGTCAAAGCAAACAGTATAATATAACTGTATTCTCCTCGATAATTAGTGCGATTTCTGTTATTTCTTCGATGGTGATCACGATTATTAATATTAAGAAGTAATTGTTTAGCTATGGATTCAACAAATATAGGAAATGAGACTATAAGTTAAAGTCTAATTCTAATAGGGTAATCTAAGGCACTGGAGATTATTCTAGGCACTTTTGTTATATCTCTAATACCAGCTGTATTATATTTGATTTATTATCCGACAAACTTACGAAGTAATGGCTCGTTTTTAAGTTCAAGATGATACTTCCATGTCCTCAGGAAATATGTCTTTGGGAGATGCGGCAGGTTTGATGAAATCTTTTGGTTTGAATGGAGGAGGTAGTGCGGGTATTGTTATTGATGATGAATTAGCGGTGTTAAAGTCTCATACTTTATGGTATGAGGTTGTTTCAAAATTGGGCTTAAATGCAGAGTATGTTGAACCGTTAACTTGGAAATATAAACAGTATGTGAATACCCCTTTTCTGATGGTTGCAGATTCTAGCACATTGAAATCTCAAGAGGAAACAATAGAGTTTTATGTCCGGGAAGATCGTGAGGGAAAAATAAAGATCGAAGGGAAGACAAAAAGTCAGAAGCGGTCTTATGAGTTTTCTTCATTACCTGCGATCGTTGAATTCGGTAATAATCGGTTTATCCTAAGTTATGGAGCCAACCATAAATTGGGAGAAAGCATGAAACTTTATATAACCATGAGGCCGGCTGGTTTTGTTGGAGATGATTTTGCGCAGGATATAGAAATTGAGACTTACTCAGATAATTCAAATGTTATAGAATGTACTTTGAGGGAATATGAGAAAAAACGAGGTATTGACGTTTTAAACGCATTAATGTTTGAATATAATAATCGTGCCGATTCAATAAATAATAAAGAAGCTCGTGCTACAATACAGTTTTTGGATGAGCGAATCAATAAGGTAATATCGGATTTAGCTAATGCTGAACGATCTATAGAGATCTATAAGAAAAATAACCAAATGACTGACTTGACAGCCGATGTGCAATTTTATGTGGATCAAATGAAAGAGATCCAACGAAAATTGTTGAGATGGAGGCTCAAGGGCATGCTATTAGATTTATGGAAGACTTCGTGCAAAATCCTGCTAATAAGTATAATTTGGTACCCGTATTGATGAATGTCCAAGAAGGAGAGAAAGGCGGTTCCATAACTACTTATAATGAGTTGTTGGTAAATCGTCAGCGAATGTTGCAAAACTCGAAAGAGGACAACCCTTTATTTACTGTGATGGATAAGCAATTAGATCAAATGCGTAAGAGTGTTGCCCTTACGATCAAGAATGCGCAAGAAAGCCTGAATTTGACATTGAAAGATCTCAAGTCTAAGGAGAAGGCTATTTTGGATAAAATGGGTAACGTTCCAACTCAAGAACGAGAATTCATGAATTATAAGCGTGATCAAGAGATTGCTCAAGGTGTTTATTTGATATTATTACAAAAACGAGAAGAGGCATTATTGAAATTAAATAAAAGTATGAATAGGGCATTGATTGTTGATGAGGCATTTGTGAAGAGTACACCCCGTGGCCCCTCGTAAACTATATGCTGCTCTCGCCGTGTTTTTATTGACAATTGTGGTTCCTGTCGTATATTTATTCTGTAAAGAGCAACTTATAGAACTAAAAAGAGAATACGATAAAACAAGGAAACAAGCTGGCGTGATATAATGGATACTGATATATATATATGTTCTAAGCCATTGCAATATTTTAATGTAAGAAATATTGGATATGGAAATGCATCTTCAAAAAAGGTTCTAATTATTTTAGGACATTTTAGGGATGCGGAATTGTTCTTTCATCAAGTTAAGACATTTGATGATACATGGAATGATATATTATATTTCAAAGATTTGTTTCATTTGGATTTATTATTTTTTTTTCACCCAGTAAATACGTTGTTCGTAGAGGTAGATGCTTCTTTTGTTTATGGAATATTTTTTAAGCTATCCCGATTTAAACGAATGTATATGTTTGAAGAAGGATTCGGAAGCTACAGAAGAGATCGTTTTTGATAATTCAAAAGGCTTGAAGAATATAATAAATAAGCTTACGGGTGTTGGTGACCATATTGGTTTTTCAAAGTTTCTTACGGGGCAGTTTCTTTATTTGCCGGATTTGTATAGGTCTCAGTTCCCAGGATATTCAAAATCTTTGAAATCATTCCAGAAGCCTTTGTTAAGAGGTTAAGGGAAGAATTACCATTGTTTTTGAATTTTTCTACGGGATATGAAGAATTTTTATCTGTGAAAAATAAATCGGTTGGAATTTATTTAACTAATCATCAAATTAATGTAAACATATTGAAAGCTCTGGATAAAGAGAAAAATGATTTTGATTATGTTTATGTGAAATTGCATCCTCATATAAAAAAAACAGAGGATTTGTATCAATATGGATTAAAAATAGTACAATCAAACATAATGGTTGAGTTTTTAATTCTAATCTTGTTGGATAATGGAAATAAACTTTCTGTTTTTCATGAAAATAGTACATCAGTGATTTGGTTTCAGGATCGTATTATTAATAAAAATATGGGACAACCATTTGAAGAGTATGATATTGTAGCTTCTTATATACAATCGAAGGAGTTATAGAATAGATATAAATAGAAGTAATATGTTAAATGAAAAGTCTGTTTTAATTACTGGAGGAACAGGTTCTTTTGGTAAAAATTCGTGGAGACAATCCTTCGTGATTATCCTCAAGTGAAAAGAATTGTTATTTATTCACGTGACGAGTTGAAACAGTTTGAGCTGAAGCAAAAATACCCTGCGTCAAAGTATCCTCAATTACGTTTCTTTATTGGAGACGTCCGGGATGGAGAACGTTTGGAACGTGCTTGCGAAGGCATAGATGTAATTATTCATGCTGCGGCTATTAAGCAAGTGGATACGGCCGAATATAATCCGGATGAATGCATAAAGACAAATGTACATGGAGCTCAAAATGTGATTAATGCAGCCTTGCGTACAAAAGTAAAGCATGTTGTGGCTTTATCTACGGATAAGGCTTGTGCTCCGATTAATTTATATGGGGCTACAAAGCTGACTTCTGATAAGTTGTTTGTTGCCGCAAATAATATTAGTGGTCCGCGGGATATCAAGTTTTCAGTGGTCCGTTATGGCAATGTTATGGGATCAAGGGGCTCTGTTATTCCTTTTTTCATTAACAGGAGAGATTCAGGTGCGGTAGAGTTACCTATTACGAATATGAAGATGACTCGTTTCAATATTTCGTTAGAAGCGGGAGTTGCTTTGGTCATGTTCGCTATCGGTCATCATTTAGGAGGTGAGATTTTTATTCCTAAGATTCCATCTTATCGAATAGTGGATGTTGCGAAGCTATTGCGCCTAACCTTCCATTGGTGGAGGTCGGTATACGCCCCGGGGAAAAATTGCATGAGGAAATGATTACGGTCACGGATGCCATGAATACTATAGATCTAGGTCCTTATTATGCGATCTTGCCCTCTGTTGCGTTTAATCATAAATATGAAGACTATGTAAATCATCATAATGCGGTTAAGGTTCCAGAGGGATTCCATTATAGTTCTGATACGAATACGGAATGGGAGACTGTAGAGTCTATGCGGGAAAAAATAAAGAAATATGTAGATCCTAATTTTGAGATAAAATGATTACTAAACCTATTCCTTATGGACGTCAGCATATTACGGATGAGGATATTCAATGTGTAATAGATGCCTTAAAGTCGGATTATTTAACTCAAGGGCCAAAAATAAAAGAATTTGAGGAGGCTTTTGCCTCTTATGTCGGCTGTAAATATGCTATAGCAGTTAATAATGCTACGGCGGGTCTTCATTTAGCGGCTACGGCACTTGATGTGAATCTGGGTGATAAAGTGATTGTGACTCCTTTGACTTTTGCGGCTAGCGCTAATTGTATTCGCTTTCGGGGAGGTGAGGTTGTGTTCTGTGATGTAGAGGAAGATACCTATTTGATGGATATAAAGAAATTAAGCCGTTTATTGTCACAATCTCCCAAAGGCACTTTATAAGGGAATTGTTTTGGTTGATTTTGCGGGTTATCCAGCCAATTTGGAGGCCTTTCGTCAATTGGCGGATGAGTACGGCTTATGGATTATAGAAGATGCTTGTCATGCTCCGGGTGGATATTTTATTGATAGTAAAGGTGAAAAGCAGCTATGTGGCAATGGGAACTTTGCGGATATTAGTGTTTTTTCGTTTCATCCGGTAAAACATATTGCGACTGGCGAGGGGGGGATGGCTACGACAAATAGTAAGAAATTATATGAAAAACTTTGTCTATACCGTACACACGGCATTACCAAGGATCCGGCACTTTTGTGCGAGAACCATGGTGGCTGGTATTATGAGATGCAAGAGCTTGGATATAATTATCGGATTACTGATTTTCAGGCAGCTTTAGGAATATCACAATTGAAAAGAGCCGATATGGGATTGGCACGGCGGCAAGAGATTGCCCGGCGATATAGGGAAGGTCTTTCCGATCTGAAGGGGGTTTCACTCCCTTTTGTATCGGATCAGTCTTCATGCCTATCATTATTTATAATCCAAGTGGAGGACAGATTAGGATTATATGATTATTTGCATAAGAATAATATTTATGCGCAAGTTCATTATGTCCCTTTGCATCTGACCCCTTATTATAGGCAGTTAGGAAATAAAGAAGGAGATCAACCTGTGATGGAGGAATATTATAAGCATTGTTTGAGTCTGCCAATGTATCCGACACTGACTGATGAAGAGCAGGAATATGTAATAGCGAAGATTAAAGAATTCCTTTCTTAAAAAACAAATAGAGAGATGGACCAAAATATTCCTGCGGTTAGCATTGTTATCCCAGTATTTAATGTGGAAAATACATTGGGAAATGTTTGGATTCGTTGATTTCCCAGACATTGCATAATATTGAGATTATCTGTGTGAACGATTGCTCTACAGATAAATCATTAGATATACTTCGGGATTATGAGGCAAAGGATAATCGTATTGTTGTTATTGATTTACCTCGCAATATAAAACAAGGGGGAGCCCGTAATGTCGGGATAAAAAAAGCGAGGGCTCCTTTCCTTGGTTTTGTTGATAGCATGATTGGGTTTCTCTTGACATGTATGAAAATCTCTATACATTAGCGGTTACGCATGATGCGGAAATGGTATGTGGTGACTATTTTCAGTATTATAGTGAACAAGATATTCGTTTACGGATTAACTGTAAACCTGAATGGTTTTCATTGCCTGAACATGAAAGAAATAAGCGTTTTATTGAAGGTGAATGTCGGATTTGGACTAATATAATCAAAAAAGAAGTCTTTATCAGAAATAAAATAGAATTTCCTGAGGAGCTATTCTATGAAGATAATGCGATTGTAACTGCTCTATATTTGAGCGCGAGAAAGATCGTGAAGGATACCCATCCTTATTATTATTATCGTTGTAATAATATTTCTACGACTCGGAGTATTAATAACTATCGCTTTTTTGACCGTTTGAAGACTTCTAAAATGTTTTTGGATAATATGCGTAGATTAGGTATCTATGAGATATATCCGGAAGAAGTAGAGTTTCGATTTACTGAGCTTTTTTATGTAAACTCAATTCTAGGCGCCATATCACAGTTTGATCCTCCTGAGAAAAAGTATGTGAATCAAATCAAGCGGGAGATGGAAGAGATATTTCCTTGTTTCATGAAGAATAGTTATTACAAGACAAAAGTTCCATTGAAACTTCGTATATTGCTTCGTGCTATTTATTTTCAGACTGATTTGGGCATAAGCTTGTATCAGATTTTGGTTAAATTAAGATCATAAAAATAACGAAAAAATGAAATGTTTGGCAATAATACCAGCACGAGGAGGTAGTAAACGGATTCCTCATAAAAATATAAAACCTTTTTGGGCAGACCGATAATAGCATATTCAATAGAGGCCGCTCTTGGTTCCGGACTGTTTGAGGAGGTGATGGTTTCGACGGATGATGTGGAAATCGCGAGATAGCCCGTCAAGAAGGGGCTTCTGTCCCTTTTCTGCGTTCTACGGAAAATGCTAATGACTATGCTACATTGGCGGATGTATTGGTCGAGGTTGTCAATGCCTATAAAGGGAGAGGGTATGAGTTTGACTTGATCTGTTGTTTGCTTCCAACAGCCCCATTGATTTCTTCCGAGGATGTTCGTTCTGCTTATGATCAGTTAGTTATGTCTACCTTTGATTCTATCTGTCCGGTGGTCGCTTTCTCATATCCGATACTGCGTTCTTTATCGATAGATGAAAAAGGAAATTTAAACATGAATTGGCCAGAGTATAGATTTAGCCGGAGTCAAGATTTGCGCCCCGCCTATCATGATAGTGGTACGTTTTATTGGATAAAGACCTCTTCTCTATTAAAAGATAAAAAATTGCTAAGTGAGAATGGCACGGCGATTGTTCTGGATGAGTTTCGTGTACAAGATATTGATACGGATACAGATTGGGCTTTAGCGGAGATGAAATATAAACTACTTCATATGAGTTGATATGAGAGTTCTGATTTTAACTGAGGGATATTCGCACACAGGCTATGGGCATATTTCCCGTTGTACGGCTATTGCCCAAGTATTTCGGGAGAGAAACGCAAATGTAACCTTTATTGTGAATGGGGATGAGAGTGTAAAAAATTTAGTACAATCTTATCCTCTGTTTGTCTTTAATTGGTTGGAGAACACGGAACGTTTGCTTGAGTATCTATCTCAAGATGACATAATAGTTATTGATTCCTATTTGGCAGGAAAAGGACTTTATACCGAAATAAGACAGCGGGTAAAGGTTGCTGCTTATTTAGATGATTTTAATCGTTTGGAATATCCGGAGGGAATCATCATAAATGGGACAGTCGGTGCGGAATTGATTCCCTATAAACGGAATCTTGGACAACGTTATTTGTTAGGAAAGGATTATGTGATTTTACGTGAGGCATTTAAAAACTTATGTGGTCATAGAGAAATCCGGGAGAAAATAAAGACTGTCCTAATTACTTTCGGAGGTAGTGATCCTTTAAATCTAACGCCAAAAAATTTTGGAGAAGTTGACGAATTGCTATGCTAATTTGAGGAAAATCGTTATCTTAGGGCCTGCATTTTCTCATAAGGCAGAAATAGAGAGGATGGCGGATGATAATACGGTTATATACCGTAATGTAGAGGCTGAAGTGATGAGAGATTTGATGTTAGCTGCGGATCTTGCGATCTCTGCGGCTGGACAGACGATAAACGAATTGGCGATAACAGGTCTGCCATCCGTTATCTTTAAGGTGGCTGAAAACCAAGGTAACAATATTGCGGGGTGGAAGAATATTGGCTTTGTCGATGAATTTATTGATGCCACAAAAGATTGGCATATAGATGATCTGGATAAGATTATGTTAAAATTGAGAACTCCGAATATCGGCGGGAGATTTTTTGTCGGGGGATAAGTCAAATCGATGGAAAGGGGCTCATCGGATTATGAAAGCTGTAACCCGGATGTTTTATGAGATGAATATGGATATGAGATTGGCTAAAGAAGAAGACTTACTACCTCTGTTCGAGCTTACGAATGATCGGATGGTACGGCAAAATTCTTTTTCGACCCATGCTATATCATTGGATGAACATAGAAATTGGTTTTATGCGACCTTAAAGAAGCATCGATCGATGTACAGCTACGTACGTCTGAGCATCGATCGATGTACAGCTACGTACGTCTGAGCATCGATCGATGTACAGCTACGTACGTCTGAGCATCGATCGATGTACACTACGTACGTCTG
>ENA-OQAS01000992-OQAS01000992.1-human-gut-metagenome-genome-assembly--contig:-NODE-992-length-13972-cov-2.654388_pt1 | contig 13972 bp, 17 predicted proteins | sample MGYA00242733_ERZ504523 | MGnify/ENA primary metagenome ERZ504523 (study PRJEB26092, sample SAMD00036239) | human gut metagenome | host: Homo sapiens | study: EMG produced TPA metagenomics assembly of... | reverse complement strand
GCAAAGAAAGAAGGTGGCGAAACGATGACCGATTCCCCTTACAGCGCTATCCGTCACCAACAAATATCAGCTTTCCCTGGAGAATTTTCCGGAAGCGAAGAAGCTCTCTTTTGTGTGGTAAGTTCCAAACCCCTATCCTCTCAAGCCCACGATGCCCTCGTCGCATCAGCTCAGTCATTGGGCTACCATGCCTGCCAGCTTGCTTTCATCATTCTTGCAACCCAAGCAGATACTGCACCCGCACTAAGCACTCAACCTAAAGACCTCTTTCTCGTTCTTGAAGCGGTGGATCCCTTCGCCATAGTACTAACCGATCATCATACTGTTGAAGTTGCTTCTTCGGCTTACAATGTTCCCCTTACCTTAGAGCAGCGAGAGTTATTACTCGGACACGGATGCTGTTGTTTTGAATCCTTTGAGGAACTCTTAAAAACCACTGAAGGCAAACAGAAAGCATGGAAGTGCTTAAAGACGTTACCTCTGCTTTCGGTTTTGTAACCTTAATCTCTTAGAAACCATCCAACTCATCAAATCTTTGTGACATTCAAGCAGTGGCTCTTGAGAAATGGTATTCTTGCCTGAAAAGCTACATTTTCACACGAGAGTCTTTAAGCTGAGTAGTTCTCCTCTCTAGAGAAAACATCGCTACGTTTCTTTAGCAAAGGTTCTGGACGGGCGCTTGAAGTTCTCTTGCTTGCTTTGATTTGCGTTTGTTTCCTTGAAAGGTGTTTCTATGTCAAATAAAAGCTTAGCCGCTCCTCATGAGTCTCAGACTATTTTAGTAACAGGCGGGGCAGGATTTATTGGTAGCCACACAAGCGTTGAGTTACTTGAACAGGGATATCGCATTGTTATCTTTGACGACCTCTCCAATTCAAGCAGCGTTGCAGTTGATCGTATTCGTGAGTTGACAGGCGCTACTGAAGAATCTTGTTCTTTCGTGCAGGCTTCCATTCTCGACCGCGAAGCACTCGAGAAGGTATTTAACGACCACGATATTGCGGCCATTATTCATTTTGCAGGATTTAAGGCTGTTGGTGAATCCATCAAAAGCCCCTCGAATACTACTGGAACAATGTAGCGGGATCCTGGTGTTGTTCGATGTTGCCCGTTCCCATGGAGTTAAAAATGTAATCTTTTCTTCCTCGGCAACGGTATACGGGGAGCCCGAGATGATTCCTATTACCGAAGAATGCCCCAAGCATGAATCCACTAATCCTTACGGCGAAACCAAATCTATGCTCGAGCGCATTTTGACCGACTTCTATCGAGCTGATGATGAATGGAACGTGGTACTTCTTCGCTACTTCAACCCTATTGGTGCTCACGTTTCTGGACGTATTGGTGAGGATCCAAAAGGTATTCCAAACAATCTGCTTCCCTATGTCGCACAAGTAGCAACCGGCAAGCTGGAGTGCATTCAGCTATTCGGCGATGACTACCCCACACCTGATGGAACAGGAGTTCGCGACTATATTCATGTAGTAGATTTAGCGCGCGGGCATGTAAAGGCACTTGACTATATGGCTGGAAAAGTAGGCACAGGGAAAGCTATCGGACTGGGATCTATCGAGGGAAAAGCTACAGCAGACGGAACCCGTAGCGGAGTAGCCATCTTCAATCTTGGAACCGGTACAGGTTCAAGCGTTTTAGATGTTATCCATGCGTTCGAAAAAGCATGTGGTAAAGAACTTCCTTACAAGATTTGCCCTCGTCGACCTGGCGATATCGCCACCAATTATGCTGCTTGCGACAAAGCTCGTAACGAATTAGGCTGGGTTGCCGAATACGATTTAGCTCGCATGTGCGAAGATGCCTGGCGTTGGCAGAGCAATAACCTAATGGGTATAACAGTTAAACGGGTGAACAGAAGTTTGCTTATGTAAAGCTTCACAGATTCTTATAAAAGACCTCTGCAAAACTTTTCTCAAGCTCAGCAAATCTTTACTCAGATTTCTTTAAAGGCGACAGGACGTAGCGAACACAACGCACGCACTTTCGCCTTTTCCCTTTATATTCTTTCTTGCTAATCGGGGGCTACGTCTTAAATAACCTTTAAAGAAATCTGCGATTTGAATGAGCTTTCGAAGAATTTTGCAGAGGTCTGGTCTAATAACGTGCAACTTTCACGGTAGAGCTTACTTGCTACACTATGAAATTCGAACCAACTACGTAAATAGCTCTCTTACGCAAACTTCAAGATGTCCTTAGGACTATCAATAAGCTCAGCGGGATTGCCCTGCTTAATCTTTTCGACAGGTTGGTAACCCCACGTAACTCCTACGGTATACATTCCTGCATTATTACCCGCCAACATATCACCATGAGAATCACCAAAATAAACGCATTCATCAGGAGTAAGACCCATTTCCTTTGCACATACCAAAAGACCGGTAGGATCAGGCTTTCGGGGAATATCTGCTGCCTCGCCATGCGATACATCAAACAAACCCGGGAAATAGCGCTGCTCAACTTCGCGCACCCCTGCTTCGAATTTATTTGACATAATACCCAACTTGATACCTTGTGCTTTGAGGGTACGGAGTGTCTCTTCCATGTCATCGAAGGGCTTAGTCAATTTGATGCCATATTCGTCATACAGGTCACAAAACATCTTGAAAGCATGTTGGGCTTTTTCTTCTGAAATCTCTTGGGGCACCGCCTGCAAAATGAGCGATAAAACACCGTTTCCTACGAAGGTGCGAACTTCGTCTTCGGTTCGCGTTGGATACCCTTCACGCTCAAGCACAATGTTAGTGAGCGCAGCTAAATCAGGCAGCGTGTGTAGAAGCGTACCATCCATGTCAAAAATAAAGCCCTTAAATCCAGAACGAATCATCACTCAAATACCCCTAAATCATTAAAAGTAATGCCATACAAACGTATGGCATTAAGCATAAATCTATTATGTGTTCACGAAAAGTTTTTAGACGATCTACTTTAAAAGCAACGGCAGCTCTCCCATGGAGCGAATAACCGCATCGGCCCCCGCTTCACGGAAGATTTCTTCAACACGCGCACATTCCTTTTCTTTTTGTTCATCGCTTAAGCTTCATACTCTTCCTGTGTCAATGCCATTTCCGAGCTGCCCTCAACAACACCTATCGTAAATGCGCCCGCATTTTTACCTTCCTTGATATCCGAAACAGTATCGCCCACTTTGGCAATCTCGCTAACAGACGAAATACCGAGTGCCTCCATGTTGCGAAATACCATATAGGGATACGGACGACCTTTACCCTCAGTTGCATCAGGAGTGATCATGAAATCAGGCTCATAACCCTGTTCCTTAGCAGCAGGTGCAACAATTGCCATCATTCTGTCGTTATAGCCCGTAGTTGAACCAATTTTGATTCCAGCCTCTCGCAAAGCAGCAATAGTACTAAGCACTTCAGGTTTTGGTTCAGCGAAGTTATGCAAAATGGACAGCAAGCGTTCTTCATAGGGTTCGTAAAGCTTATGAACATCATCTTCGGTAGGCTTTACTCCATGGACACGTTCCCACTCTGCTTCGATTCGCTCCATGTGAAGCATGGTGCGAATATGGGCAATTTTCAACATACCCATTGGTTTACGTGTTTCTTCCATCGTAGGCTCTACTCCTGCAGCTTTAAAAGTTTCCATAAATGCCTGCACAGGAGCAAAGCAACCATAATCTACCGTGGTGCCCGCCCAGTCAAAAATAACCGCTTTAATCATGCGAGATTTCCTTCCTTGATAAGCACAAAGGCGCTCTTAATCTTGATTTAAGCTCTCCTTACGAATTGACGTTACTTCTGTTCTTTGAGAAAGTCGGCAAAAATGCCGATCACGTTCAGGATGTCGCCTGGATATATCTCTCCGATATTGCCAATGCGGAAGGTGTCTTCATCAGTCATTTTTCCAGGATAGATAACATATCCACGATCTTTGATGTATTCATACATATCAGCAAAAGTAAACGTTGCACCCTTGGGATAACAGAAGGTGGTAATAATAGGACCTTGGTACTCTTTAATATAAGGCTCAAAACCTAGCTCGCCCATGCGCTCGATCAGAAGGCGATTGTTTTCTGCATAGCGTGCTGCACGAGCAGGTATTCCCCCTTCCTCGTCCAGCTCACGCAAAGCTTGAGCGAATGCAAGAACTACATGGGTAGGTGATGTATAGCGCCATTTTCCACCATCACGTTCCATAGTTTCCCACTGCCCATACAGATCAAGAGAGAGGCTTCGAGCTTTACCTTTGTTTGCCTCCAAAAGATCACGACGACAAATAATAAAGGAAAAACCCGGAACGCCTTGGATGCCCTTATTTGCACTGCTGACCAAAAAGTCGATACCCCAGTCCTCGACAGGAATATCTACGCAAGCAAAGCTAGACATCGCATCAACGATAAATACCTTTCCTGCTTCTTTTACTACACGACCTACAGCTTCAATATCATTCAATAACCCTGAAGTTGTTTCGCTGTGAACCATTGCAACGTGAGTAATCGCAGGATCGTTCTGAAGATATTCAGCTACCTTTTGCGCATCAGGAATCTTGGTAAATGGTTCGGCATATTCAACAAAAGGTACGCCTGCCTGACGGCATATTGCTGTCATACGAACACCATAAGCACCATTGAGCAGATCAGCACTTTTTCGTCAGAACCAACAACGCCCGTCAGTACCGCTTCATCACCAAACGTACCACTACCTTGCATAAGTACCGTTGTGTAGCGATTCGCATCAACATGCGCCAACTCAAGAAGCTTTGCGCGAATTTGCTGAGTAATCGCTTTACTTGCCATTTTTAGAGAGAAAAACCGGAAATTTGTTTTCTACGGAATTCCACCTCATCGGTTCGATTCCGTCGCTTAGGCTTCAGCCCAATAAAAGAAAAACGACAATGGCGATTAACCATTGCCGTACGTTTTTGGAGCGGGCGACGGAATGAACCCGCGTCACAAGCTTGGGAAGCTTGGGTAATAACCATTATACGACGCCCGCATTTCAGCGAAAAAAGTATACCGCATGTGTCCCTGGGTTTGATAAAAATCCTCCCTGTTTTCAATAATCCTTTTGAGAAGGCTTTCTCTTTGTTGTTTTTATTACACCAGTTAGAGAACAGATTATCTTAGGACGCATCTTAAAAACTTTCATTCCTCGTTATTTTATTCAGTACTAATTCACCGTTTCTTGCGCTAATTTACTATTCCGTCTCTTAGCACCTCAATCTTCTTCCCAAGGCGTTATTACAATTTTTAGACAATCACCTTCACGTTTTTCGAAGGCTTCATATGCCTCCAGGATATTGTTAAGACTAAACCGTTTCGAAATAAGACACGAAGTATCGAGTTTTCCTTGCTCAATTAATGCCATCACCTCGTCAAGACCACTCGCATCAACACCACCCGTTTTAAAGGTTAAATTTTTCCCATACATAAACGGCAGAGGCAAAACTTGAGGTGCTTCATACATAGCTGAAACGACAACGGTCGCATTTGGGCGTGCGATTCGCCATGCCATCTCAAAAGTATTCTTCCCTCCCGCAGCTTCGATAACCACATCAGCACCACGACCATGAGTAAGAAGGCGAACTACCGCTTCTATAGTTTCGAGCGACTCATGTGATGGATTGATAGTTTTGTCTGCCAATCCCTGTTCCGAAGCAATACGAAGACGTCTATCGTCGATATCAAGAGCAATAATTTTTTCGGGATTTTTGAGCCGAGCGCACATCATAGTTGTAAGACCCACAGGACCAGCTCCAATCACCGCAACGGTAGATCCTTCATCAATCTCAGCAATTCGAGCACCCCACCAGCCTGTTGCTAATATATCTCCCAGGAACAAAGCATCTTCATCTTTTAGCGAATGAGGAATAACGGTGCACGCATTATCCGCAAAAGGAACACGCACATATTCCGCCTGGCAACCATCTATTCGACACCCTAATTCCCAGCCTCCTTGCTCGCAATTATTTACCCATCCATGTTTGCAGTAATAACATTCCCCACAAAAGGTTTCGCAGTTTACCGCTACGCGATCGCCTGGTTTGAGTTTTGAAATTGACGAGCCCACCGATTCAACAAGTCCCACAAACTCATGCCCAAGCACCACATCAGGAAGCGCACGCGGTACCGCCCCTTTTAAAATATGCAAATCACTGGTACAGATAGTAGATCGAGTAACTTGATAATCGCATCAGTCGAAAGCATCAATTCTGGCTTTGGTCTGTCTACTAACGAAAGGAAACCTGCCCCGTCATGAATTAATGCTTTCATACCTGTCTCTTTCCCGTTATTTAATCTTTTCAACTTTTTAGTGTTCCTGTATTTGGTTCCATGTATACCTTGATCTTAATACGTTAATAGTACCTTCTCTTTTTCTTCAAGTTTCGAATCGCTCTACACTTGTTTAACTAAAGAGCTAATCTTTCAAAGAGTCGTTTCTCTTAACCAAACGTGGTACCATACTTGCTTCAATACATCACATTCTTGTAAGACTGCATACGAGGGAGTTTCTTTATGAATAACACTATCTACAACAGAAAAGTTGCAGTAATTGGATGCGGCTTTGTGGGGTCCACTTGCGCGTTTAGTCTTATGCAATCTAGTTTGTTTTCAGAAATGGTTCTTATTGACGTAAACACCGAACGAGCCGAGGGGGAAGCGCTTGATATTGCTCATGGAGTCCCCTACTACAGTCCTATGAATATTTACGCGGGTACTTATGAGGATTTAGCTGATGCATCTATTGTAGTAATCGCCGCAGGTGCGAATCAAAAACCCGGAGAAACTCGTCTCGACTTACTTCAAACCAATGTCACTATCCTAAAAGAGGTAGTTTCCTCAATCATGGAACAGAATTTCAACGGCATTATTGTCGTTGTTTCAAACCCTGTCGACATTCTTACCCAAGTGGTCATGAAACTCTCAGGTCTCCCAAAAGAGCGGGTTATGGGATCCGGAACTGTTTTGGATAGCGCACGCTTGAAGTACATTTTGGGACATACCCTTGACGTAGATCCCCGACATGTTCATGCCCGCATTATCGGAGAACATGGAGATAGTGAATTAGCTGTGTGGAGTTTGGCAAATATCTCTGGTATACATATTGATGATTTCTTCCGCCTTCGTGGTTTCGACAATCCTCAGGCGACGAGAAAAGAGATCGAAAACGAAGTTCGTAATAGCGCGTATGAAATCATCAAAAAGAAGCGTGCTACGTATTTCGGTATTGCTCCCTCTGTCACCCGCATCTGCGAAGCGATAATTCGAGATGAGAAGTCAATTATGACAGTATCGAACTTTTGGACCGAACTACAGGGAGTACATGATGTGGTTATGAGTATGCCAGCAATCATCGGCAGCTCTGGTGTTGAATATCAAATCCCCTTAAATCTCAATGATGAAGAGGCTCTTCATTTAAGAGAATCGGCTCAGACCTTAAGAAATATGATGAATCAAATTTCTTTCGAGTAACCGCCCCTACAAAACGAGTACCTCAACAAAAAGATGCTGCGAAACACAAACGATACGACAGATCAGAATTCTATTCTCTTACCTGGTATTAGGTATCGGAATTAGCAGCACTTCTTGACCGCCAATCCAAAATTAATTCCACTTTCTGGCAGCTAACACTTTTTTGGCGCTAACCTAGAATTATCTACACTTTTTGGTTATTAACTTTAAATAGCTAGAAGCAAAAGCTTCTAGCCTATTTTTTGAAATTCGAATTCTTGCGTCATGTCTCTTTAGTAAATAAGAGAACTCGGTGCAGAATCTTGCTCTATATAGATTTCAAAATCGCCATGACAAATTTCGAGGCATCTTTCATCGCTTCTGGATCGATATTCTCAACAATATCGTTTTCCGCTGAATAAAGCGCAGTATTGCCATCGCCCATACCTGCAACCGTAAACGCCTGAATTCCTCGCGCCATCGCAACAGTCGCAGGAGTATCACGTCGTCCTAAAGGAGAAGTTCGATACGTTACCCCTGAGCGTTCACTTGCTTGACGAACAAAACGCTTAATACGCGAAGAAGGGCGATAGGTTTTAAATGTCGAGCTTTCCTGCTCGATAATTGACAAGGTTCCAGCGCCAAGAGCCTCCAGATTTATGATCACGGCGCCCTTCATTTCATCTGCATGCTCATCTAAAAATGCAGTGATGCCCGAATGTGAATACTGCTCAGAACCAAGAGCAACGAACCAAACTTCTGTATCGATATCAGGATGACGGAAGTCTTGCAATTTTCGTAACTCGCGATTTATTTGCTCGGCAGTATCTCTGTCTCCATCCATGCGAACCGCAGGATTAACCTCAACCAAGTTGTCTTCACCCTCGGAGTACCCTTGATCCTCATACACATCCATAGGCTCTTGAGAGTCGGATAAATCCATTTCGGAACCGCGGCTCTTCTTTAAGCGGCTAAGCGAGAAAGCACCACCATTCCATCCTCGACGATTATCAAAATCTGTATCGTGATAATCAATATCGACAAAACCATCGTTGTTTGCTCGAGGAACCTGCGTAGTAGCTTGAGCATTGTCGGTTTCCTCCTGACGGAAACTTGACCAATCTCCTCGTGCCTTTCCTACACTGCGTGCATCATAGGAATCGTCTACGTCTACCCAGTCATTAACTGAAACTTCGTCTTGCTTATTCTTCTTTTTCTTTCGGAATTTACCAAACAGACGCCCCGCACGTGACTTAGGCATATCCACATAACCACGCCCTGCATAAGCGCCCGTTTCGGTGTAGTCTTCGTCATAGGCAGAATCATCAGCATCGTCGATATAGCGTTCTTCCGGATCAATATCCGCAACCAATTCATCTCCCACAGGAGCAAATGAGCCCGTAGCACCAACGGTGGAAAAAGAGCCTGTTGCTGAAACTGCAGAATTCTTGTTTGTTTCCTCGCCTAGCGACGGTAGATTCAAGCCAAAGGAATCCTTTTTATCTCCCTCGGTAGCAGTTGATTCAGCTCCATCAATTCGCGGCAACATATTTGATAGAAGTGCCTTTGAACCTGCTTTGGTGCTTTCATTTGTTTCCGCCATAGGTGCGCGTTGTTTAGAACCTTCTGCTGCATTAGCGTGAGGCGCCATTACGTCGGGCAAAACAATAACTTGCCGTTTTGGAGCATCCTTTTCTTCCTGCTGAGCATCCAAAGGTATTTGAGGAATCATAGATTCCATACCAACAATCGGAGAAGCAACTGGCGCTTTTTCATTTTCAGGAGCTGGTTCTATAACTGGCTCATGAGAGCTTGCTTCCTGAATTGCCTCTTGGATTCTCTCCGAAGATACCTTTTGTGTTTCTGCAGCATCTACACGCTGGTCAATAAAATCTTGAGACTCATATCCTGATACTCCATAGAAGGAAGATTCATCAAAAGCTTCCTCTTCAGAATATGCTTCTTCGTTCTCTTTTTCTTTATCCATGAACTGCGAAACATCGATAGGAGATATAGCAGCTGTTTTGTTAGGTGCAGGAACCTCAGGGGCAGTAACTTCTTCTTGAATCGATGGTGTCTGCTTAAGAGGTTGTTCCTTTTCTAGCTGTTCGGCAGCACCTCCAGAAACAACGTCTCTCTGACGAACGGGGCTCTCTAAATTGTCATCGAAAGAACCATCATGCTCTGTAGAGGATACAGACTCCTCTTGTTTATGATTAGCAATAGATTTTAAACGTGAAGTAAAAGAACGAGAAAGACCGGCTGCTTTACGCAAAGGCTGAGAACCGCCACGTCCTAATCCTGTGCGGCTCGAAGAAGGAATACTATTCTCTTCAGACTCGCCACCACTCTTCGTGTTTCATCAGAGGTATCGGAAGGAATAATTTCCTCGGAAGAAACAGTGATTCTTGATTCTTCTTTTTCTTCAACAGGAAGAACCACGTTGTTTTTAGCTACTTCCTGTTTAGGAACATTCTCTTCAAAAGAGTCTTTTTGTTGTTCTGCTGGCAAATCTTTTACAGGCTGCGCAGAAACGACTGTTTCTTGCTGCTGCGCTGCTTGAATAGGGGTCTGTTCCTCCGCAGTAACTTCCATACTGTTAAGCGCTGCCTGCGTTGAAGCAGAAATATGAGGCGCTTCAGTTAACTCAATTTCAGAACGAAGAGCTGCTAAACGAGAGGCTAACTCTGGGTTATCGCTCAAAGGCTGCTGCTCTTGAGCCTGCGCTTCTCTATATACTCTTTCAGCTTCCACTTGACGCTGTCGTTCGTTTTGATTCTCCATCAAGTGTGCAGCGACAGTGTCAGCATAGCGAGAACGGGCAACTCTATGAGGCTGACTTTCTTCAGGCTTGTTTTTCCTTGCTTTTGCTTGTGCAGCTTTCGCCCAAGCAGGCGTCTTATCCACCGACCCACTATATGCTGTACTTGCTACTGCTGCACCGTTATTAAGAGTCGATAAAGGCGCAGGACGCTCGAATGAAGAAGTAGGTACTTCTTCTGAACCTTCAGAAATATTCTGTTCTCGCATTTCCATTCGCTGAGCATCTGCAGCTTGATTTTCTTCAAGTTCTCTATGTTCCACACGATCGCGAGGAGAAGTTGCTCATCCGCTCTTGTGTCTGAATCGAAATTTTCCTCTTCCATGGAAACCATAGTACGAAAACGACCTGGTTTTTCGGTTCTTACTTGAGGAGTTTCACTTACTTCAAAATGAACACTTGAAATAGCTTCTTCATCAACAGGCTCTAATCCTCCGCCTTTGACCAAGCGTGAGGAAATATCAGTAACGGGAACCTTGTCAGCAACAGGCTTTCCCGTTAATGCAGCAATGGCAGCCTTTGCTGCTGCAAGCGACTCCTGAGGATTCGCCTGAGAATCATATTCAAGGGAAGCCCCTTCAGGCACGAGTCCCGCTTCACGAGCTGCCGATTCACCATGAACATACGTACCTTCTTGCTTCGCACGCTCCATGGCTTCTTCGTTGCTTACCAACCCGTTTCCTACCTGTCGCGCAACATCCAACAACACTGATACGCCTGCAGCATTATTATTAGCTGACTGACTATAAGGTGCAGCTAAATGAAGCGCTGCACGAATTAAGGGGATAACAAAGAGCACTGCGCACACTACAAGCAGCATGGTAATAATTGAAGACAGAGCTCCCGTATCGGTAGCAAACAGGGTCATGCGCAAAAATAAAAGCAATGTTGCAAGTGCTAAAGCAATTGCTGAAGCTTTTTGAATATAGGTAAGATACCCGCAAACGGTAATTCTTCTTCTTTAAGCACTTTACCGGTATCGTAATTCGCTACCAAAATAACTTACGACGACGAGCTACTCCCCCTAAGGGCGTTGGCTGGTATTTCGCCACTACATTTTGGCTAGCACCCGTACGTAAGAAACGAGACAAAACAGGCTTTTGAAATAATTCGCAAGCAAACAATGCTGTTGCTAACGCTACCGCAATAAAGCACGGAATAACAGCAATGGGCAGAACAATGGATACGATAACAGCAACGAGCGCTACACCAAAACAAACTAAACTAGGTATCAGATAGTTGGTAACACACTGAAAATCTTCGATCACTGCAGGAAATCCTGATTCCTTTTGGATTTCTTCCGCTAAATACAGTGCTGCTTGTTGTTCTTCTTCCGTTCCTGCTGGATGAGGACCGATCTCTTGAGATAGATGAACAACATCATCCATTATTTCAGCCATGAGAGCCCCTTTAATTATGTTATGTGCGCTTACACGCTTCAAAACTAATCAGTATACAGACCTTATAAGTATACGCCATTTATATACTTCGTCTTACAACACAGGTTATATATAAGCATCTTGGTTGAACCTGTTCGCCTATTTTTCACAATTTCGCTACACGAATCACTTTTTTACTTCATCAATACTTCTAAGATTGCTCGGTTCCTAGATACTCTCTCAAAAATGCATCGTGCGTTGCTGCGTCAGAGCGTGCATTTTCATACTCTTTAATAAGAGCATCTTGATTGGTAGCATAACTATCAACTACTAATTGCGTGAGATCAGAAGGAAGTTTTTCTGCCAGCGTAGTAGCTTCAGCATCAGCTTGGTTATAGGCATCGTTATGGGACTCTGCCGTTGACTTATCTTGAATTAAAATTGCTGCGTTTGAAGCAAGAGCTTCACCTGCTGCTTGACTTTTTAGGTCGAGGTACGCCAATAGATCATCAAAATTCGCTGAACTGTAATAATTCTGTGCGTCCTCAATATGTGATCGGGCTTCTTCAAACTGAGCTTTCGCAGCAGTAGTATATTCAGTCGATTGTGCAACGTTTTCTTCAGTGGTGTCTGAAATTACTTGTGCTGACTGAACTAACAAAGCATTCCCTTCATCGATACAGCCCTGTGCTTGAGTAGCGCATCAATTGCTTGTTTTGCTGCGATGTCATCATTGAGGCGTTTTTCTGCGCAATCAAGCATTGTTTCACGGGAAACAATTGTAGCTAACACGTGATCAGCTGCCTCTTTATCATACTGAGAACCTTCTAATTCATTACGCGCCTTCTGAGCATAGACTCGCGCAGAATCTAAATCCTCTCTAACTGAAGGCAGCTCGTTAAGGAGATTATTTGCCGTATTTACGGTTTCATCGTTGAAGCTTGTTTGGAAATAGTTATCAATCGAAACAGTTACCTCATCGCTTGCAGCAATAATTTCGCATGACTGATGCAACACACCAACACTGGTGCTGAGTTTAACCTGCTCTTGATAAAACCAGTATCCTCCTACCCCCAAAAAGGAAAGGCAGATAACTATTACTAAAGCAAGACTAAAACGACGGTATCGTTTACGACGTCTCTGTCGATTTTTAATTTCCGCTTGAGATTCCGCCCCAAGAAAAGTTGAAGTTGAATTAGCAGCATTCTTCTTTGAGGTTGATTGAGATTTCTCTTGAAGAGCATGCGAAGCGGTAGAGGCATGAGAACTACCGTTGTTTCCTTTTTGCTTATGAAGTGATGCATAAAAGGTGAATCATTCGATTCATTTCTTCTTGAGCGCCAGAGTTTAAATCTGCTTGGTTGCTCCTCTAAATTCGCAGCTTTTTGCTCCAACACATTAAGTGATAGCTCATTTGGCTTTCCTTGAGAGAATTCCTTTACGTGAAGAAATTTTTTCTCTTTCTGACCCAAGCCTCTTCCTGGCTGCTTTTTTCCTTTATGTTTCTTCTCTCTTACCACGTAAATGCTCTCAGTTTCCCCTTAAAGAATTGCGCACTGCCTCTTACTTCTCTTTATCTAACTAATTACCGTGATTCAAAAATACGTCTTCAATAATTTCATCGCAGGTGAGATAAGAGATATTTTACTTGGCAAAGAATTCAAGAATTTCTTACCGTAATACTTTGTTATCAGCCTTCGATCAGCAAGTACCACAATTCCTTTATCTGTTGCTGTTCGAATCAATCTTCCAACCGCCTGTTTTACCTCGATAACTGCTGAAGGCAGAGAATAATGAGTCCACGCTCGATCATCACGTTGCTGACGCTCACAGGAAAGTGGATCAGTCGGTAATCCAAAAGGAAGTTTAGGAATTACGACTCCTTTCAAGGTTGAACCGGGAGCATCGAAGCCCTCCCAAAAACTCTTAAGCGCAAAAAGACTTAAGTGTTCATCCTTAAGGAAATCATCCTTTAAACCTTTAACTGATACACCCCATTTTTGACACACAAGGCGCAAGTCATCTTCCTTGAGCGCTGGTTGAACTTTTCCGAAACACTGCTCCATTTCGCGTCTATTAGTAAAGAGAGTCAATAATGATCCTTTTGCGCACGATGAAGCTTAATTAAGAAGGACTCTAAAGCCTCTAAATAATGCGGATCCTGCGGTTCAGGAATATCGGTAGGAACGTAAATATGCATATTAGTATCGAAATCGAAACTGGATTCAACTTTCAATACTTCAGCACGTGATTCATCAGCTTCATTAAATCCTACCGCACGATTAAATGCGTCAAATTGCCCGTCTATCGATAGGGTTGCCGATGCATATACCACACTTCGTG
>ENA-OQAS01000991-OQAS01000991.1-human-gut-metagenome-genome-assembly--contig:-NODE-991-length-13991-cov-5.205496_pt1 | contig 13991 bp, 15 predicted proteins | sample MGYA00242733_ERZ504523 | MGnify/ENA primary metagenome ERZ504523 (study PRJEB26092, sample SAMD00036239) | human gut metagenome | host: Homo sapiens | study: EMG produced TPA metagenomics assembly of... | reverse complement strand
AAATAAAAAATATGAATAGAAATAAACAAATAAAAAGTGTGCGAAAAAATGGCAAAAATATAACACATATGACGATTTTTGACACAATATAAATAAATTTCTCGTTAAATTTGCATAATAAACATTGTTTTAAAAAAGCGATTGTGGTACAATTTGGATATGCAGAGAGGCGGTGATCAGATGATCCAGGAAACGATCAAGGCAGTGAAAGAGGCGGAGGCAAAAGCACAGCAGAAGATAAAGGATGCATCCGTCCGTGCACAGAGTATCATCAGCGAAGCTGAGAAAGAGGCAGAGAATATTATCAGAAAGGCGGAAACAGCCGCCGGCGAACAGGCGGCATCTGATATGAAAGCAGCCGAAGAACGTGCACACAGTACAGAGAACACTGTCGTTGGACAGGCGGAGGAAGAGCTTGCAGCTTTGAAAAAGAAAGCGGAGTCGAAGCACGAGCAGGCGATCCAGACAGTAATGGACAGTTTGTTCTGAGAGGGGGAGTGCGAAAATGGCAGTATTGCAGATGCAGCGAATCAGTATCTGCGCAATGAAAAAGAACCGTAAGGCCATATTGGAAGAACTGCAGTCACTTGGAGTATTGGAGATCGATGCAGCGGAATTGGATCCGGAGCTTAAGACGATGGATACTATGAATGCCCGGCTGATCTTTGAGAAAAACGCATCCCTTTGTGATCAGGCAATCGAAATACTGGATGAATTTTCGAAGGAAAAGCAATCCATGCTGGCATCCCTGGCAGGGAAACCGCTGATCGGAAGGAAGCAGGAGGAAGAAGCTATCCGGGATCAGGAAGAGATCCTGAGAACAGCTAGAGAAATCCAGGGATACCGGAAGAAGCTTACAGAGAACAATGCGGCAGCAGTTAAGATCGAGCAGCAGGAAGCAGCTCTTGCTCCATGGCTGAAGCTGGATATTCCGATGAACTTCGGCGGTACAGCGAAAGCAGCGGTACTTGTGGGAAGTATTGATGGAAATATAACTCTGGATCAGGTATACAGTCAGCTGGCAGCGGACGCACCGCAGCTTGAAGCCTTTGACATCCGGGAAATCTCAAATGATGCCGGTAAGCTGAGCCTTGTGGTTCTCTGCCTGAAAGCACAGGCACAGGAACTGGAAGAAGCGCTTCGGATGCAGGGATTTGCAAGACCGGCACAGCTGGTATCAGAGGTTCCGGCACAGGAGCTGGAGAACCTTAAGAATGAAGTGGTACGCATTCAGGAAGAGTCCGAACAGATTCGGGAACAGATACGCGCTCTTCACGACAGGAAGAGCTCTCTTCAGCTTTTGTCCGATTATTTCCGAATCCGTGCACAGAAATATGAGGTATTAGGACAGATCCGCCAGTCGGAGAGCACTTTTTTTGTGACAGGATATCTTCCGAAGAAACAGGTTCCTGCAATGGAGAAACGGCTTACGGAGAAGTACGATATTGTTTTTGAAGCAGAAGATGCTGAGGGAGAAAATGTTCCGGTTGCCCTTCAGAACGGTAAATTCGGAGCAGCAGGAGAGGGAGTTCTGGCAGCATTTGGTCTTCCCGGAAAGGGAGAAATCGATCCTTCCACGATCATGACAGCCTGCTATGTATTTCTTTTCGGACTGATGCTGTCAGACGCAGCATATGACTGATCGTCTTTGCAGTCTGTCTGGGAGTACTTCTGAAGTTCCCTAGGATGGAGAGCGGAATGCAGAAATCCATCCGGCTTTTTATGTACTGTGGATTGTCCACTTTGTTCTGGGGCGTGATGTTTGGCGGATATTTCGGAGATTTTATCGATGTATTTTCGAAGGTATATCTGCACAGGCCGGTCACGGTGAAGCCGGTATGGTTTGCACCGTTAAATGAGCCAATGAGACTTCTGGTGTTCTCCATGCTGTTTGGCCTGATCCATATGTTTCTGGGAATGGGTCTTAAGGGCTACATGCTGTTACGTGACAGAAAATATCTCGACTTTTTCTGTGACGTAGTACTCTGGTTCCTGCTTCTTATGGGACTGATCCTGATCTTTATCCCAAGCAGCATGTTCCGTTCTATTTCTCAGATGGATCTGAACCTTTCACCGGCAGTGATACAGGTCGGAAAATGGATGGCGATCATCGGTGCGGTGGGAATTCTCTTCATGTCAGGAAGAGATAAGAAGAATCCGTTCCTGAGGCTGGCGCTTGGAGCCTACGATCTTTATAATATCACGGGATGGGTCAGTGATATCCTTTCCTATTCCAGACTTCTGGCCCTGGGACTTGCCACCGGAGTTATCGCATCGGTTATGAACCAGATGGGAAGTATGCTGGGAGACAGTATTCTGGGATGGATCGTATTTATTCTTGTATTTGTGATTGGTCATATCTTTAACCTTCTGATCAATCTTCTGGGTGCATACGTGCACACCTGCCGATTACAATATGTAGAGTTTTTCGGCAAATTCTTTGAGGGCGGAGGAAAAGAGTTCCACCCCTTCCGCGAAAATACAAAATATGTAGATATTAAGGAGGATTAATATTATGAGTGGTATCGTTTGGGCATTATTGGGAGCAGCAATTTCCGTAGCTCTTGCAGGTATAGGTTCCGCCATCGGTGTTGGTACAGCCGGCCGTGCAGCAGCAGGCGTTGTAACAGAAGACCCGGACAAATTTGCCAAGGTTCTGCTTCTTCAGCTTCTTCCCGGTACGCAGTATTTACGGACTGCTGGTAGCATTCCTTGCACTTTCCAAGGTTGGTATCCTGGGCGGCGGTGTTGCTGATATTTCCCTGGAAACCGGTCTTATGATCTTTGTGGCTTGTCTTCCGATCGCTATCGCAGGTCTTCTTTCTGCGATCCATCAGGGAAAAACTTCCGTAGCTTCCATCGGTATCGTAGCCAAGAAGCCGGAGCAGTTCGGTAAAGCCATGCTTTTCCCTGCAATGGTTGAGACATATGCGATTCTGGCTCTTCTGATCTCCATTCTTGCAGTCAGCGGAATTCAGGTTTGATTCATCAGGAGGGCAGAGCATGACAGGATTAGAGAAGATGGTAAGCCAGATTCTTGAAGAGGCCGATGCTTCTGCAGCCGTTACGATCAGTGATGCGGAGAAAAAAGCCGCAGAGATCCTCAGGGAAGCCGGAGAAAAGGCAGATAAGATCCGGCAGCAGAGAGAAGAACAGTCCAGGGCAAAGGTGAAAAGCTATGAAGAGCGGACAGCTTCCGCTGCAGATATGAAGAAGCGTACCGCAGTTCTTGCAGCCAAGCAGGAGCTGATCGGAAATGTGATCGCAGATGCCTGTGACCGTGTGAAGAATCTGGATGAAGAAAAATATTTTGGGATCCTTAAGAATATGGCTGAGAAATATCTTCTTCCAAGAGAAGGAGAGATCTGTTTTTCAAAAAAGGATCTGGAACGTATGCCGGCAGGTTTCCGTGAGGAAATAAAGAGCCTGGCACAGAAAAAGGGTGGTGTGCTGGAAATTTCCGGTGAAACCCGAAACATAGACGGAGGTTTTATCCTGATATACGGCGGCATTGAGGAAAACTGTTCCATTGATGCCATGTTCGCAGAGAAGCGGGATGAGCTTCTGGATCAGGTAAGAAAGATTTTGTTTGCGTAAAACACCATCGCAAAAGGAGGGCGTGAATGATGTTTGGTGAAGATTATGCCTATGCGGTGGCGCGGATACGTGTTCTGGAGACCGGACTTCTGAATCAGGCAGCGATCGAGCAGCTTCTGGCATGTCAGGATGAGCAGCAGTGCCTTCAGATCCTTACAGAGAAGGGCTGGGGAAATGGTGATCCTGCAGCCGGTGCGGATGCCATTCTTTCTCGGGAGAGAGAAAAGATCTGGGAGATCATGGATTCGCTGGTAGCGGACCGATCTGTGTTTTCTGTTCTTTCCTATCAGGATCTTTTCCATAACCTGAAAGCGGCTGTGAAGGCAAGCATTCTGCAAGGGGCAGCGCCGAATATTTTTTTCAGCGACTGTTCCATTGACGGAGAGGATATGGTGAAATTCCTGAAGGATAAGGAATATGATCGTTTTCCTGAGGATATGCGGGAAGCGGCAAGAGAAGCCTATGAGACCTTTTTGTACACAAGAGACGGACAGCTTGCGGATATTATCGTAGACAGGGCAGCACTGGATGCCATAAAAAAAGCCGGAGAACGGTCAAAAGAAGAGATCGTCCGGCAGTATGCGGAATCCACGGTAGCGGTAGCAGATATCCGGATCGCAGTCCGTGCCTGCAAAACAGGAAAAAGTTCGGACTTTATGAAAAAAGCCATGGCAGAATGTGACACACTGGATAAGGAGAGACTGATCCACGCGGCAGTAAGCGGAATGGATCAGATCATGGGTTATCTGGCAGAAACGAAATATGGGGACGGAGCTCTGGCACTGGCGGAATCAGCTTCCGCTTTTGAGAGATGGTGTGATAACCAGATCATGGAGACCATCCGCCCTCAGCTGTACAATTCATTTTCACTGGGACCGCTGGTAGCCTATGTGCTTGCCCGTGAAAATGAGATCAAGACGGTGCGGATCATTCTCACCGGAAAGCGCAGCGGCCTTCCGGAAGAGTTTATCCGGGAAAGGGCAAGGGAAATGTATGTATAAGATCGCAGTTTTAGGTGATTATAACAGCATTTACGGGTTTGCGGCTCTTGGCCTTGATACTTTTCCGGTGGAGGATCCTGCAGATGGTAAAGAGAAGCTTAACCGTCTGGCAGCCGGTGAATATGCGGTTATTTATATTACGGAACAGCTGGCGGCCCAGCTTTCCGCAGAGATCAGTAAATACAGTGAGGAGCTGATGCCTGCGATCATTCAGATTCCCGGAATTTCCGGAAATACAGGTGCAGGTATCGAAAATGTAAAGAAATCCGTGGAGACGGCAGTTGGCTCCGATATTCTTTTCAGTAATGAGTGACAAGAAAGCAGGTGATTGGTTCAGATGAGCAGAGGAACCATTAAGAAGGTGGCAGGACCGCTGGTAATTGCCAAGGGTATGCGGGATGCAAATATGTATGACGTGGTTCGTGTAAGCAGCCAGCGTCTGATCGGTGAGATCATTGAGATGCATGAAGATGAGGCTTCCATACAGGTATATGAGGAGACTTCAGGACTTCGTCCGGGAGAACCGGTAGAGTCCATGGAGGTGCCCCTTTCCGTGGAGCTTGGTCCTGGCCTTATTACAAGCATTTACGATGGAATCCAGCGTCCGCTGGATGACATCATGAAGGTAGCAGGCAGCAACAACCTGAAACGAGGCGTTGAGGTTCCTGCCCTGAAGCGGGATAAAAAATGGAATTTCATTCCAGTTGCGAAGGTGGGAGATCAGCTGGAGGGCGGCGATGTTCTTGGAACCGTTCAGGAGACTATCGTTGTTACACAGAAGATCATGGTACCTCCCAATATGAAAGGTACTTTGAAGGAAATTAAATCCGGCGAGTTTACCGTGGATGAGACCGTTGCAGTTCTTTCCACAGCAGACGGCGATAAAGAGCTGACCCTGATGCAGCACTGGCCGGTACGACGTGGCCGTCCATATAAGAAGAAACTTCCGCCAGCCAAACCTCTGGTAACAGGACAGCGTGTTATTGATACCATGTTCCCTATTGCCAAGGGTGGTGTGGCAGCAGTTCCCGGCCCGTTCGGAAGCGGCAAGACGGTTATCCAGCATCAGCTTGCAAAATGGGCTGAGGCAGATATCGTGGTCTATATCGGCTGCGGTGAGCGTGGAAATGAGATGACAGACGTTCTGAACGAGTTCCCGGAGCTGAAGGATCCAAAAACAGGACAGTCTCTGATGGAGCGTACGGTTCTGATCGCCAATACCTCAGATATGCCGGTTGCAGCTCGTGAGGCGTCGATCTATACAGGTATTACAATTGCGGAGTATTTCCGTGATATGGGATATTCCGTAGCATTGATGGCAGATTCTACTTCCAGATGGGCTGAGGCTCTCCGTGAGATGTCCGGACGACTGGAGGAGATGCCAGGCGAGGAAGGTTATCCGGCATATCTTGGTTCCCGTCTTGCACAGTTCTATGAGCGTGCCGGACATGTGATCTGCAGTGGAAAAGACGGAAGAGAGGGTGCCCTGACAGCAATCGGCGCCGTATCTCCTCCAGGTGGTGATATCTCCGAGCCGGTTTCCCAGGCGACACTTCGAATCGTAAAGGTATTCTGGGGACTGGACGCAAACCTTGCATACAAACGTCATTTCCCGGCGATCAACTGGCTGACCAGCTATTCTCTGTATCTGGACAGCGTTGGCGGATGGTTTGACGAAAATGTAGCGAATGACTGGATGAAGCTCCGTCAGAGAATGATGACCCTTCTTCAGGAAGAGGCAGAGCTGGAAGAAATCGTAAAGATGGTAGGTATGGATGCGCTTTCACCGGGTGACCGCCTGAAAATGGAAGCAGCCCGTTCCATCCGAGAGGATTTCCTCCACCAGAACTCTTTCCACGAGATCGATACCTACACATCTCTGGAAAAACAGCACAATATGATGCGTCTGGTACTTGCATTTTATGATGCGGGTCTGGATGCGCTGAAACAGGCGCAGATATCAATGATATCGTAAAGCTTCCGGTACGTGAGCAGATCGGCCGTTATAAATATACAAAAGAAGATCAGCTGGCAGCAGAATATGAGAAGGTAACCCGCCAGCTGGCAGCAGAGACTGCAGAACTTCTGGGAAAGGAGGGCCTGTAAAATGCCAAAAGAATATAGGACCATACAGGAAGTTGCCGGCCCTTTGATGCTGGTACGGGGCGTTGAAGATGTAGCATTTGACGAGCTTGGTGAGATCGAGCTTGCCGATGGCGAAACAAGAAGATGCCGTGTTCTGGAGATCGACGGAAGCAATGCTCTGGTGCAGCTGTTTGAGAGCTCTACAGGTATCAATCTTTCCAACAGCAAGGTACGTTTCCTGGGACGGAGCATGGAGCTTGGTGTATCCGGCGATATGCTGGGTCGTGTTTTTGACGGACTGGGACGTCCCATTGATGACGGCCCGGAGATCCTTCCGGAGGAAAGAAGAGATATCAACGGACTTCCCATGAATCCGGCGGCCAGAAGCTATCCGGAGGAGTTTATCCAGACGGGTGTATCTGCGATTGACGGCCTGAACACCCTGGTACGCGGCCAGAAGCTTCCGATCTTCTCCGCATCCGGTCTTCCCCATGCACAGCTTGCGGCACAGATCGCAAGACAGGCGAAGGTTCGCGGAAAAGATGAGCAGTTTGCCGTTGTATTTGCAGCCATGGGTATCACTTTCGAGGAGTCAAACTTCTTTGTAGAGAGCTTTAAGGAAACCGGAGCTATAGATCGTACTGTTCTGTTTGTGAACCTGGCAAATGACCCGGCTGTTGAGCGTATCGCTACTCCGCGAATGGCACTGACAGCGGCTGAATATCTTGCCTTCGAAAAAGACATGCACGTATTGGTAATCCTTACAGATATTACAAACTATGCGGATGCTCTCCGTGAGGTTTCCGCGGCTCGTAAGGAGGTTCCGGGACGTCGTGGATATCCCGGATATATGTACACAGATCTTGCTTCTCTTTATGAGCGTGCAGGCCGTCAGAAAGGAAAATCAGGAAGTATCACCATGGTTCCGATCCTGACTATGCCTGAGGATGATAAGACCCATCCGATCCCGGACCTTACCGGTTACATCACAGAGGGACAGATCATCCTGAGCCGTGAGCTTTACCGTAAGGGAATCACACCGCCCATCGATGTTCTTCCGTCTCTGTCACGACTGAAGGATAAGGGTATCGGTGAAGGCAAGACAAGAGCAGACCATGCCAACACCATGAACCAGCTGTTTGCCGCATATGCCCGTGGTAAAGAGGCCAAAGAGCTGATGACTATTCTTGGTGAGGCAGCTCTCTCCGACATTGACCTGATCTATGCAAAATTTGCGGATGCTTTCGAGAAGGAATATGTTTCCCAGGGCTATCAGGCTAACCGTGATATTGAGGAAACACTGGCCATCGGCTGGAAGCTGCTTTCCATTCTTCCGAGAAGCGAGCTGAAACGTATCGATGACAAATTCCTTGATCAGTATTACGGAAAAGTATAAAGGGGGGATGATTTGTGGCATCAACACAGGTGAATCCTACCCGTATGGAGCTTACGAAGCAGAAAAAGAAGCTGGTGACTGCAGTACGTGGCCATAAGCTTCTGAAGGATAAGCGGGACGAGCTGATGAGACAGTTCCTGGATCTGGTACGGGAGAATATGGAGCTGCGAAAAAAAGTAGAAGCCGGTATCCGAAGCGCCAACACCAATTTTGTCATTGCAAAAGCAGGAATGTCGGAGGAGACGCTGAATACGGCACTGATGGCTCCCAAGCAGGAAGTTTATCTGGAAACCGGAAAAAAGAATGTCATGAGTGTGGATATTCCTGTTTTTGAATACAAAACAAGAACACCGGATGCCAACGATATTTATTCCTATGGCTTTGCTTTTACATCCAGTGATCTGGACGGAGCGGTAAAATCCCTGGCAGACATCCTGCTGGATATGCTTCGTCTGGCAGAAGTGGAAAAGGCCTGTCAGCTTATGGCTTCCGAGATCGAAAAAACAAGGCGTCGTGTAAATGCCCTGGAGCATGTCATCATACCGGAAGCACAGGCAAACATCAAATACATCACCATGAAGCTGGATGAGAACGAGAGAAGTACCCAGATCCGACTGATGAAGGTGAAAGATATGATGCTGGAGGAGGCACATCATTATAAGGAGCGGGAGGCAGAGCGCGGAGCGTAAAGCGCAGCCATCCTGAAAGAAAAAGAAAGTTTATATAGAAGTTTTAAGTAACGGAAAGGAGATGTCCCTGTACTGTGTGAAATTTCGGCAGTGCAGGGGCGTTTTATTTATAAAATATTTAGCTTTTGTTATTAGAAAATCAAGAAAAATACAGTATAATAGATAATAAGTAAATCAGACAGCTGCAGATGCAGAAATATAAAAGAAAGCTGCTCTGTCTGCTGAAAAATAAAGAAAGAGGAGAAAGCTGATCTGACCAGGTAAACTGCCGGGCAGCTGCATGGCTATGAACAGCTGGCAAAGCAGATTGCGGTAGCGTCTGATCAGTAAGAGGTATATGAATATTTTACAGTCAATACAACAGCTGGACGGAGAAATCCTTCTCCTGATCCAGCGATATTTAAGAACGGATATGCTGACACCATTTATGAAATCTGTTACATTTCTGGGAAACGGAGGATGGTTCTGGATCCTCTGTGCAGTTGTTCTTCTTGCTGTTCCAAAGACAAGAAAAACAGGCTATGCGGCAGCCTTATCCTGATCTTCGGGGCGATCGTTACCAACCTGCTTCTCAAAAATATAGTGGCAAGACCAAGGCCTTTTGCGGAAATCGAAGCTCTCATCCCTATGATCACCAAACCGAAGGATTTCTCTTTTCCGTCAGGTCACACCACAGCATCCTTTGCCGTTGCTCTGGTAATGCTCCGTATGCTTCCGAAGAAATTCGGAATCCCGGCAGTAGTTCTGGCAGCACTGGTGGCATTTTCCAGACTGTATCTTGGTGTCCATTATCCGACAGATGTTCTGACCGGATTCGTGATCGCGCTGGTGGGAAGCATGTTGTCAGTATGGATCGTGCGAACGAAACCGGAAGACAAACAGGTACACTAGCATTGTCCATAGGAAATATGAAGCACTTTACCTGGACAAAGTATTGACACGCTGAAGCAGGACGGGGTAAAATTGTAGACAGTACAACAGATTCTGACTATGGTAGAAATAATGATATGAAACCCTGTAAAATCGGATAAAAGGAGAGAGCACAAAATGATATCAGAAAAAATGAAACCCTACGTAAAAAATAATTCCGCCATCCGTATGATGTTTGAGGAAGGAAACCGCCTCCGTGCGAAATATGGCGCAGACAAGGTTTTTGATTTCAGTCTCGGAAATCCAAGTGTACCGGCACCGGACAGCGTCCGCGAAGCAATTATCGAGCTTGTAAACACTACGGATCCGACAGTTCTTCACGGATATATGAGCAACGCAGCTTTGAGGATGTACGCCAGACCATCGCAGAATCCCTCAACAGACGTTTCGATACGAAATTTTCCGCAAAGAATCTGATCATGACCGTCGGCGCTGCAAGCGGACTGAATGTGATCCTGAAAACAATCCTGAATCCCGGAGAAGAGGTGATCGTTTTTGCACCCTATTTTCTGGAATACGGTGCATATGTCCGCAATTATGATGGTGTCCTTGTGGAAATCTCTCCGGATACCACAACCTTCCAGCCAAATCTCGCTGAGTTTGAACAGAAGATCACACCGAAGACAAGAGCAGTTATCGTAAATACCCCGCACAATCCTACCGGAGTTGTATATTCAGAAGAAACGATCAAGAAACTTTCCGCAATCCTGGAAGCAAAACAGAAAGAGTTCGGAACCGTGATCTACCTGATCTCCGATGAGCCATACCGTGAGCTGGCTTATGATGGCGTGGAGGTCCCATACCTGACGAAATATTATAACAATACTGTTGTGGGCTATTCCTACAGCAAATCTCTTTCCCTTCCGGGTGAACGTATCGGATATCTGGTGATCCCTGATGAGGCAGACGGAAGCGAAGAGCTGATCTCTGCAGCAACCATTGCAAACCGTACACTTGGCTGTGTAAATGCACCGTCCCTGATCCAGAAGGTAGTTGCAAAATGTGTAGACGCCAAGACTGATCTTGCAGCTTATGATAAAAATCGGCAGGCACTTTATAATGGCCTGAAAGACTGCGGATTTGAGTGCATCAAACCACAGGTGCCTTCTATCTCTTTGTAAAATCTCCGGTTGAAGACGAAAAAGCCTTCTGTGAAGCCGGTAAGAAATATAACATCCTTATGGTACCGGGAAGCTCCTTCGCATGCCCCGGTTATGTGAGACTTGCATATTGTGTATCCTATGAGACAATTGTGAATTCTCTTCCTGAATTTAAAAAACTTGCAGCAGAGTATGGCTTGAAATAAACGATCATTACAAAGCAGTTGAATAAAAGATCCCCGGTACAGTCTGTTCATGCAGCCCTGTATCGGGGATCTTTTGCAAGAGGGAATAAGCAAATGAAACGTAGTCGGGAGTGAATAGACTCCCGACTGTGTTTCGTTAAAAGGATGTTCCACATTTATTTGGCTTTTTCTTTTCTTTATTTGGCATTTCTCCGTAATAAGCTTTCAGATAGATATCTTTCAGCTCGGATACAAGCGGATATCTCGGGTTGGCACCGGTACACTGGTCATTGAAAGCCTGCTCGGACATCTCATCCAGAGTTTCCAGGAAATGCTTCTCATCTACGCCGTAATCACGGATCGTCGGCAGGATCTCGATAGTTCTCATAAGCTCATCCAGTTTAGCAAGAAGCTTTTCGAATACTTCTGCATCGTTCTTGCCTGTAAGACCTACAGACGTCCGATCTCAGCGTAGCGTGCAAGTGTCTTCGGATACTGATACTGTGGGAAAGTACCCATCTTAGTCGGAACCTCAGCACTGTTGTAACGCATAACATCCAGAAGAACAACTGCGTTTGCGATACCGTGTGGCAGGTGGTGGAAAGCACCGAGCTTGTGAGCGAGAGAGTGGTTAACGCCGAGGAATGCATTGGCGAATGCAAGACCTGCCATGCAGGAAGCGTTAGCCATATGATCTCTGGCCTCTACGTCATTGCCATCTTTATATGCACGCGGCAGATACTCAAATACAAGCTTGATCGCTTTCAGTGCAAGACCATCGGTGTAATCGGAAGCCATCATGGAAACATAAGCCTCAATGGCATGTGTCATAACATCGATACCGGAAGCACGGGTAAGTCCCTTCGGTGCGCTCATCATGTTATTGGTATCTACGATCGCCATATCCGGGAGAAGCTCGTAATCAGCCAGTGGCCATTTAACGCCGGTATCCTGATCTGTGATGATGGCGAAAGGAGTAACCTCGGAGCCTGTACCGGAAGAGGTTGGAATCGCTACGAAGTAAGCTTTTTTACCCATCTTCGGGAAGGTATAAACTCTCTTACGGATATCCATGAAGTCCATGGACATATCGGAGAAGTCAGCGTCCGGATTCTCATAAAGCATCCACATAACCTTGCCGGCATCCATTGCGGAACCGCCGCCAAGAGCGATGATGCAGTCTGGCTCAAAGGCGGTCATAGCCTTGGCACCGGCTTTGGCGGAAGCGAGAGACGGGTCAGGAGCTACATCAGAGAAGCATGTATGAACGATGCCCATCTGATCCAGTTTATCTTCAATCGGTTTGGTGTAGCCATTCTTGTAGAGGAAGGAGTCTGTTACGATGAAGCAGCGTTTCTTGCCCATAACAGTACCGAGCTCATCAAGAGCAACCGGCATACAGCCCTTCTTAAAGTAAACCTTTTCCGGTGTTCTCATCCAGAGCATATTCTCTCTCCTTTCAGCAACAGTCTTGGTATTGAGAAGGTGTTTGACACCAACGTTCTCGGATACGGAGTTACCGCCCCAGGAACCGCAGCCAAGAGTAAGGGATGGAGCAAGCTTGAAGTTATAAAGGTCACCGATACCACCCTGGGAAGAAGGTGTATTGATAAGGATACGGCAGGTTTTCATAGCTGCTTCGAATTTATCCATCTTCTCTGTTTCATTTACGTTGATGTAGAGGGAAGAGGTATGACCATAGCCGCCGTCTGCAACGAGCTGCGCAGCCTTTGCAACAGCATCGTCAAAATTCTTGGCCTTGTACATGGCAAGTACAGGGGAAAGCTTCTCGTGTGCGAATTCTTCGCTGATATCAACGGACTCAACCTCACCGATCAGGATCTTGGTCTCAGCCGGTACAGTAACGCCTGCCATTTCAGCGATAGTAGCAGCCTTCTGTCCTACGATCTTGGCATTCAGTGCACCGTTGATAAGGATGGTCTTTCTGACCTTCTCGATCTCGTCTTTTTTAAGGAAGTAGCATCCTCTGTAAAGGAACTCTTCCTTCACTTCTTTATAAATGCTCTCCAGAACAGTTACGGACTGCTCGGAAGCACAGATCATACCATTGTCAAAGGTCTTGGAGTGGATGATGGAGTTAACTGCAAGACGGATATCTGCGCTGTCATCAATAATGGCAGGTGTATTTCCGGGTCCTACACCAACAGCCGGTTTACCAGAGGAGTAAGCTGCTTTGACCATTCCGGGACCACCGGTGGCAAGGATGATATCTGCGTTCTGCATTACCATGTTGGTAAGGTCAAGGCTTGGGATATCAATCCATCCGATGATTCCTTCCGGCGCACCTGCGGCAACAGCTGCTTCCAGAACAACTTTTGCAGCTTCAATAGTGGATTTCTTAGCACGCGGATGCGGGCTGATGATGATCGCATTACGGGTTTTCAGGGAAATAAGAGATTTATAGATTGCTGTGGAGGTCGGGTTGGTTGTAGGGATAACTGCAGCGATCAGTCCTACAGGTTCCAGGATCTTCTTGAGTCCGTATGCCTTGTCTTCTTCTACAACACCACATGTCTGAGTGTTCTTATATGCATTGTAAACATACTCTGCTGCGTAATGGTTCTTGATAACCTTGTCTTCCATGATACCCATGCCTGTTTCCTCAACAGCCATTTTGGCAAGTGGGATACGCATCTTGTCAGCAGCAGTAGCAGCTGCCTTAAAGATCTTGTCGACCTGCTCCTGTGTGTAGGTAGCAAAGATCTTCTGTGCCTCTTTCATTGCAGCCATTTTCGCGGTCAGGGCTTCTGGAGTGTCGATGATGGTAGGGATAGTTTCTTTCTTTGCCATGTGGAATCCTCCTGTTTTCATATGATAATGGTCTGTGGTCCTGCGGCTTATCCTTTTTTCGCCGGCAGATGCTGCAGAGTTTTTGTAAGTCCCCGTGCTGCGTTTCGTTGTTGATTCAATCTGATTGAATTTTTAGTTTCGATACTGATATAGTATCAAAATTCTGAAAAAACGCAAATTCTGAATTTTGTCGCTAT